>Ga0307509_10001588_pt1 | contig 38178 bp, 43 predicted proteins | sample 10_EM_MG_FD_202245 | JGI IMG/M metagenome (GOLD analysis project Ga0307509, IMG submission 202245) | Populus trichocarpa ectomycorrhiza microbial communities from riparian zone in the Pacific Northwest, United States - 10_EM | ecosystem: Host-associated > Plants > Roots > Unclassified | place...
GGACAGAAGAGGGCCAGTCTCCTTTGGTTGGTTCCGTCGAGAATCCGTTATGCGACTGCATCTCGTATTCTGTTCTTCCGGCATTACACGACTTGTCCTCGGGATCGTACCTATAGGCATTTTCCCTCGGACTCCATCTTTTACCAACTTGTCCTCTGTGGATTCACCCGATCCACTTACTGGGCATAGTTACCTACTTCGTACTCTACACGACTTTGTAGGTACGAGTGGACTAACTTTCGTGCAAAACGTCCCGTTACTTTCAACCCACTCTTCCGACAGCCTGTCTTCAAGTGTCTGTAACTTTATGCGCCGTCTTCCGATTCACCTGCTTCCACTTGCATAAGGTGCCCGAAGGTCTCCCCACATATATCCTGCGAACAGGATCCGGTCGGACGGACGGCCGCGACGTATACGGTGTTATAAGAGGTGTTCCAATGATAGTGGTCTTTGGTGTTGGGACGCCACTACCCAGGCGGCCAGTGATGACGCGCCGTCCCAACGCCGGGGCTGGAGGGGGTGTTATCTTTTTCCTTCGAAGTTTGTATGCGCCAAGGTAGGGTAACTTTGCCCTGTAAATCCTTACGGGGAGTCCGTGCGCCTAACAATGCCGCCTCGACTTCCATATCGACGGACTTCATCACCCAACTACCGGAATCGCAGGGCAAGACCCAGATCATTGTAGTAGTCGACAGGTTCACCAAGATGGCTCATTTTATCAGCCTCCACGAAAATGCGACCGCAAAGGATGTTGCGGATACCTTCCTTCGGGAAGTCTGGAAACTTCACGGATTACCGACCGAAATCATATCGGACATGGACACGAACCTTTCCGGCAAATTCTGGGAATCAATGTGCAAAATGCTAGGAGTTAAAAGGCGCATGTCAACGGCGTATCACCCTCAGACTGACGGACAAACTGAAAGAACCAACCAAGTGCTGGAAGGTTACTTACGGACATCTGTCAACTACGATCAGGACGACTGGTACCAACTATTGCCGTTAGCCAAACCCGCCTACAACAACTCAGCAACCAATGCATATCCAATGACCCCATTCTTCGCCAACAACGGTTTTCACCCACAAAGGAAGTGGATGAAAGAAAGAGAAGCTCATTGCCCTGGGGCAACAATGTATGCTCACTGGATGAAAGACATACATCAACAGGCGAAACAAACCTTAGAGAATACAAAGGAAGCAATGAAGAAATATTATGACCGAAAAGCGATGGAACAGCCCAGTATCGAGGTCGGCGACTTGGTAATGTTGTATGCGAAGAACATACGTACCAAACGACCATCGAAGCAGCTGAGTCCTACGCTGTATGGCCCGTTCAACGTCTTAGAGAAGAAAGGACGGCGGGCATAAGAGCTGGAAATATCGCCGAGGTGGAAAATTCATCCCATGTTTCATGTTTCGCTGTTAGAACCCTACCGAGCCACGAACCGACCAAATGGCGAACAACCCTCCCGGGACCTCGAAGAGAGCAAGGGGGATTTAGAGTGGGAGGTACAAAGGATTGTGAAGAGTGAGATCATTTCCTACACACGAAAGGTTCTGGGAAGGAATAACTAGATCAAAGAGCTTCGGTATTTTGTATAATGGAAAGGCTGCGAGGATGACGAAAATACTTGGGAGCCACCCGAAAGGTATGCAGAACGCGCAAGAAAAGGTGGAATGCAGTCATAGAGAAAGCCCGGAGATGCCGGAGCCGAGAGGGGTTGAGTAACATAAGAAAGGTTTTCCATCAGTGGACAAGTAAACGCTTGTGGTTTTTACCCCTACTATGTGGAGCTCGAGATGGAAGACAGATTGTATAATAGACATAGAGTATTCAGGACGAACACTTCTGAGAGGGGAACTCATGTTAGGCGCACGGACTCCCGTAAGTATTTACAGGGTAAAGTTACCCTACCTTGACGCACACAACCTTCGAAGGAAAAAGATAAACACCCCGCTCCAGCCCCGGCGTTGGGACGCCGCGTCATCACTAGCCGCCTGGGTAGTTGCATCCCAACACCCAAGACCACTATCAATGGAACACATCTTATAACACCGTATACGTCACGGCCGTCCGTCCGACCGGGCCCTGTTCGCAGGATATATGTGGGGAGACCTTCGCACACCATAAGCAAGTGGAAGCAGGTGAATCGGACAACAGCGCATAAGGTTACAGACACTTGAAGACTGGCAGTCGGAAGAGTGGGTCAGATGTAACGGGGTGTTTCGCACGAAAGTTAGTCCCCTCGGACTTACAAAGTCGTGTAGAGTATGAAGGAGGTAACTATGCCCAGTAAGTGTAACGGCTGCATCCACAGAGGACAAGTTGGTAAAAGATCGTGTCAGAGGGAAGAAGCCCATATGTACGATCCCGAGGACCAGTCGTCTAATGCCGGAAGACCAGAATATGACCTGCAGTCGCATGTCGAATTCTCGACGGAACCAACTAACCGAGAATGGCCATCTTCGGTCCAGCGAGTTACACTACCCTGGATGAGCATGGGGGCAAGATAATTCGTAACCATTGTTGTCAACGGATAAAACCGATGAGCTGACACCTGACATCGTCTCCACACCCTCAGGAATAACAGACGCGCAGACCCATAAGTTGGCCATGGGAGCAAAAGGTGTGGTAGAGAGTTTTCAGGGTCTACGAGTGTTTGCACTCAGATGAAGTTCGCAGAGTTGCAGGCAAGGTACTTAGTTAGTATAGAGTTAGCATGTATACCGCGATTGCTCAGACGCGGAAAATAAATATCGAAGCATCTTTGCTGCTATTAGACACAACAAGCACGGAGAAGAGATCTGATCAATATAATAAGTTTTTATCTTATCATTATCAATACTTCGACGATCTATCCCGAAGTATACCATTATATCTAGCCTACATTACTCGCGTCTTCTTAGCGAGTTCTCGGATATAAATCGATTCAGGTCCTAGCTGTCGGAATACCTCATCCTGAAGCTACCACCTAACAGTGGGTCAAAGGCGTAGTTGGCAATGAATAGGGTGATTTTGTGTGCGTTGGTTGCCGAGTTAGTGTAGGCATGTTCGGCTAAGGGCAATAGCTGATACCAATCATTCTCATCGTAGTTGACAAATGTCAGTAAGTAACGCACTAAGCAATTGTTTGGTTCGCTCCGATTGTCCACCGGTCTTATGGTGGTACTCTGTCCACATGCGTCGTTTATCGCCCAGCATATTGCACAATGATTCCCAAAACTTGCCAGAAAACTCATCCATGTCCGATATGATTACCGTCGGCAATCCATGAAGTTTCCACAGTTCCATCAGGAAGGTGTCCGCAACATCCTTTGCGAATGCGTTTTGCTGGAGGCCGATCAACTGGGCCATCTTTGTAAACCGGGCTACCACTACCATGATATGGGTCTTCCCCTGAGACTCTGGTGGTTGTGTGATGAACTCTGTCGAAATGGAGCTTTAGGGGCCATAAGGGACTTTCAAAGGTTGGAGTAGTCTATATTTCGCATGCCGTCGGGATTTCCTGTGTTGACACTGGTCGTAGGATCGTACATAGTCTTTGATCCAGGCGGCAAGTCCTTTCCAGTAAAAATCCCTAGTTACTATTGCGATTGTTTTTTCTTGTCGGAAGTGTCCCGCTACCCAGGACTCGTGACAGCCTTGGGCTATGTCTGTCTGTAGAGATTCATCTTTGGGAATCTATAATCGATTTTTGTAGTATAGTAATCTGTCTTTTTCTATCCATTCATTCCGCATTTCCTTTCCGCTCTCTCTTAACCTGACCAGTTCAAGGCCTCGCGCCTGCCACCTCTCATCTTCCTTCCCAGCCACTCTAATTTTATCTAGAAATGATTCGTTCATTGTTTGTATCACGGGTGCATTGACGCGAGCACTTGATAACAGTTTTCTTTGTCTCATTAACCGAGTATGATGGCTGATATCAGGTGCGCTAAACAATTTGTTGTTGTTTGTCTCTGCCTGAAGGGAACAAATTGTGATTCCTTCTTCTTTAGCTGTGATGGAGGGCTGGTGGTTTAGATCACTTGATCCGACCCCTATTTGTCCCCTCTCGGTTATCCCTAGGTCATCTACTTCCATAGTATCGGCATCAGCAATTTTCTGAACTATGAGTTGTGCTATCCGATCCCCTGCCGAAAACGAGTACTCTGCCTGTCCATGATCTGCAAGTATGCCCTTTACTTCTCCGGTGTAATCAGCATCTATTACACCACTGCCGACTGCTATTCCCATCTTGATAGCCATACCAGTTCTTGCAGCGAGCCTGGGATAGGTTTCTTCCGGCAATCCTATCGCAATACCTGTTTCCAGCATTGCCTGTCCTTTAGCAAGTACCACCCTCTTAGTCACGGCAATAGAGGTCATGACCGGCCACCAATTGTGATTCTTTTGTAGGAATTATGGTTTTGTCTGACAGCGTCATTATCCTCAGGCTTGTAGGTTCCAGTTTTTCTGGCACCAGGGTCATTTCTGCACTTGGTTTTTGATGAATAAGTGAAATTTGAAAGTGTTCTGTTTTCAAGATCGACTGTTCACTGTGACAAGCTCCCTCCTCAGGACCGTACTCCGGCCTTCTGCTCAGTGCATCTGGCTTTCCGCCCCTACTTCCGTGTCGGTAGATTATTCTGAAGTACTAGTTGGTCAACTTGTGCCCATGCAATTTGAGGCTGGTTTCATATTGTTTTGGTTAAAAAGGACCGTAAATTTTGGTGGTCGGTTGATACTGTCACTAGCTCTTCTTCGCCGCTGAGGTATCGCCTCCATTCTCTAAACTCTTCCATTATTGCGAGTAACTCCTTATCGTGTATCTCATAATTTCTTTTGGCGCTAATGAATTTCCGAGAATGGAACGCCATCGGATGAAGCCGTCTTCCTTGGTATTGAGACGATACGCATCCGAGCCCAACATTTCTAGCGTCTGTCTCCTCTAGTGTTTTTCTTCCTCGGTAAACATTTGATAAAATTCGTGCCCTTATAAACCACCTTTTCAACACCTCAAATGCCTCCTCCTGCTCTCTTCCCCTGTGAAAATCCTTTGTGTTCCCTTTTAATGTTTCGGTGATTGGCTTGCAAACTTTGGAGAAATCTTTGATGAATCGTCGATAGAGGTTTGCGAATTCAGTGCAGATTTGGACTTCTTTAACCCATCTTGGGTGACGCAAATTTTGAACGCTTTTGACTTTCCTATCACTCATGGTAACTCGGCTTGTTTTGACAATGTAGCCCAGGAATTGGACTTCTTCCTGGTGGAACACCGGCCTTTTTAACGGGACTGCTAGGTCGTGTTGTTCGAGCAGGTCAAGGACCTGTTAGACCCGTTTGATATGGTCTTCCATATTTTCGGAGTATATCAAGATATCATCTAGGTAGTCGAGTACTCCATGGTCCAAGAATTCCCTTAGGATTTTGTTCATCCTTGTCTGAAACGTTGCGGGAGCGTTTACGAGTCCGAACGGCATGATCTTGTATTCGTACTGCCCGTATCTCATATGAAAGGGTGTCTTATGTCTTATCGCCTTTCCTCATTTGAACAGGTTGGTATCCATCTTTTAGGTTGAGCTTCGCAAGTACTTTGGCTCCAATGACAGGGTCTCATAGTTCATCCGTGAGCGGTAGCAGGTATTTATTCAGCATCGTCAGTTTGGTCAGGTTCTGATGGTCTACGCATTGTCGTAGACTTCCATCAGGCTTCTGAATGTTCAGAATTGGGGCTCCATACCGGGACTCCCTATCCACTATTTTGCCTTGTGCCAGCATTTTCTTAATGTATTTGTCCAGTTTGTTCAACTGGTGTGCCGATATCAGATAAATCGGGCCCCATCGGGGTTCCACCTCTTCTTTAAGATTGATGGCGTGATCGAACATCCTTCGAGGTTCCAACATCTCTGCTTTTTTCTCTTCAACTAGGTCCTTGTACTGCCAGTATAGTTTTGGTAGGGCCTCTAACTGTACTCCTCCTTCCTCCTCTCTTCCAATGATTCCTACATACTCTACTTCTTCGTCGAAAGCCCCAGTTTCATCCCACTCAAATAAATCTGCCACTGCTTTATCTTCTATATGAGCATGGCATTTCGCTTCTTCAAAGCCCCATTTGCTTGGGTCTGCGATATTTCTCTGGGCGTGTTCGTTGTGCCACAACCTGAACGGGATGATTATATCATATTTTGCTGCGTTCGAATTGTCGCCTGATATCATGCTTCGCTGACTCTTGGCACCCATTTCCAATAAAATGGCATGGGGATAGAATGTCCCTCAGGTGGGCGCGCTTTCCCCATCGAATATGGTGATTTTTAGAGGTATATCACTTGCTTTAGTTGGGATATCTAACAGTTGTACGGTTTCTTGGTTTATGAGAAACATGTTCGCACCGGAATCCAGAAGGACGTTTATTGTGTGTTTTCGCTCTCTGGTTTAAATAAATGCCTTCCGTTCAGGACAGGCGTAATGCTTTGACCTTTCGCTCAGTTCTGGATGAAATCTTTTCATCATGATGGCTTTATGTAACGTGGGGGTTTGTTACCGCGCATGCGCAGTTTCTGCTCTTGAACCCTCCTCAGACAATCTTTTTATACTAAGTGTCTCAATTTTGAATATCTGGCACCCAACTACAAGTGGTCTTTATCTCCTGCCAGGGAGTTCCCATATTACAGGAGTGGTAGTTCACTCGAGTACCCCTCGAGTTCGCGACTAGGATGCGCTGTCCATTATTGTCAACCTATCCATCCTGTCAGGCTGTCCCTTACGAGGAATCGATTGTACCTTCGCCTTCAGTTTTGGCTCTACTCTGCAGGAGTGACCTGCTCCGACCCTATTTGTCAAGACATGTATCTTGTGCACGATAGATTCGCCCCTGGCTTCTATTTGCCCGGCTGTTGTACCTGGAGAGAGAGTCAGGTTTCCCTGTATTTCTACCCCCCTTCGCGTGTCCTGCAACCAAAGCCCTGTCCTGACATATGGTTGTCGTCTCTTTCGACATAGTCCCGTCGACAGCTTTCTTCTCTTGTCCCTTTTTAAGGTTCCCGTGGTAAGCACGGACTATGCATTTTTTTGGTAAACTGGAAACCGGTATCGTTTTTGGGTTTCTTAGCCTTCCAGTGGGATGCCATCACAGACTACGTCACAGGTCTTTCGACTCGGGGCGGCAACCTCACTCCCCAATCACCCTCCTTGGAGGTACTTAGATCACTTTTTACAAAGTTTGGTCATCCTCAAACACCCATGCTGCAGGCCTTTGCGCCTCTCATCTTGAGCTTGCTCCCTGGCCATCTACGGCCACAGTGGCTACATGGGGGAGTCTCTTCCGTCCGAATGAGGCCTGTCATTTGGGCTTTGCTTGCCCTCAATATACAGTCGATACTTGCACCGGTTTGCGACACAACTTCCAAGTGTGATTGTTCATTCAGCACCGTGTCCATTCGGTGTCTTGCTTTAGTTTGTCGACAACATTTGGATTGACGCCCTGGTCAGCTTCTGCCCACAACCTATGTTTCACCTTCTCCTTCCATGCCACCGACCCTTCCTTTTTCACCTTCCTTTCCCTAGCCTCCTTGGCTTTATAGTCCGCCTTTTCCTTAGCCGAATATTGCTTTTTTACTCGCTTTGCGGCCCTGGATGGCATCGAATCCTCGAATTTCCTTTTTCGCTCCTTCCGATGCCGGAGGGACCGTCCACTTGATGAGGACTACGTCATTCCTTGAAATCTCCTCCCGCTCAGGTAACACTCCTGACTGCTTCCAACCCTTTCCCATCATCGACATACTCTGTTAATGAGAGTCGTCATAATGCATCTTTGGGGATCTGGTCTTCCATCATTTGGCCCCAGGTTATCCCGGTGACTGTTGTATCGATGTGGAGATTTTCCATTTCCGGCAAGAACCTAGCGATATCACCATGGAATTTGACAAAGCCCATTTCGCGAAGGGATATTTCGGCCTCATCCGTTAGGCCCAAGTGTCGCAACGCTTCTCCTGCAAAGCTGTGCCAGAAGTTGTATCCCACTTGCCTAGTATAACCTAAGTCTCTGGTCATTTGTCTCCAGTAGATTAGCGCAAACCGTGCGACTTCCTTCCCCTCCATCCCGGTCAGGGCCTATCGGATTCGTTACGCCCCCTGTTCCAACTGCCAACTATTTCAGCCCAAGCAATCTGTGCATGTCAACAACCACATGCGTATGTCTTGATGTTTGTCGTTTCTAAACACGGCATGGGGTTCTGGTGTGACTGTCATTCGTCGTCCCACAGTGTCACCCATAATTTGTAACCAGGTGGCGAACTGTTCCTGATCTTCCTCGTCATTATCCGCCTCTGGCTGAGGGGCAGGTCTCTCGTCCCGCCTTAGGTTCCTGCTCTCATCTGCTTTCCTCCCAGATCCTTCTCATTCATCTTCCGAATCCCCTCCTCACCTGGGTGCCCCTGCTGCTCCTCTTCTTGGAGGTAGGGGTGGGTTCCCGCCCCTGCCCCTGAAGCCTCTGGCGTCAAATCTGACACATTCCCTTTTCCCTTCACCTGCCCTATCAATTGTTCTACCAGAGCCTTAAGCACCGAGATGTCAGCACCTTGGGCTTCTTGTGACTCTTGGTGTTGCTGAAGCGCCCGTCTCATAAGGTTAATGCTTGTCTTATGATTTTCGTGTTCCAGTTTATGTTGCTCGTTGATCCATCCGATCTCTTTGTGCAAGAGTATGTCCCGATGCATGGACTGTTCTTCCATCCCCTGCACTGCTTCGTGGAGCTGGGATGTGACGGCCCAATTTCTGGCCTGTCTCTCATCGGTCTCCCCCAGTCATTCCGCAACATCCGTAGCGAAACTTTCTGGGACCTTCTGCGACTCTAAATCCAGAATCCGTACTGGATGGTCTGTTCGGACAAGCTCTCGACCGCCAACCCTGCCCACGACCTCTACTGTGTTTTGAATTTCAACAGTTCCTGGGCCATTAATCAGACGTCACTTGGTAGGGAATTGCAGGCAAGATGTTGCCTACCTTTACTTGTGGTGAGGTTTTGATTGAATCAGCCTAAAATCGAGTCTAGGCTTTCAATCCGAACGTGCATGATGTGTTTGGCGGTGGGTTCAGGCGTTCGGCGATTATTTCCGCTTGGCTTTCCATATTTTGCTAAAAAGCCGATTCCGGAGGCCGGGGAGCACGCTGCCTGGTCGGCTGAATGCGACCTGGTAAGTTGGGTGGCTGTTGTTTCCACACTGGGGGCCGAGGTTCAGGACAGCTCATCCCCATCTTCCACCTGTTGCTATTCCATGGCCTCAGGTTCTTTGGGTTAGAAGTCATTTCTTATGGCTTCCAAGCGGAAAACCTATCTTTTGTTTCTTCCCCACACTTCTAGTATCTCAAAATCTGGGCTTGAGCGTCTTCCGCCTTATAGTATCCAGCGTACCAGACTTGACCTATTTCCGCCTAGGGTTTGTAGTATTGGAAGTGTTCTCTCTCCCATGGCCGATACAAGGCTGCCAGGCCTTCGGTAGTAATAATGTTTTCTGAGTTTGTCAGGACGTGTAGGCTTCGTGGTAGGGCTTTTTCGTCCCTAATGTTTTCATGAAGGTTGAGGTATAGACCTGTGCGATTGAGGTCGTCCTCAAGGGTCTTGGTTCAATAAGGGTCTCGGGTTTGGGCCTATAAGTGTCTCTGCCAAACATTCGTTTCGGTATCTATGAGAAGTATCAATGTACTGTTAGGTGGTAGCTACGGCATGAGGAATTCGGACTGCTAGGACCTGTAGCATTCTATATCTGAGAACTCGTCAAGAAGACACAAGTAATGTAAGCTAGATAGCATGGGCAACTTCTATAGATTGTCGAAGTGGTTGTAACTATAAAGTAGAAAAACGTATGATATAGAGAAAATCTCTTCTCCACACTTGTTGGGTCTAATAGCAGTGAAGATGCTTCAATATTTACAGTCACTCGATAGAAGTGTTCGTGATCTGAGAGATGTTTAATTGCGGTTGCGCAATTCGATAAGTGGTGTAGTAGGGCTTCCGGTCACTGTTGCAACTTGCCCGTACAATGAGCATTTGTCTACGATCAACGATAATCCGTTTACAATCAACCCTCACCCTTTAACAATTAAAGAACAATGATCAACAAGTGTAGATAATAACAGAATTGAAAGAAATAAAAATAATTTGATAATAAGAAAGGTTAAAACAAACAGCTAATATTTGGTATACCCTCCCCTTGCTTCTTAAACTGCAGCCACCTTATTAGGCATTGACTTCCAAAGCTTTTCAAAAACCTCCTCAGGAATTGTCTCCCATACAAGAGGAAGCACCTGTACTAGCCTCTTCTTAACAGCCTGTTTTCTTCCTACAGGATCTCCAATTCTTGGGTACTGTTGATGCACCCTCTTCTTAAGCTCTACCCATACATGCTCAATTGGATTCAAATCAGGGGAATAAGGGGGGTGCTCAAATACATCAATATTATTGGCTTCTAGCCAATCCATGACACTATAGGCTTTGTTAACAGGTGCATTGTCTTGCCGAAAATGAAAATCATGAATACCACAAGCTAACATTTGGTGGATAACAGGAATCAAGTGTCTTCTCAAAAGTCTAGTACACCTGGTTTTGGTAATATTACCTTGAGTAATAGGAAGCAAAGGTCCTTTTTTCTTACCCCAAAAGCACCCCCAAATCATTAAGGATATTCCCTTATTTTTTTCCTTTGTATGCACACATTCATTCAACCATTTTTCTCCAGGCTCTCTAAACACCCATTGCTGCCTTAGATCTTTGGATTTTTCCACACTGCACTCATCACTTCAAATGACAGCTTCAAAATCCTCACAAGTCCAATCTCTATGAGCAAGTGCCCAATTGAGTCTCTTAGTGACATGCTGAGGCTTGAGCTGGGGTCTGGATTTTGCTATCCATTTCTTCATATTGGGCTTTCTGAGAACACTGTCCACTAGAACAAATATTAGCATAAAGTATGACCTATCACTTTGGTGTGGGTACAGGTAGCACATGAAACCCCCAGTGCATATCAATCCCGGAAATCAGCTCTGGTCAATTGGCGATTTGATTTGGCAGCTAAGATGATTGTAGGACGCTGTTGCCGGCTTAGGACTGGAGTGCGGCGGGGGCGAGAAAGATTATCCACTGGCATGCTCGAACAAGCTCGCATGAGGAAGCTCTTAATTGTTGACCACGGCTGGCCAACCAGAAATGCTACTTGAGCAATGCTGCCCAAACAGTGGAAAAATGGGAGGATCATGCTCTTTTCCGAATTCGTCATTTCGCACGGTGCAGTTTGAGGGTGGTTTTTTTATGTGCATATTTAGCACATCCTGATCGATTGACCATAGTAGCAATTAAAAGAGCAAGCGGAACTTGAAGATTTGGTTATGGAATACTCGGGTATCACGCAAAAGAACACGGTTGTAGTGCACAATCGTTGGCTGGTTACTCCCGTTGAGACGTTGAGAGCTCACTACGAGAGTACTCGAGTATGTTTTCGCAAGGCATGACTAATATAAGACAACCACAAACACCTCTGTCGAGTGACTGTAAATTCCGCGTCTGAGCAATCGCGGCATACATCGTATCTCAATACCAACTAAATATCACGCTAATCTTTCTGTGAACACTTTCCAAGTGACAACACATGTAGACCCTGAAAACTCTCTCCCACACCGTTCTTGCTCTTATGGTCAACTTATCAGTCTGGGCTCTAGCTATTCCTGACAGTGTGGAGATTACGTCAGGTGTGAGCTCATCCGTTTATCCATTGACAGCAATGATTACGAATTATCTTGCCCCCATGCTTTATGAAGGTAGTCTAACTCGCCAGACAGAAGATGGGCATTCTTTGTTGGTTGGCTTGGTAGGGAATTCGACGTGCCACCGCATGTCCTATTCTTGTCTTCCAGCATTCCATGTCTTATCCTCGGGATCGCACCTATGGGATTTTTCCCTCAGACTCCATACTTTGCCAACTCTTCAATTCTGGAGTCACCTGCTCCAGTTACTAGGCATAGTTACCTCCTTCGTACCCTACACGTCTTTGTAGGCAAGAGGGGTGTAACATAGATGCAAAGCGTCCCGTTACTTCCGACCCACTCTTCTGACAGCTTGTCTTCGAGTGTCGGTAAGATTATGCGCCGTGGTCCGATTCACCTCCCTCCACTGGCATCTGGTGCCCGGAGGTCTCCCCTCAGATATCCTGCGAGCAAGATCTAGTCGGACGGCCGCCATGTATACGGTGCTATAAGATTTGTTCCAATGATCATGGTCATTCCTGTTGGGACGCAACCATCAAAGCCGCCAATGATGACGCGCCGTGCCAACCCCGGGGCTGGAGGTGGGTGTTATCTTTTGTCTTCGAAGTTCATGCGCGTCAGGGTAGGGTGACTCTTTCTTGGATATCCTTACCAGGAGTCGGTGCGCCTAATACACAGGAGGTATGGTAGGTGAAGTCTTCTCCATACTTGTATCGGTATAGTCTGGCGATATCTTCAATCGTAATGGTGTTTTCAGGATTTATGCACCAGACATAGCACTCATGGTAGGGCTCTTCTGTCCCTAGTTCCGGTATCTCAGTAGAGCTATAGACTTGGTCTATTGAGGTAATCCTCAATAGTCTTAGTTGGAGAAGGCTCCCAGGTTTGGGAGTATAGGTGTCTCTGCCAAACATTCGTCTCGGTAACAATGAGAAGTATCAATACAATATTATGTGGTAGCTTCCCTGTGAGGTATTCCGACAAGTAGGACCAGGATCGTTTTCTATCAGACAACTCATTAAGAAGATATGAGTAATGTAGGCTACCAACAATTGGGAACTTTGGTATATATCGTCAACCTATTGGTAACGATCAAGTAGAAACCTATTATCTTGATAAGATCTCTTCTCCATCCTTGTTGTGTTTAATAGCCGCAAAGATGCTTTGATATTTATATTCCACATCTTCGCAATCGCAGTATACATGATACCTCTATAGTAAATAAGTATCTTGCTAATCTTTCTGCGAACACTTTCCCAGTGCGAACACTCGTAGACCATGAAAACTTCGTACCATACCTTCTTTCTCCGATGATCAACTTATGGGTCGGTGCTCCTGTTATTCCAGATGTTTTGGAGACCACGTCAGATGTCATCTCATCCGTTTATCCGTTGAAAGCAATTATTACGAATCATCTTGCCCTCATGCTTTCCGAACATAGTCTAGCTCACCAGACAGAAGATGGACATTCTTCTTTTGTTGGCTCCGTAGAGAATTTGTCCTGCAACTCCCTGTCGTAATCCTCTCTTCCGGCATTACATGACTTGTCCTAGGGATCGCCCTGATGGCTTTTTTCCCTTGGACTCCATCCTTTGCCAATCCGTCCTTTCTGGATTCATCCGATCCAGTTACTGGGCATAGTTACCTCCTTGAGACCCTACTCGTCGTTTGTAGGTAAGAGGGGTTTAACTTGAACCCAAAATGTCCCGCCCCCTTCAACCCACCCTTCCGACGGTCTCGCTTCAAGTGTCTGTAACCTTATACCCCATCGCCTGATTCACCTACTTGCACTTGCCTATGGTGCCCAGATGCCACCCCTCATATATACAGTAAAGAGGATCTGGTCGGACAGACGGCTGCGACGTATTCTGTGGTATATGATCTTTTCCAAAGATAATGGTCTTTGGTGGTGGGACGCAACTAGCCGCGTGGTCAGTGAGGACTGACCATTCCAACCCCGGCGCTGGACAGGGGTCTTATCCTGAGTGTTCGAAGATTGTGCACGTCAAGGTAAGGTAACTCTGTCTGAGAAATCCTTGCGGGGAGTCCATGCCTCTAACTGTTACGGGGTAGCTAACATTGTAGGATTCCGCGCTGACTAGGCCGAGGATATTCGCGACAACGGATTATAAGTCATGAAGGCTCAAGAAGAATTGTTTGATAAAGTAATAGAAGAATATCATAATAACTTTTAATATAGTTAAGGTCTCTTCTCCGTTGCTTGATGTTGTTCTCAACCATCTGGAGAAGCCCTACTACTTATACTAATGTTCACGCTACTTTGACTTCTCTAGTAAAGAAGTATCTTTCAAGAAATTCAGTTTGTCAGAACAAAAGTGCGAACATTGTTTGACCCTGAATCTTGCTCAGCTCGACTCTGAGAATCACCTGACTGCTATTTCTTCTGAGGGTGTCTCCACTCCACCAGTAGTCAGTCTTCGATCTCTTCGTCCTGGTAGACTATAATTGAATATGCAGTCTAAATGCCTACATACCAATAGTATCATGAATATGGAGTGATCAAGTCCGATATTCATCAATCAATGCATAATACGTATGCATTAGTAAGAGTAGAGAACTGATTCTCTAATCATCATTCCAATTAGTTAGCCATATCTTGAAACGTGAACTCTTTGTGGTTCCTGAGTAGTCTCCCAGATGCCTCCGGGAAGTCCCTACTCAGGAAGCTTGGGTTCGGATATATGCTCTCCCCCATAGTGGCATATACCCGCGCATAATTATGCAAGCTATTACTCTATGTCTTCTAGACAATCTATGTCCCGTTTCAAGCTCCACATACTAGGTGTAAGAACCGCTGGCGTTTAGTTGTCCACACATGGAAAGACCTTTCTATGTTACTCAAGGTCTCCCAGGCCCGGCATCTCCGGGCTTTCTCTCCGCAACCTTTCCACCACTTCCTGCAGTTTCTTCATACCTTCACCTAGTTCCCAACTACTCTCATCCTCCGCGCGGCCTTTTCACTTCACAATATAGCGAAGCTTTGTCATCTGTTTATTCATTCCTAGCCCCTTTCGAATGTACAAAATGACCTCACCCCCCACGATCCTTTCCATCTCCCACTCCATGTCTCTCTCGATGTCTTTATGCTCTCCTGGGGGTTGATCGCGATTTGTTGTGCTCAAGGACCGCAAGGGTTGCAACAAGGAGACATGAAATACAGGATGCATTTTCCACGGTGGCAATATTTCCAACTTGTAGGCCCGGTTTCCTTTCCATTCCAACACTTTGAAAAGGCCATAGAATTTCGGACTTAGCTTCTGCCAGGGATATTTGGTGCACATGTTGTTCGCATTCAACATTTCCCGGTCGCCAACCCCAATGCTAGGTTCTTCTATCACATTGCGGTCGTAATATTTCTTCATCAATCCTCCTGTATCTTCTAGGGTTTGTTTCACTTGTCGATGTATGTTCTGCATCCAGTGCGCATACATTGTCCCCCTGGGCTCATGAGCTTCTCTATCTTTCATCCACGCTGCCTGTGCATAATAGCCGTAGTTGGCAAAGAATGAGATCATTTTATCCGCGTTTGTCACTGAGTTCTTGTATGTATGTTCTGCTACTAGCAAGAGTTGGTACCAGTCATTCTGATCGTAGTTGACAAATGTTCATAATTAACATTCCCACACTTTGTTGGTGCTTTCAGTCTGTCCATCAGTTTGAGGGTAGTATACCGTTGCCATGACTCACTTGACTCCTAGCATCTTGCACAATGCTTCCCAAAATTTGCCACAAACCTTTGCCTCCTTGTCTGACATGATTTCCGGTGCAATCTGTGAAGTTTATAAACATTCCAAAGAAAGGTGTCCCAACATTCCTTGGGGTTGCATTCTCGTGGTGGCCTATCAAATGGGCCATCTTTGTGTACTGGTCTACCACAACCATTATCTCAGTCTTACCAGCAGATTCTGGTCGTTGCGTGATGACGTCAATCGAAATCGAGCTCCAGGCACCCTTGTGTACTTCCGAATGTTAAAGTAGTCCATATTTTTCATTCCGTGGGGATTTACTGTCTTGACACTCGTCACAAGCCCATACGTGGTCTCTGATCTATTCAGTGAGTCCTTTCCAGTAAAAGTCCCTTGTTACTATCTAGATTGTTTTTTCCTCTGTAAAGTCTCCTATTACCAACGAGTCGTTACAGTCTTTGGCTACAGCTGTGTCTAGGGATTCGCTTTCAGGAATTTACAATCGATTTTTATAATATTGTAACCTATATTTTTCTATCCATTTGTTCTGTGCCTTCATCCCGCTTTCTCTTACTCTGACCAGTTCACGGCCTCGTTCCTGCCACTTTTCATTCTCCTTCCCAGCCACTCTAATCTTGTTTAGAAATGAATCCTTCATCGTTCCCTTCATAACTGGGCTCATGTGAGCCCCTGATAACATTTCTCTCTCTCTTATTAAGTGAGAGTGATAGCTGATATCTGTCGCGCTAAAGAATTCATTGTCTTCCTTTTCTGCGTGAAGGTAGCATCTTTTCATTCCTTCATCTTTGGCGGTGATAGTTCACTTGAGGTTTAAATCGGTCGACTCAAAACTCATTTCTCCCCTCTCTGTTGTTCCTAGGTCGTCTACTTCAATGGCGTCGGCATTGGCAAACATTTCCACAATGAGTTGAGCTATATGATCTCCTGCTTTATACCAGTAGTCCACTTAACAATGATTTCGAAGTATGACTTTCACTTCTCCCGTGTAATCTGCATCTATTATACCACCGCCTACTGCCATTCTCATCTGGCTAGCCATACCACTTCTTGGGGCTAGCCTTCCATAGGTCCCTTTGGCAATCCTATCGCAATACCAGTTCCACTATTACTTGTCCTTTTGCTGGTACCAGCTTGTCTGTCAAAGCATCCATGTCATGTGGGGCTGCAAATAGTGATCCCTTTGTCAGAATTATTGCCTTGCCAGCGATTTTCATTCTTCTCAGCTTTGTCGATTCGTGTTTTTCCGGGGAGATGGCTGTCTCAGCCCTTCTCTTTTCATGAATGATGTAAATATGAAAATGGTCAGTTTGGAAAATTGACTGTTCACGGGTACAAGCTCCTACCTCAGGATGGTATTCCGGCAGTCTACTTTGTGCGTTGGGTTTTCCGCCTCTGCTTCCTCTGGGTAGACTATGTTGAAGTTGTAGTTAGTCAAGTCTTCTACCCATCAAATTTGACACATGTTGCAGATTTCTTTGGTCAACAAAGACTGTAGGTTTTGGTGGTCAGTGTATAGCGTCACCGGCTCTTCTTTGCCCGTGAGGTATCGCCTCCATTCCCTGTACTCTTCCCTTATTGCAACTAACTCTTTATTTTGGATCTCGTAATTTCTTACAGCGCTATCCAATATCCGAGAATAGCATGTCACCAGGTGCAGTTGTCTTCCTTCGTATTGAGACAATACACATCCAAGCACAAAATCAGTGGCGCCTATCTCCCCCACGGTCTTCCTTCTGTTGTAAAAATGCTATAATATTGGTGCCGTTGTAAACTTTCTCTTCAACCCCTTAAACGACGCCTCCTGCTCTTTTCCCCAGTGAAACCTCTTTGGGTCCCCTTTCACTATCTAGGTTATTGGCTTGCAAACTTGCGAGAAATCTTTGATAAATCATCGATAGATGTTTGGGAATCCCATGAAGATTTGAACTTCATTCACTGATCAAGTATGAGCCTAATTTTGAACACTTTTCACTTTTCTATCACTCATGGTGACTCTGCTTGTCTTGGCAATGTATCCTAAGAATTCGACTTCCTCCCGGTTGAACACCGACTTTTTCAACAAGACTGGTTGTGATGTTGTTCGAGTCGGTCAAGGACTTGTAGAACTAGTGTCATATAGTCCTCCATATTTTCGGAGTAGATAATGATATCGTCTAGGTAGACGAGTACTCTGTGGGCTAAGAATTTCCTTAGAATTTTGTTCATTATTGTCTGCAAGATTGCGACAGCAATTACGAGCCCGAAACGCATGACCTTATATTCATACTCTCTGTACCTCATACAAAAGGCTGTCTGATGTTTATCGTCTTTTCTCATTCGTATAAGATGATATCCATCTCTCAGGTCAACCTTGGATAACAGTTTAGCTCCAGCCACACAGTCTCAGAGTGCCTCAATAACTAGTAGAGGGTATTTATTTAGGATCGTAAGCTTATTGACATTCCAATAGTCCACACACAGCCGTAGACACCCATCGGGCTTCGGAACAAACAGGATTGAGGCTGCCTATGGAGATTCAGCCTCTATTTTGCCCTGTAACAGTATTTTCTTAATGTATTTGTCCAGCTCGTTCAGCTAGTGTGTCAATATTGGGTAAATCAGACACCACGGGGGCTCTGCCCCTTCTCTAAGATTGATGGGGTGGTTGCAAGTCCTTCTTGGTGCCAACATCTCCACCTTTTTGTCTTCAAAAAGCTCCTTCTACTGCCTATATGGTTTTGGCAGGGTCTCCAACTGTACTCCCCCTTCTGCTTCCCGTCCTATCCTTCCTACATACTGTGCTTCTTCGTCGTAAGCCACAGTTTCATCCCACTTCAACAAATCTCCCACTGCTTCATCTTCCCTATGAGCATGGCATTTCGCCTCCTCCAAGACCCATTTTCTTGGGTCAGCGATATTCTTTAGGGGGTGTTCCTCAGGCCACCCCCCTAACCGGATGCTTTAATTCTATTTTCCTGCCTGCACAATTTCATAGGATGTCATGAATCGGTGACCGTTGATAGCGATTTCTAACAGGATGGGATGTATGTAGAAGGGTCCTCCAGTAGGCTCCGTTTGGCCATTCAAGGTTGTGATTTTTGACGCAGAAGCCCTAACCTTTCTCAGGATTTCTGGCCGTTGTGCAGTGTCCTGGTTCATGAGGAAAATGTTTCAACCAGAATCTAGAAGGACATTTATCAGATGTTTTCGTCCCTTTGTTTCAATAAACACCTTCCCATCTGGGCGGGTATAATGTTTACGTCTTTTAATGGGTCTTGAGCTTGTGCACATATCTTGGCGAAATCTTTTCATTGTGGTAGCTTTGAGTAATATGGGGGTTTGTCACCGCGCCTGCGCAGTTTCAGCTGCTGAATCCTCTTCAGAAACACCTTTTACAATAAGTTTCTAATTTTTGAATATCGGGCAGCCCTCAACCAGCCGTCTTAACCAACTGCCGAGGAGTTCCCATCCTACAGGCTTGGTTCCCTAGACCCATCAAGTTTGCAACTAGGGTACGCCGCCCTTTATTGTAGACTTGTCTCTCCTGTAAGGCTGTCTGTCCCCTTCAAGGAATCTACAGTACCTTCGCCTTCGGCATAGCCCTACCCCCCCAAAGTTGCCTCCTCTGACACCATTTGTCAAAACATAAATCTTGTGCAGCACAGAGGCGCTCATGGCTTGTTGTACCTAAGAGGAAAGTGAGGTTACCCGGATTTCGACACGCCTTGGCCTCCCGTGCGACTCAACCCTTGTTTTGAGATATGGTTTTCTTCTCTTTCTATTTAGTCCAGTCAACTGCTTTCTTCCCTTATGACTTCTTAAGGATCCCGTTGTAGGCTCGGACTACCCACCTTTTTGAGTTTAAAATGGTCACCTGTATCCTTTTTTGCTTTTCTAGTTGTCCTGGGGATACCATTACCGACTACCCTGCAAGTCTTTCGGTTCCAGTTGGCAACCGCTCTACCCATTTACCATCGTTGTTGGTACCTGAATGACTTTTTACAAAATATTGTCATCATGAAAAGCCCATGGGGGCCTGTGCGCCGCTGGTCTTCACCTTTCTCCCTGGCCATCTACGGCGATAGTGGCTACCTTGCGGTGTCGCTTTGCTGCTGATGAGACCTGTCCTTTGGCTTTTGCAGGCCCTCGGTATACAGCGGATACTTGTACCGGCTTTTGGCAAACTTTCCAGCCGTGGTTATTCGTCCCACATGGTGTGGATTGGTTGTCTTGCTTTCCCTTTTCAACAACCTTTTGGTTGACAGCCTCTTGGCTTCTGCCCACACCTGGTCGTTAACCTCCCTCGTCAGTGCCTCTGACCCTTCCTTTTGCACCTTTCTCTCCCCACCCTTCCTACCATCATAGTCCGCGTTTTCTTTGGCTAAGTACTACGTCTTTACGCGCTTTGCGCTCACTGTCAGCATCCTTTCCTCAAACTTCCGTTTTCGGCGCGTTGTCACGCCACATGGACCGGCCCCTCCAAGACTTTTCCATTCCTTGAGACCTTCTTCTGCTCAGGTAACGGTCCTGACAGCTTCCAACCATTCCCCATTGTCAACATACCCTCTTAATCTGAGCCGTGGTAATGCATCCTCGGGAAATTGGTCTTCACTCATCTTTCTGCAGTCTATCCTGCTGACTCTTGCATGGATGTTCTGATTCTCTATTTCTAGGAAGAACCTAGCGATGTCACCAGGGTATTTGACAGTACCCATTTTTCGGAGGGCTTCTTCCACTTCGTGCGTAGGGACGAACCGTCACAGCGCTTGTTCTGCACAAACGTGCCAGAACTCTTATCCTACTTGCCTGATGTAACCTGATTCGCAGGTTAGTTGTCGCCGGTAGGTTAGCGCAAACCGTGCGACATCTTTCCTCTCCATTCGGCTTATGGTGTATTGGATTCGTTCCGACTTGTCTTCCCACGGCCAACTGTTTCAGCTGAAAACCTCTGTGCCTGGTAACAACCACATGGGTATATCTCGTTGTTTTTCGTTTTGGAATAGGGCAGGGGGTTCCCCTGGGGCTCTCGTTCCTCTTCCCATGCTGTCGGCCTTAATTCGCAACAAGGTCCCCAATTGTGCGTCATCCTAGGGGTCCTCATCCCCTTCGGGCTGTGGTATGGGTCTCTCGTCCCATCTTCCGGTACTACTCTTGTCTGGCTGATTTCCAGACCCTTCTCTTCATCATCCGGATCTCTTCCTCCAGGTACCACCACTGCCCCTCGTCTCAGTGGTAGCACTGGGTTCCCACCACCCGCCGATAAAGCCCTTGGCGTCGGATCTGCAACCTTTCCCTTTCCCATCACCTGCCCCATCAACGTTTCCACCATGGCTTTGAGTCCCAAGATCTCCCCATCTCCAGCATGTTGTACCTCCTGGTCGTGTTGAGGCTCTTGTTTCTGTTAGCTGCACGGACTCACGGAAAGGATTTACGGGGTAAAGCTACCCTGCCTGGACACGCACGAACATCGAAGGAAAAGATAACACCCTCGTCCAGCCCGGGCGTTGGGACGGCTCGTCATCACTGGCCGCCTGGCTAGTTGCGTCCCAACACCAAAGACCACTATCGATGGAACACATCTTATAACACCGTATAGGTCGCGGCCATCCATCCGACCGGATCCTGTTCGCAGGATATATGAGGGGAGACATTCGGGCACCTTGTGCATGAGAAGGCAGGGGTATCGGATGATGGCGCATAAGGTTACAGAGACTTGAAGACAGGCAGTCGGAATAGTGCGTTGAAAGTAACGGGACGTTTTGCACGAAAGTTAGTCCCCTCGTACCTACAAAGACGTGTAGATTATGCAGGAGGTAACTATGCCCAGTAAGTGGATCGGGTGCATCCACAGAGGACAAGTTGGTAAAGGATGGAGCCCGAGGAAAAAAGCCTATAGGTACGATCCCGAGTACAAGTCGTGTAATGCCGGAAGGCCAGAATACAACATGCAGTTGCATGTCGAATTCTCGACCGAACCAACCAAGGAAGACTGGCCATCTTCTGTCCAGTGAGTTAGACGACCCTCGTTGAGCACGGGGGCAAGATAATTTGTAATCATTGTTGTCAACGGATACACGGATGAGCTGACACCTGACCTGCTCTCCACACCATCAGGAATAACAGAAGCACAGACCGATAAGTTGGCCATGCGAGCCCAAAGTGTGGTAGAGAGTTTTCAGGGTCTACGAGTGTTCACACCTAGGTGAAGTTCGCCGAGTTGCGGGCATGGTACTTAATTAGTATAGAGTTAGCTTGTATACCGCGATTGCTCACACGCGGAATATAAATATCGAAGCATCTTCGCTGCTATTTAAGACAACAAGTACAGAGAAGAGATCTTATCAATATAATAAGTTTTCATCTTATCGTTATCAATACTTCCACAATCTATGCCGAAGTATACCATTATATCTAGCCTACATTACTCACGTCTTCTTAGCGTGTTCTCCGATATACATCGATTCAGGGCCTAGCTGTCTGAATACCTCACGCCAAAGCTACCACCTAACAGTATATTGATACTTCTCATCGTTACCATGACGAATTTTGGGCAGAGACACTCATACTCCAAACCCGAGAACCTGTTCGAACCAAGACCCTGGAGGACGACCTCAATAGTACAAATTTGCTACCCAGACTTCATAAGGGAACCAGGAACACAAGAACCCTATCACAAAACCTACTCGTTCTGGACAAATCCAGACACCATCATCACGACCAAAGACTTGGAAGACTTATACCGGCATTGGGAAGGCGAAGGTTTCCGTTACTACCAACCGGAGGAGGCTATAGGTCAGGTCTGGTACCTCGGATAGGATAGCGACGGCAGACGCTCAAGTCCCGACTTTGAGATACCGGAAGTCTGGTGAGGAAACAAAAGATTTATTTCCCATTAAGCAACCACAGAGATGCCTTCTGACCCCAAAGTGCCTGAGGCCATGGAATAGCGATCAGAAGAGACACCTGAAGGAGAGGGACAAGACAAACTGTCCCAGGACACAGCTCGGAGTGTGGAAACCGACAGCACTCGACTAGCTTGATCACACTCTCGTGGCCCTGCGCCCCGATCCCCAAGCCATAGAATAAGCTTCTTGGTCAAGCATCGAAGCAGAAGACCGACAGGCTCAAAGAGCCCTGCTCCTGCCCGGGATTCTATCATGACCGGTCGCATTGAATGCTTGGACAGAATCTTAGGCCGTTTCGATCCAATGCTCAAAGAAAGCCGAGATGCACAGCATCTATCCTTCAACTCCCTACCAGCCGAGGTTCCAGCCATGGCCCTTGAACTGCACAAATTCAACTGCAGTGAAGGTCTGGTGCCCAAATTGTTGGGCAGGAACTCATCCGAATGTACGAACATGTACGGATTCTGGACCAAGAATCCCAAAAGGTCCAGGAAAGCTTCGCTTCCACTGTAGCTGAGAGGCTGGGAGAAACCGATGAGAGACAATCCAGGCACGAGCCTATCACATCCCAGCTACACGAAACAGTACAAGGAACGGAGGCACAGTCACTAGACCGAAACCTACTCCTAGACCAGGAACTCGTTCGGTTGAATGAGTAGCACAAAAGGCAGCTAGAAAATCATGGGATAAGTCTTAAGCTCATGAAACAGGAGATGTTAGAGCATCAGCTGGCGGAGCAGGCACGAGATGGTGAGATCTCGGAACTAAAGGCAATGGTGCAGACCTTGATGGGGCAGGTTAAAGGAAAAAGCAAGGTGTCAGATCCGACACCAGAAGCTTCATGGGCAGGTGGAGGAAGACCACCACTAACATGGCACGGAGCGGGAGGAGCTCCAGACTGAGGAGGGGGAGGAGCCCCCGATGATGAGGGAGAAGGATCTGGAAGGAAGCCAGATGAGAGTAGGAAAGGAACACAGGACGAGAGCCCCGCACCCCAGCCAGAACCAGACAACTATAACGCTAAAAAAGACGTACAAGTTAACATGTTCTCACGGGTCATAGGCAACGCCTTGGGACAACGGACCAGAGTCCCAGGGGAACCTCCAGCCATGTTTAGAATAGAGAATCACCAAGATATACATATGTGGCTATTACCATGTACAGATTATTTTGGTCGAAACAGCTGGCAATGGGAAAACGAGGCCCAACGAATCCGATACGCCCTAAGCCGAATGGACGGGAAAGAAGTCGCAGCATTTGCATTAACCTACCGACCACAAATGACCAGAGAAATATGTTATACGAGACAAGAAGGATACGAGTTCTGGCACGTCTTTGCAGAACAAGCCCTGCAACGCTTCAGTCACACCCATGAAGCCGAAAAATCCCTAGGAGAAATGGGATCGGTGAAATATCGAGATGACGTCACTAAATTCTTGATGGAAAGGGAAAATCTCAACATCCATGCAAGAGTCACCGGAATAGCTTGGAGAAAAATGATTGAAGACGAACTTCCCGTAGAAGTATTGCGACGGCTCTCTCACACAGAATATGTGGCCGATGGGGAATGGTTGGAAGCAGTCAGGACCGTAACCCGAGCAGAGGAAGCTTTCAAGGAATGAAAAGATCTTCAAGGAGGCGGTCCGTCCGGCGCGGCCAGGGGCGAGAAAAGGAATTTCGAGGAGTCGAAGCCAATGGTTGCCGCCAAGCTTGTAAAGAGGCAATACACGGCTCAGGAAAAGGTCGCCTATCAGAAGCAGAAGGCTGGGGAAAGAAAGGTGAAAAAGGAAGGGTCGGTGGCACCGGCGGGGGAAGTTAGACACACGGTGTGGGCAGATACCCACAAGGGCGTCGATCAGAAAGTTGTCGATAAGAGCAAATCTGACAACGAATGCACACGGTGTGGAATGAAAAACCACACTTGAAAATACTGGCAGAAGCCGGTACAAGTATCGGCTGTATATCGAGGGCAATCAAAGCCCAAGCGACAGTCCGCAGTGACACCAAAGCGACGACCCCAGGTAGCCACTGTGGCCGTTGATGGCCAGGGAGAAAGCTCGAAGCGAGCCGTGCAAAGGCCCGCGGCTTGGGCTTTTGAAGATGATGACATTTTATAATAAGTCATTCATGTACCGACAACAACGTTGTTCAGGTAGTGAGGTGGCCGCCTCGAATCGAAAGACCTGCGGCATAGTCGGTGACGATATCCCACCTGAAGGCTAAAAGACCAAAGGATACCAGTTGGCATTATACGTCCAAAAATGGATAGTCTGTGCTTACCACAGGAGCCAAAAAAAATTACAAGTGACGAAAGCGGTCGACGACACTAAAGAGGGAAAGAGAAAATTATCATTCATCAGAACGGGAGTTGAGTTGCACCACAGGCGAAGTGGAGTCGAAATCCAGAGTAACCTGACTTTCTCTCCGGGTAAAATGGCCGGCCAAATAGAAGCTCAGGGCGCCTCTATTGTGCACAAGGTTCATGCCTGACGAATGATGTTGGAGGGGGTCTCGGGAGTGAGACCAAACTCGTACGCGAAGGTACGGTAGACTCGTCGCAGGGGACTGTCTCATATCAGGGGTATGCGACGATAAAGGACCGCGCATCCTAGTTGCAAACTCGAGAGGTACTCTAGTGAACGACCACTCCTGTGATATGGGAACTCCTCAGCAGGAGGTAAAGACCGCTAGTAGTGGGCTGCCCGATATCAAAAAATTAGACAGTTAGTATAACAAGTTTGTCTGAGGAGGCTTTAAGAGCTGAAAATGCGCTGGCGCGGTAACAAACCCCCACGCTATTTGAAACCGCGACGATGAAGAGATTTCATCAAGACCAGAGCCAAAGCTCAAGACCCGTTAAAAAACCTAAGCATTACGCCTGCCCAGAAGGGAAGGCATTTATTGAATTAAATGGACGAAAACATGTCATAAGCGTACTCTTAGATTCCGGTTCAAATATCTTTCTCATGAACCAAAAAACCGCACAACGGCTCGAGATCCCAACCGAAGCTAGGGATTCAGCATTGAAAATCACAATGTTCGATCGCGAAACCGCCTCTACCGGAGGAATATTCTACACCCATCCTATTCTCCTAGAAATCGGTTCCAAGGGCCACCGAAGCATGATATCCTGCAAAATTGCGAACGCAGGAAGATCTGACTTAATCATACCCTTTGGGTGATAGCATGACGAACACCCCCTCAAAAATAGAGCAGACTCAAGTAAATGGGTTTTGGAAGAAGCCAAGTGCCACTCTCATATAGAAGATGGAGCAGTAGCGGATTTGTTTGAGTGGGATGAAACTGTGGCTTACGACGAGGAAGCACAGTACGTGTGACAAATAGAACGTGAGGAAGAAGGCGGAGTACCGTTGGAGACGCTGCCAAAACCATATTGGCAGTATAAGATACTTTGTGAAGAGAAAAAAAGTAAGATGTTGGCACCCCAGAGAACCTTCACCCACGCCATCAACCTTAAAGACGTGGCTGAACCCTATTGGGGCCCAATTTACCCGATGTCGGCACACCCGTTGAACGAGCTGGATAAATACCTCAAGCGAATGCTGGCAGAAGGAAAAATGGACGACACCAAATCCCCTTACAGTGCTCCAATCCTCTTCGTTCCAAAACCTGATGGAAGTCTACGGCTGTGCGTAGATTAGAGGAACCTCAATAAACTAACGATCCTGAATAAATACCCCTTACCACTCATGGATGGACTACGAGACCGCATTGCAGGCGCAAAAGTATTTACGAAGCTCGATCTCAAAGATGGGTACCATCTTATTCGAATGAGGAAAGGCGATGAACACAAGACCGCCTTTCGTTCACGATACCTACACTACGAATACAAAATCATGCCTTTCGGGCTTGTTAACGCCCCGGCGACGTTTCTGACAATGATGAACAAAATCCTAAGGGAATTCTTGGACCACAGAGCAGTCGTCTATTTAGACGATATCGTGATATTCTCCGAAAATATGGAGGACCATATTAAGTTAGTCCAAAAGGTTCTTGACCGGCTTGAGCAACAGGACTTGGCAAACTCGTTGACGAAGTCGGTATTTCATCAGGAAGAAGTCGAATACCTGGGATACATTGTCAAACCGAGCGGCGTTACCATGAGTGATAGAAAAGTGAAAAGCGTTCAAAATTGGGCACACCGGAGATCGGTTAAAGACGGCCAAATCTTCATTGGATTCGCAAACTTCTATCGCCGATTCATCAAAGATTTTTGGAAAGTTTGCAAGCCAATAACCGAGACGTTGAAGGGAAACCCAAAGGATTTTCACCGGGGAAGAGAGCAGCAAGAGGCTTTTGAGGAGTTTCAAAAGAAGTTTACAACGGCACCAATTTTATCGCACTTTTACCCAGAGAGAAAGACGGTGGTTGAGACCGACGCAAGTGACTTTGCGCTTGAATGCATCCTATCTCAATAGCAGGGGAGACGGCTTCACCCAGTAGCTTTCCATTCGCGAAAACTAAACAGCGCTGAAAGAAGTTACGAGATACATGACAAAGAACTACTCGCAATAATGGAGGTGTTCAAAGAATGGAAAAGATACCTTTGGGGAGACGAAGAGCCCGTGACGGTATACACCGACCACCAAAATCTACAATCCTTTTTAACCAAAAAAGTCTGGAACCAATGGCAAATTCGATGGGCACAGGAGTTGACGAATTATAACATCAAAATAGTCTACCGACCGCAAAGCAGGGGCAGAAAACCAGATACGTTAAGTAGACGGCCGGAGTACTGTCCTGAGCAGGGAGCTCATCACACTGAACAGTCAATTTTGAAAACAGAACACTTTCAAATTTCTGTTATTCATCAAAAGCGAAGTGCAGAAACAGCCCTTAACCCAGAAAAACGCAAACCCACAAGTCTTAGGATAATGAACCTTTCGGACAAAGTTATACTTCGGACAAACGGATCACGGTTTGCGGCCGGTCCTGACATCTATACCTTGACAGACGGATTAGTACCGGCAAAAGAACAGACAATGGTAGAAACGGGTATTGCGATAGGATTGCCGGAAGGAACCTATTGAAGGCTAGCCACAAGAAGTGGTATGGCTAGCAAGATGGGAATAGCAGTAGGGAGTGGTGTAATAGTCGCGGATTACACCGGAGAAGTTAAAGTTATACTTCAAAATCATGGCGAAGCGAACTGCGTATTTAAGGCAGGAGATCGGATAGCGCAACTCATAAAAGAAAATATTGCGAACGCCGACGCCATGGAGGTAGACCATCTAGAGACAACCGAGGGAGGGAAATTGGGTTTTGGGTCAAGTGATCTAAACCTCAAGCGATCGATTACGGCTAAAGAAGGAGTAGTCAAAATATGTTTCCTTTAAGCAGAAACAGACAATAACGAATTCTTTAGCGCGGCGGATATGGGCTATCACCCTAGGCTGACGAAAGAAAGAGAAATGTTATCAAGCGCTCACGTCCATGCAGCCCTGACTCGAACCATAAACGATGCATTTCTAGACAAGATTAGATGGGCTGGAAAGGAGGACAAGAGGTGCCAAGACCGAGGCCATGAACTGGTTATGTTAACAGAAGGCGGAAAAAAGATGCCGAACGAATGGATAGAAAAGGACGGGTTACTATACTACAAAAGGCGATTGTACATCCCTGAAGATGAAGCCCTTCAAACTGAAAGAGCCCAAGGCTGTCACGACTCAATAGTAGCAGGGCAGTTCGGACAGGAAAAAACGATTGAGAAAGTAACAAGGGATTTGTACTGGAAAGGACAGGCAAAATGGATCAGAGACTACGCACGATCCTGCGACGAATGTCAACCCAGTAAATCCCTACGGCATGCTAAGCACGGGTTACTTCAACCTTTAGAAGTACCTTATGCCGCCTGGTCCTCCATAGCGACAGACTTCATCACACAACTACCCGAATCGCAAGGCAAGACCCAGATCATGGTAGTAGTAAATGGGTTCACCAAGATGGCGCATTTTATCGGCCTCGACGAAAATGCGACCACAAAGGATATTGTGAATACCTTCCTTCGGGAAGTCTAGAATGTTCACGAATTACCGACCGAGATTATATCGGATATAGACGCGAAGTTTTCTGGTGAATTTTTAGAATCATTGTGCAAAATGCTAGGAGTTAAAAGACGCATGTCAATGGCGTACCACTCTCAAACTGACTGACAAACGGCGAGAACCAACCAAGTGCTGGAAGGTTACTTACGAACAGTTGTCAATTACGATCAAAACGACTGGTATCAACTATTGCCGTTAGCAGAACATGCCTTCATCAACTCGGCTACCAACGCACACAAAATGACTCCATTCTTCGCCAACTACGGCTTTGATCCACAGACGGAATGGATGAAAGAAAGAGAAGCTCATAACCCCGGGGCGACAATCAATGCTCACTGGATGCAGGACATACATCGACAGGCGAAAGAAACCCTAGAGAATACATCCGAATCGATGAAGTAATATTATGACCGAAAAGCGACGAAACAACCTAGCATCGAGGTTGGCGATTTGGTACTGTTGAATGCGAGAAACATACGTACCAAATGACCCTCGAAGAAGCTAAGTCCAAAACTGTATGGCTCTTTCAATGTCTTGGAAAGAAAAGGAAGCAGGGCATACAAGTTAGAAATATCGCCGAGGTGGAAAATTCATCCTGTGTTACACGTTTCGCTGTTGGAGCCTTACCTGGCCTCAAGCCGACCAAACAGTGAACAACCCCCAAGAGACCCCGAAGACAGGGAGGGGGATTTAGCATGGGGGGTGGAAACGGTCGCCAAGAGCGAGATCATTTCCTACACGCCAAATGTTCGAGGAAGGAATAAAGGGATGAAAGAGCTTCGGTATTTTGTGAAATGGAAGAGCTGTGCGGTGGATGAAAACACGTGGGAACCACCCGAAGGTATGAAGAACGCGCCGGAAGAGGTGGAAAGGGTTCATAGAGAAAATTCAAAGATGCCGGGCACGAGAGAGGTCGTGTAACATAAGAGAGGTTTTCCATCGGTGGACAAGTAAACGCTGGTGGTTTTTACCTCTACTATGTGGAGCTCGAGATGCAAGATAGATTGTATAATAAACACAGAGTATTCGGGACGAACACTTCGAAGAGGGGAGCTCGTGTTCGGCGCACAGACTCCGCGAAAGGATTTACAGGGTAAAGTTACCCTACCTCGACACGCATGAACTTCGAAGGAAAAAGATAACACCCAACTCCAGCCCCGGCATTGGGACTGCGCATCATCACTCGCCGCCTGGGTAGTTGCGTCCCAACACCAAAGACCACTATCGATCGAACACATCTTATAACACCGTATACGTCGCGGCCATCCGTCCGACCGGATCCTGTTCGCAGGGTATATGAGGGAAGGCCTTCGGGCACCTTATGCAAGTCGAAGCAGGTGAATCAGATGACTACGAATAAGGTTACCGACCGTTGAAGACATACACTCGCAATAGTGGGTTGAAGGTAACGGGACGTTTTGCACGAATGTTAGTCCCGTCATACCTACAAAGACGTGTAGAGTATGAAGGAGGTAACTATGCCCAGTAAGTCGATCGGGTGCATCCACAGAGGACAAGTTGGTAAAAGATGGAGCCTGAGGGAAAAAGCCTATAAGTACAATCCCGAGACAAAGTCATGTAATGCCGGAAGACCAGAATACAACATCCTGTTGGATGTCGAATTCTCGACGGAACCAAACACAGAACAATCGCCATCTTCTGTCCAGCGAGTGAGACTACCCTCGTTGAGCACGGGGGCACGATAATTTGTAATCATTGTTGTCAATGGATAAACGGATGAGCTGACACCTGACGTGGTCTCCACACCATAAGGAATAACAGAAGCACAGACCGATAAGTTAGCCATGGGAGCAAAAAGTGTGGTAGAGAGTTTTCAGGGTCTACGAGTGTTCACACCTAGGTGAAGTTCGCCGGGTTGCAGGCATGGTACTTAATTAGTATAGAGTTCGCTTGTATACCGCGATTGCTCACACGCGGAATATAAATATCGAGGCATCTTCGCTGCTATTTAAGACAACAAGCACGGAGAAGATATCTTATCAATATAATAAGTTTTCATCTTATCGTTATCACTACTTCTACGATCTATCCCGAAGTATACCATTATATCTAGCCTACATTACTCGCGTCTTCTTAGTGAGTTCTCCGATATAAATCGATTCAGGTCCTAGCTGTCGAAATACCTCACGCCGAAGCTACCACCTAACAGTTTCATGAGATTAATGCTTATCTCATGATTGTCAAGTTCCCGTTTATGCTGCTCATTTATCCAGACGATCTCTTGATCCAACAGTAGGTCACCATGTATGGAGTACACCTCTGTTCCTTTCCCTGTTTCGTGGAGCTGGGATCTGACAGCCTCCTGTCTAGTCTGTCTCTTATTGGTCTCTCCAGGACGTCAAGCGACTGATGTTGCAAAACTCTCCTGGCCTTTCGCTGAATCCACGTCTAGCATTCGCACCTGATCCTGTATTCAGGCGAGCTTTCGTCCTACAATTTCCACACCAGCTTTCAACCCTGTTTTGACTTTTAACAGTTCTTGGGCCACCAAGCAGACATTGGTTTGTAGGGAATTGAAAGCCAGATGTCGCTCATCTTGACTCTCTGTAAGCTTTGAATGGAATTGTGCAAAATTTCGGTCCAATTTTCTCATCCGAATACTCATGATGGGAGCATTGGTGGGTTCGGTGGTTTTCAACCTTCTGCCTTTTCTCTTCCATGCCTTGCTAGCAAGCCCTGTGGCGGTCACGGTGATTGTGGTGCTTGATCAGCTAAAGACGCCCTGACCAGCCAGGTGTGAGTTGTCTCCACACTTGGCGCTGAGGTCTGGGACAGCTTGTCACCTTCTTCCTGTTACAACTCCATTGCCTCAGGCCCTCTTGGGTTAGAAGTTAATTCTTCAGACTTCTTAAAATAGGAAACTTATATTTTGTCCCCTCCCCCAGCTTCTGGTATCTTGAAGTACTTAGTCGAGCACCTGTCTGTGTGTGGGTACTGCGTGTACCAAACTCAATTGGACCTTCTTGCTGGGTTATGATATATGAAGTTTTCGCTGTACTGGTATCGATCCAGTGCAGCGATATCTTCAATAGTGACCATATTTTCTGGATTTATCCACCAGAAACCGTCTTCGGGGCAGGGCTCAAGTGTCCCTTTTTCACCTATGGCGGTAGAGGTAATTACTTGGTCTATTGAGGTAGTCCTCAACAGTCTTGGTTCGAAAACTGTCTCGTGTTGTGGAGTCTAAGCATCTCTGCCAGACATTCGTCTCTGTAATGATAACAAGTATCAATATAGTATTAGCTGGCTTCGCCATGAGGTATTCTGACAACTACGACCTGCATCGTCTTGTATCGGAAAGCTTGTTAAGAAGACACGAGTAATGTAGGCTAGATACAATAGGGGACTTCGGTATAGATAGTCAAAATATTGGTCACGATCAAGTAGCAAAACTTATTTTATTGCCAATCTCTTCTTCGTTCTTGTTATGTCTAATAGCCACGCAGATGCTGCGATATTTATATTCCGCATCTCAGTAATCGCGGTATTCATACTATCTCTATACTAACTCAGTATCTCAGTAATAATTCTGCGAACACTCGTAGACCCTGACAGCTTTCAAGCACATGTTCTTCTCTCATGGTCAACATATTGGTCTGCGCTACCGTTATTCCTAATGGTGTGGAGACCACGTCAGGCGTTACCTTATCCGTTTATCCATTGACACCAATAATTACCAATTATCTTGCCCCCGTGCTTCACGGAGGTAGTCTAACTGGCTAGACAGAAGCTGGTTATTCTTCTTTGATTGTTTCCGTTGAGAATTTGGTATGCGACCACATGTTGTATTCTTCTCTTCCTGTATTATATGACTTGTCCCCAGGATCGCATCTCTAGGTTTCTTCCCTCAGACTCCATCGTTTACCAACATGTCCTTTGTGGATTCACCCGATCCACTTACTGGGCATAGTTACCTCCTTCATACCATACGCGTCTTTGTTGGTAAGCGGGGCCTAACATGTATACAAAATGTCCTGTTACCTTCGACCCACTCTTCCGACTATCTGTCTTCAAGTGTCTGTAACCTTATGAGCCATTGCCCGATTCACCTGATCCCACTTGCACATGGTGCCCTCAGGTCTTGCCTCCTATATCCCACAACGAGGATGTGGTCAGACCGACAGCCACGACGTATACAGTGTTATAACATGTGTTTCAATGCTCGTGGTCTTTGGTATTGTGACCTAACTACCCACGTGGCCCGTGATGCCGCACCGTTCCAACGCCGGGGCCAGAGGTGGGTGTTATCTTTAATCTTTAAATTTCATGCATGTCAAGGTAGGGTAACTCTGATCCCCAAACCCTTACCAGGAGTCTGTGCGCCTAACTAGTTGTACCTGTAGGTATATCTTTCTTTTTTTCTACTGATGGTACCTGCAGAAGCAGGGGTAATACACATCATATGCAATAGTCACATAGTATCATAGTAGATACAGTAGTATAGGGTGTTGGGATGACAGGAATAAATTATGAGCAATATCACGATAATTTTAGGAAACCAACTTGAATCTAGAACATCGGCCAGTGTGAGGAAGAGGTTCAGAATAGTGGCTATGTGATCAGCACGTCCAGATAGAGAGCGGGAGTATCGTGAGCCTGGAAGGCACGACAACATATGACTGGCATCTGGAATGATCAGGTAAATAGTCCAGAGGTTAGGACGAAGGGAGGAAGGGTATAGGTCTCGGGATGGAGAAGGCGCATACAACAGAGACTAGGATTGCGTCTGAACACGATGGCCTAGCATCTGAAGGCCCCAGGAAATGATACCCGAGTCTCAGAAGACGTCAGGATGTTATAAGCAAGCATTGGATGGTGTCATGACCTACAGGCCATAGGGTGCGCTTCAGGACCTTGTCAGAGCCCAACGTCACGTTGAGCGAATCTTCCCCACACAGCGTCGGATCGATGTTACATCCAAAATGGGAGTTTACGCCAGGTCCGTCGTGTGGGTCCTGTTCGTCTGACTCACAGGAAGAAGAATAAATCTTTTCCTGATGTTCCCTACTCCACTGTTTGAATTGCAACTACCTACATGATACCCATACCGCACAATACTCCTTCTACCCTAAGAATACCTGAGATATGAAGTCAGTTGGAGACAATATGGAAATACCCACTTGATAATTATCCTTTTTGTTATAATTATTGCGTAAGCTATGGTTTACATGTTATTTGTCATGAACATGGTGATAGAGTTTCTTTTGTTATATTAAGATTTTTCTAGGCTATACTTTAGAGTACATGCCAGAGTTTTCCTGTCATCAGTTAGAATTAATCTCACAGGATTTTACCAAAAAAACAGGTTTTATAACCAAAACAGGGGTTTATTTGCTTTTTAACCACCCCTCCCCTTATCTCCTGCTGGAAAATAACATCTTCCCGTACATGTAGTTATGCAGGGTTTTCCCCCTTGCATTGCTATATTCACAACCTTCTAGCCACTGATTTACTAAATCAATTTGGGCTCAATCTTCCTCCATTTGCACAATAATTCTCTAGATTTTACTCTCCAAACCTTTAGAAGTCTGTATCTAAACTGGTTGCGCAATTCTTAAGAGAGTAAGAGTGGGTACATTGGTCTTGGTGTAATTTGTGAAATTTTGTATGGGAAATGGCAAGGCTTGGCGCTGTTTTTGACTTCAACTTACAACATTGCATAATTCTTCAATCATCCGTAATTCCTTGGAGAGATATTTGAAAGAATTCTGGACCAAGATATCAAATTTTGAATTTTTTTGCACCCCAGAATATGTTGAATAGGAAGTGTGAAGTAGCATTGTTTCGGTTGTTACCTGCCATTCTGCTCATCATTTTTGTCCCCAGCCTCGTACGAGAGCCTGGACTCATGACTATAATAAATTATGAACATTTCATGAGAAAAAAAAAACACAATAATTATATATAAACACAATAATAATAAAATCGATAGATGTAAATAAGTGGCGCACCACTAACCAGTGTTTTTCGTCTCAGGCATGCTCCGGGCTAGACTGTAGAACATGTCAGAGTTCAATAGCCCTGACTATTAATGAACTGAGAGTTTTGGCGGTGATGAACTAGGTGTGAGGAGTTGAGTAGGGGTACATTACAGTAGTTGCAATGCTGGTTACCTACCCTCGGTCGAGTAATTATGACCCCCGTGGATATCTGAAAACTGTTATTCAGAGGTTCCTCCGATCCCGCTGTTGTCAATCGGCCCTGTTCTTGTGGCATAAGGAAGGGTCCGAGAGCCTCGCGGACGTGGCTGTTCTGCGCTACGACGGCGGGGACGGGGCGGCGGATCGTGCTTTGTCCTGACAATCGATCCGGGTCCCGTTCCCTCAGGAAAAAAAGAACTATTGAAGCAAAAAACGGTGAAAATCTTTTGTGACTGGATGGCTATGTGACGGACTTATTCTGATGCAGGATGTCAGGAGTCTGTGAGCGAATTGGAGGGAGAAGAAGAAAAAAGAAAGCTGTGTCGTACGGTTTAGAACAGCGAGATGGCGGCGCGGGAAGCTGGGGTGCGGGTATTGCAGGGTTGAGTGATAACTTGGTGTAATGTATACGAGTAATACTGATATTTTCATAGTCCTCCTGAGCACGAACCCCTAGAGAGGCGGCTTATCAAATGAGAGTTCACTTCAACTTAACTTCGCTTAAATGTTACCGGTAGCGATACCGGTGCAGTGTCATATTATGATGGCTTCTAATTCTTGTTCGCCCTTATCAAACCGGTGGTTCCATGCGAATCGCATTGCACTTGATTCCATGGCATAATACATACCTGCCACCTGCCACAGACCCACCCATATGCCTACATATCTACCAAGGCTCCTACTATAAAGCTTGATCTCCAAGAACAGTTTTTTCAGGTTGGAAGGAATTGTAATATAATAACGAACCCACCATCCGTGCCTTTCCCCCTTTTCAATCGTTTATCTATACCAGCTTGGATTGACAAGTATCACTGGATTTGTTGGACTTGCCTCCATACGATACTCCCTGATCAGTACTCCTTTTGTTGGTGTTGCGGTTGAATTTGCGCCTTGCTTCAGGCCTCACGGCACGACACAGTATCGAAATGACTGAGCCCGACCAGATTGTTCCGTCGCTGGCGCGCAAAAGCGCGTTTGGAGATCACGCTCGCCGGGTTAAGAAGGCCTTTTTGACGAAGTATGCGCATCCCTTCTTCAGCACAATTCGGGATTGTGGACGCGATGGCAGGTCATGTCATGATCATGTCGGGTCAAATCAATCGCTAATGACATGCTTGTTTGCTCGCGACAGGGAGGGACTTATCGGCAGCTACGATTATGCCTTTTTGTTTCGGGTATGGGAATTATGAGCCTCCATGCCCATCTCCACCCATCCTTCCACCCATCCATTCTACCCCTGCCTTCTTCTGCGCAGTAGAAGAGAAATCAGATGCAAGGCACAATACTTACCAGGAGAAAAATCCAACAATGTAGCCTAGGATCCCATTCATGAGGAAGCCGCGGCGATCAGCGCCTTTTTTCGGACTAGACGACCGGATGCCGGTATTGCTTGCGCTACTGCTGGGGTTTCAACAGTTGCGTTTCCAACCTTCCTTCCCCCAATATATAATACTTGTATCCTTGACAATTGCGTGACATACACTCATTTATCCCAGTTGAGCTTTTTGCTGATATCGCTCATGTTATTGAATAGTGCTCTGGCAATGCTGGCGGGAGTAGTTTCCCCACCGATAATCCTAGGAGGTGCAGGAGGTGCGAACCTATTGGCGAGAGACCAACAATACCTCGTTTCCACCTCATTGGTTGTTTGCGGTATATTGTCTGCCATCCAGATTACCAGATTCCACATCTGGGGCACTCCGTATGTACTCGGCTTGCATGGTCCTGGGGAGTGCAGCATGGATGGTGCGCTTTTTCTTTTAAGGTTTTTAGCTGATAGATAGGATGTACACCGGCAGTTATTATATCGGGACTGGCCTTATATCTGTGTGAGTCTTGTACTACCGAACCATGGATGCCAGAATAGGATGATGCTAAACATAGTAGTGTGGGAACCTCGTTCGCCATTATACCCGTTGCTCTGGGCGCGTTGGAACAGATGTATGCTAATGGAAAGGTAAGAACATAAAATATCAAGGGTTACGGGCTCGTTACTGACCGTGATTCATGTGAAACAGTGTATGTGACTTTTTCAAAACCAAACCTTGCGAAATCCCTTTCCTAACCCTAGAAATCGTAGGTCCAACTGGTAAAGGTGGTGTGAAGTTGCCTTGTCCAGACGGTTACGGTAAGTTGTGACAGGTGACAATCCACAATCGAACACCAAAAACTTACCTAAAGTTTATCCAGGTGCGATTCTTGGAACCGGATGTGTTTGCGCGCTCTTAGAAATCGCGCTTTCCTTTATGCCACCTAGACTCCTCAAAAGGATATTCCCTCCGCTGGTCACCGGCCCGACTGTGATGCTCGTTGGTGTCAAATTGATTGCATCAGGTTTTAAGAATTGGGCTGGAGGGAATGGGCCGTGCGCTGCGATGCCTCCAACGGGACTCTTTTCTTTATGTCCTAATACTGCAGCTCCGCATCCTCTGCCCTGGGGGTCTGCAGAATTTATCGGTCCGTTTTCTAAACGTTGAGCTTGTAACGCGGGTTGTGGCTAATCCTCTCTCATCAGGCCTTGGATTCTCCGTCTTCGTCGCTATCATTGTGTGCGAGCGATTTGGAAGTAAACAACCTATGTCTAGTCCAGGATTGCTTAATGCTAAGTAAAACCTAGGTCCTATTATGCAGTCCACCAGCGTCGTCATCGGACTTCTATTTGGATGCATTATTGCCGCAGGAACTGGCTACTTTTCCAAAGCGAGTATCGATCTGGTAATGTTGAATTGTATGCCGTGCAGATACCCGTTTATTATATTGATCGACTCTAGGCTCCTGCTGTTTCCTTTATCTGGGTCCACACATTCAAACTCTCGATATACGGGCCACTCGTACTGCCGTATGTCCCAAGCTAACGCCAACCTCTCCCTTGCTAATTTGCTCGTAGGACATTAGCCGTTTATATAATTCTAGCGTGCGAAGCTATTGGCGATATCAGCGCAACATGCGACGGTATTCATATCCTCTTCCTACACGGTCGAGGGCGATTGATGCTAACACTTGAACAGTCTCCAGACTAGATGTCGAGGGCAAAATGTTCGACTCACGTATCCAGGGGGGTCTCTTGGCCGATGGCATCAACGGACTTCTAGCAAGTTTAGCCACCATCACTCCCGTGAGCACGTACGCTCAGAACAATGTACGAACCGCCGCCTCCCCAGGCCTCCTCCACGTCCGCGACGTCTTGGTTAACAAAGCATTAGGGAGTCATCGCTCTCACTCGGTGCGCAAACCGCAGTGCCGGGTATGCGTGTTGGTCCGTAATCCCGTCGAAATTTTCTGTTCTTAGGCACACAACACTCGCGGATCATAATAACTCATACTTGGTATAGTTTCTTCCTGATAATTATGGGAATTTTCTCAAAATTTGCTGCATCCCTCGTGGCAATTCCGTCTGCAGTCTTGGGCGGGATGACTACATTCCTCGTAAGCCACTTTTCATCCCAAGGGTAGCCAAAATAATAATAAAAAGGACCACTGATCTGCGCACAGTTCTGTTCAGTTGCCGTATCAGGAATGAGGATTACGGCGACAATGCCGTTCACACGTCGTAGTAAGCTTTTCTTCTTGGGGGGGGCCGGGGGGCCCCCCCCCCCCGCAGCGCGC
>Ga0307509_10001589_pt1 | contig 38170 bp, 47 predicted proteins | sample 10_EM_MG_FD_202245 | JGI IMG/M metagenome (GOLD analysis project Ga0307509, IMG submission 202245) | Populus trichocarpa ectomycorrhiza microbial communities from riparian zone in the Pacific Northwest, United States - 10_EM | ecosystem: Host-associated > Plants > Roots > Unclassified | place...
TCAGGATTGGTGTAAGATCCCCCTGCCGGACAGCGTTTGAAAGGTTCTGCAGTTGAGCTGACGAGTAGTAGAGCTTGTCCTTGGCAAGAGACAAAGCCATTCGCTCCAGTGACTAAACGAGAGGAACAAAGCACGTTGAGAAGGCTCAATCGCATGGTGCATTCAACGAATCACTCACAGCCAGATCGGCTGCAACGGCCTCTTTCTGCACGATGACGCTACCCTCACCGCCGGCCCGCACAGTCCTTAGTACATCTTTGAGGGGATCGATAAACCACCCCTCCCAAAGCCCCATAAGTGTGTTCCACGCGTCCTTTGCGACCTCTTGCAGAGATGTCCTGGACGTGTACAACAACCTGAACCCGAGTAAGAGGAGTGGAGGTCCCAAGACCAGCTTTGGCCAAGCTAGTACCAAGTTAGATGGCCTTTTCAACTTGTTCTCGGTAAATATGATCAAGTTCTTCTGCCTGTGACCGGGAAGAACTTTTATCGACAGGTCAAGGAGGCGCTCGACCGACCCCGGCCTAATTCCGAGTAGGGTGGGTTTCCCGTCGAGTTTGCGCTGTAACGTGTCGATGAGGGGCGAGTAGCGCTCGATGCCCAAGTCGGTGGCGTTATACGAACGTTCGGTGTCGGTGTCGAAGTTGTCCTGGAGGGAAAGGCGCATTTCCGAAAGGGAACCGAGGGCCTCCGCGCGTTCGTCCCGTATCCTCTCAAGCTCCTTGCACTTTAGCCGACATTCCTGCCTCGCCAGTTCTATCGGGAGAGTGAGTGTTGACAAGATAGTGTAATGAAATTTGAGGAGCTCGTCCCACAAACGCATCAAGGCGCGTGTCATCTGGGACCGAGGCTGAACCCTCTCGACGGGTGTGGCTGAAAAGGAGGCCAAGGGGTATCGATGAAGGTGGGGAAACATTGCCTTGGTGAGGGCATTGTAGTGAAGGCTGCCGACCGACGTGGGGAACACTTGACGGATCGAAGCTGGTTTGAACGAAGAAACCGTGACTGGGATATTCTGTTGTTGAAGGGCGTTCGCGACGGTCTGGAACAGGTTCAACAGCCTGACCGGGAGCGCTACAAGAGGACTTAGCACAATAAGAGGATGAATATCCGGAGTCCCTACTTTGCAGAAGATACCACACCAACTCATAACGGGACCTCTCGATGTTGTCCCACCACTCAGCCTCCCTCTCAGCTTCGGTGGCCTGATCCAGATACACGTTCAACGCATCAGCATACATGCCGAGGACGACCCGTCCGAGGACAGCTTGTTTCAAACTCTCCTCTTCAGGATCACCCGAGGGTACGGCTGTGTCGCGCAAGAGGTCCAGAGCAGCCAAGATCGATTGTTCGGTGGCCGGCGGGTTAAGTTCTAACAACACATTCCGGAGTTTTTGCTTCCTCTCAGAATCAGTACTGGACGTGAAACCTTGCTGTCGTTGCTGGTCTGCCGCGGGGAGCTGAGTTCTCCCCGCGACATCTTGCACGAAAATCGAGACGAAGGTGGACATTGAGAGGAAGAGAGGTAAACGTTTGAACATTCATGACGTCAAACCGAGGGGTATGAGCGCTTCAAGTTCACCCGCCCGTCTACTGCTAAAAGTACATCGTGTGAGGTTGTCTGATACAAGATGCAGCCCAAGAGACAAAAAGGGTGGGAGGGCAACTCAGTCATCTCGCCAGCCAACATCTCCCTTGGCCCACCTTTCGCCAAAGATTGCTCGTTTGTGATACACTCTCCGCATTTCCCGGAAGTCTTTGACGAAATCATCGATCTCCTTCCCACTTGCGAGTCCATCAGGGGACGACCCTTTGACAAACTCGCTGGAAATCCTCTCAGACGCCTCGTCCTGCGCTGTGGTTGCGTGGCGTAGCCTGAGCAGCAGGAATTGTTGGGTGAACCTCTGTGGGACGGTGGTTACGGGAGCGGTTCAGATGCCATAAGTGTGGGGGGGGGCGGACCTGGTAAACCTCCTTCTGCTCCCGTTCGAGATTCTTCCATCTCGCTTCGAGGTTCTTAGCCTCCTCGAACGCAGCTTGGGTGTCTGCTCTCAGTTTGTACAATTCGTCCTGGAGCGCAAGGTTACTCCCTGAACAAGGTTAATGCATCTACGGTTTGACAGGGATAAGAAAGCTCACTGGCGATAGCTTCGTTGGCCATAACAATCTCATCTTGAGCGTGGTAAATCCCCTTTACGTGCTCTAGGGAATGGAAAACGGCCTGGAAGTAGTGCTGATCATGTAGCAAATCCTGTAGATCATCCCGTCTGCGGAGAATCAGAGGACCAATGATAAACGCATGCGCCTCCACTCACGATAGGTGGGATAGCTCTGGGTAGGTTTCGAACAACGTATAATCGGTCGAGGTCATGGTCGGATCGGACAGTGATCCAGTGAACCCTCCCTTTTTGACTCTGTCGATCATCATGCCTGATGTTGTCCTCCCTGGCGAACAGGTCGACGCCAAACATCCGAATCTAAAACTCGGTCCGGGCCTTCTCCAGCTTTCCGACCGGTCAACAATCACCACCAAGGCTGGTACGCTCTGCCACAACCAGAACCGAAGCAAGTGGTGGGTAGAATCAAATTCAAGACGGGTATGTACCGAACACCAATCTCACTTTCGCGTGTTTACTCTGATTCATTTTAGTACACCCCTGCCCCTCAGGAATCTGTCATTGGTGTTGTCGTCGGTAAAAGTGGTGTGGAGGGCTTCAGAGTCGATATCGGCGGTCCACACAACGCCAACCTCGACGCACTCGCCTTTGAGGGCGCCACAAAACGGAACCGGCCAAATCTCAAGGTGGGGTCAATTTCGTCCCCTGTTTTACTCTTGCCGACTTTCCTAGGTCGGATCTCTGTTATATGCACGCGTTTCCTTATCCAACAAAGATATGGAACCGGAGATCGAATGTTTCGATGCACAAACCCGTAAATCAGCAGGTTTTGGTGAACTCAAAGGCGGGTTCGTCACTGGATGTAGCTTGAAAATGTGCCGACAGTGAGTGACATCGAAAAGCGGTACTTAAAACAAACGGATCCCAACACGGCATCCACAGACTCCTCGACCCGAGCCACTTCCTTCTCCCTCTTCTGGGCTCAAAATTCCCACTCGACGCTGCCACCGGAATGAATGGGAGGGTGTGGATCAACTCAAAAGAATCGAGGCACGTCATCGCCGCGGTCAGGTGCATAGGACGGGTTGACCCTGAGGGGGAGGACCTGGACGAAAAGGTTGACCCTGAGGGGGAGGACCTGGACGAAAAGTCGGTCAACGTATTTCTCGACACGCTTGACATATGAGCGCCATACCTAGTCGTCATCATTCACGGTCGATGTCCTTGCACGCTTGATGGGTTTTCTGCCCGCAGCAGAAGTGACGGATTCGTCATCGCTTGCGACCGTGCTCCGTTTCTTCTGAGCCCTTTTCATTCTCTGGTATTCTCTGTCACGGAGCTTCTTCGCATTCGCCGCGGACTCGTCTCGCTGCTTGACGGGTGGAACCACAACGGTGGTGGGCTTGTAATCATCCTGCGTTGCGGTGGATTCCTCACCCTCTCCCATGAGATCGAGAGACTGGTAGTATAGTCTTGAAATTCGGAGTAGAAAATATGAGCTGAGTGATACGCACCCTTTGATATGTTGTGCTACTTGCGGAGAACATCCTCTCACTGTCCGTGACCTCAAACTTTCTGCGACCCGTGCTCTGGTTCTTGAGATAATTCTCGAAACCGGTGATAATATTTCCCCCACTGTTTGTCGTGGTCTCTGTCAGGTACGAGGCTTCGAGGTGATACAGTTGGACCTCTATTTGGGCCTGAATCGAATCATGAGTTACCACGGCGAGGCAGATCGGTGGAACTGACGAGTTGCTTGTCCACATTTCGTTTCTTCGTGAGTGCCTGGACAAGGTCTTTCTTCGCGGCCTCAAAAGCGGCCTTGTCCTCTGCTGCTGGAAGTGTTGTTGTCGGGGTAGCGGGGTTGGCTGCGTTTACGGCCATTCAAGTGGCAAGTCGCGGTTGAGTCTGAGAACCATATTGGGCATCGACGCGCGTACACCTCTGATCCATTCCCCGACAATGTCCTCCGCCCAGCCCCCGAACCAGCCACCAAATAACCCACCGACTGGCAAAAAGCCCGACGAGCAGCAACCGTTGCTCGGCCAGACACCGCCGGAGGCACGGCCCGCAGAGGACGCGGCGATGGACACTGCACCAGACCAGCCACCGGAGGAGACTTGGGATGATATCCCAGAGGAAATCATGGCCCTCACGACAGAGGACATCCAGACCCGGACGAGACTCATCGATAATGATATTAAGGTGACGTTCCTCTGTCCGACCGACCCGCCACTGGTCAGATCCTCAATCCTCCCAGGTCATGAAATCCGAAACGATGAGGTTACAACACGAACAGAACGTCATGAAGGAAAAGATCAGAGACAATGGCGAGAAGATAAAGCAGAACAAAGTTCTGCCATATCTCGTTGGAAACGTCGTCGAGGTCTGTATATGCCCGCGCCTCTGCAATACATCTTGAGCTTACGGTTATCCCCTGTAGATCCTAGACGTGGATCCAGACGGCGAAGAAGAGGGCGCTGCTCAAGATCTTGATTCAATGCGCAAAGGGAAATGCGCGGTTATCAAGACCTCAACCCGTCAAACTGTCTTCCTCCCCCTCATTGGTCTCGTCCCCGCGGAGAACCTTAAGCCTGGAGATCTCATCGGAGTCAACAAAGACTCATACCTCATCCTTGATACGCTCCCCGCTGAATTCGATTCCCGTGTGAAGGCTATGGAGGTCGACGAGCGGCCGACAGAAACGTACACCGATATCGGCGGACTGGAGAAGCAGATTGAGGAGTTGGTGGAAGCTATCGTGTTGCCTATGGAGCAGGCAGATAAGTTCAAGACCCTTGGCATCAAGCCTCCGAAGGGTTGTTTGATGTACGGTCCGCCTGGTATGTCATCCCGCTGTCCTATCGGGGGTATCCTTGTCCGCGGCTAATAACCCTGAAGGAACGGGAAAGACTTTGCTTGCCCGAGCGTGTGCTGCTCAAACGAAAGCCTGTTATCTTAAACTTGCCGGCCCATCCCTTGTCCAAATGTTCATCGGTGACGGTGCCAAGCTCGTTCGTGATGCTTTCGAACTCGCGAAGGAGAAATCTCCTGCAATTATCTTCATCGACGAGTTGGATGCCATTGGTACAAAACGTTTCGACTCGGAGAAGAGTGGTGACCGTGAGGTGCAACGGACCATGCTGGAACTGCTGAATCAGCTGGACGGTTTCAGCAGCGACGACAGGATTAAGGTAAGTTTACGTTCAAGGGTACACCCAATTTAGCTGACATTGGTACGCTACCTCAGGTCATCGCTGCAACAAATCGGATCGATATTCTTGACCCGGCACTTCTCCGATCCGGCCGTTTGGATAGGAAGATCGAATTCCCTCTTCCGAACGAGACCGCGCGTGCGCGAATTCTTCAGATCCACTCCCGGAAGATGACGGTGAACAGCGACGTAAACTTTGAGGAGCTGGCGAGGAGTACAGACGAGTTTAATGGTGCGCAGCTGAAGGCTGTTTGTGTTGAGGCAGGTATGATTGCTTTGCGGGAAGGTGCCACAAAACTGGGACATGAGCACTTCCTGAGCGGCATCGCCGAAGGTAAGGAAGCGTGCTACTACCACTGTTTGATACACTGTTGACCTTTTCACGCAGTGCAAAGCAAGAAAAAGAACGATCTCATGTACTTTGCCTAGACGAGGTTCAGCGAATCCCTCGCGCATTAGAGGAGACCTTGGGTTGGCGGTGGCCGTTTTTATTCGGCACGTCCGGGGCAGGCAAACCGAGCCCCAAGCTACGATACGCCGTTGTACAATACAGAACAGTGGGGATACGGACCGCTTTAGTATGCACCAGCTGCTGTACCTGTGCCAGTGGTGATCGAAACGCCGGATGATGTCCCGAGCCTGTCGGCTCCAGCTCGCAACATGGAGATGGCGGCCCTGGGGAGTTGTGAGGCCGAAGAAAAGGAAGACTTGGAATTGGCCATACTCGAGTGATCTGACTCCCCCTGAGGCCTTGACCTTTACGGTGCCCTTCTTGAAGGCCACAGCTTGGTACATCAGCTCAACATCTTCCACGGTAGCACCTCCCCCATTAAACCCAGTACTCGTCTTGACGTAGGTAGCCCCCGCGAGGGCAGCAATAACTGAGGCAGAGATTTTTTCTCCCTTTGTTAAAAGTGAAGTCTCAACGATGACTTTTACCGGAATATCTGCAGCAACGGTAACGACAGAGGAGACGTCGTCGTATACTCCCACAAGGTCGCCGGATTTGAGGAGACCGATGTTGATGACCATATCGATCTCCTTCGCGCCGGCTTTTATGACTTCGGTTGTTTCGAATGCTTTGGTGGAAGTGGTACATGCACCGAGCGGGAAGCCTACCACGGCGCATGGGATTGAGGAGGACCCGGACAGGAGGGATGTAACGAGCGGTATGTGAGATGAATTTACGCAGCAGCTCTGGATAAGTATGAACAACCGGACTGGCGACCCGCGGATCAGAGTCACCTTGAAGCCGTGCTTTTTTGCTTCTTCGCAGAGCACGGCGATCTGTGCAGGGGTGGCATCCGGCTTGAGCAGGGTATGATCGATGTGCTCTGCAACCAGTTTCTGGTCAAGGGGGACAGAGACGACATCGGTCGGCAGCGGATGGGCCACGATGTACTCTGTTGCCTTTTCGATGGCGAGCTCGAGGCTTTTCGAATCCATTGTTCTCCTGAAGATCGGGAGGGACTGGAGGAGGCGAAGCTCTCGTGGGAAATTGGACAGGCAGTACGCAGTTCGGTGCAACGATGGAGGCTCTCTTCTTCAATGTCAGTCGGCCTGGAGCCTGTCTGGAATCCTTCTCTGACCACCCTTTTTCGTTTCTGGTCTAGGTTTCTACTGGTTTCCTTGAAGGTATCGTCAGAGGTTACAAAGCGGGCCTCCTCACACAAGGTCACTTCTCTAACCTCACACAATGCGAGACACTGGAAGGTGTGTCTGTCTAGCCCCGGGAACGACCTTTCGTTCTCGCTTATCGTTTGCAGACTTTAGGACCCAGCTGTCGACGACCGATTACGGTAACTTCCTCGCCAACGAACCCTCCCCCGTTTCCACTTCGACCATCGCGGAAAAGGCGACCCAGGTTCTCGTCGACCAATTCAACTTCCTGAGGACCAATGCCGTCGAACCGCTCAGCAAGTTCTTCGACTACATCACGTATGTTCTCGTCAATCCTCTCGCGGCGAGCCTGTGCTGATGTTGGCTTGTATGCTCAAGGTATGCGTACATGATCGACAACGTTGTGCTACTCATTACCGGAACACTCCACGAACGCGATACCCACGAACTCCTGGAACGGTGTCACCCTCTCGGAGTCTTCGATACTCTTCCTGCCTTGTGTGTGGCTACCAACGTTGAGGAATTGTACCACACGGCGCTTGTTGAGACGCCATTGGGTGCGTTTGCACGCGCAGTTCATCCGAACCCTTGGCCTTATCAAAGTTATTATAGCTCCGTACTTCCGGGATTGTCTCTCCGCTGCGGACCTCGATGCCCTAAACATTGAAATAATCAGGAACACACTCTACAAGGCATACTTGGAAGATTTTCACAACTTCTGTACCTCCCTCGGCTCCCCCACGTCCGATATCATGCACCATATCCTCTCATTCGAAGCTGACCGCCGGGCAATCAACATCACCATCAACTCTTTCGGAACAGACCTCTCGAAGGAGCGTCGTGCCAAATTGTTCCCAACCATCGGGCGGCTGTTCCCCGAAGGGAACAACAACCTCGCCCGAGCCGACGACGTGGAACAGGTTCGAGCTGCGGTGGATTACATTCAAGAGTACCATTCGTTCTTCGAGTCCTCCAACCAGTCTTCAGCCCAGACCAATGGCGATCCTGATGGTTATGACGACCACGGGACTGCCTCCCACCTCGAGGATAGGTTCTTCGCACAAGAAGTTCACCTGAACAAGCTTGCGTTCCTCCAACAGTTTTCGTACGCCGTATTTTACAGTTACATCAAGTTGAAGGAGCAGGAGATCAGGAGTCTGACGTGGATCGCCGAATGCATCGCTCAGAATAACAGGGAGAGGATTGGAGAGTATATTGGCACTTTCTAGGCCCTCGTAACGGGCCCGCCACTTATGTAGTTTGATGTATTTGATTCCGTCGGACAATGAGATGACCATGGCCGTGCTTTCACAGTGATCTCGATCGTTCCTCGCCAAAAAGCTCCTCACTCACCCTCTCCCATGGTATCTGATCTTCATCGGTATGTCAGCGATAGCTGTCTCCAGGTAAGTCTTACTTTGGCTGTACTGTCCAAGGATTGTAGTTAACGTAAACCTGCCTCTAGTTCCTTGGCTTGTCCGACAAGAGTACCGTAGACTTTGTCATAGCGTCAGGTCAGTGCCCCTCCGTCTCTCCAGTGCGCGTCGTTTTCAATCGAGTTTCTTCTGCAGCAAGTTCTTCCAAGTCGCCAGACGCTCTTTTCACCTCCCTCACAGCTGCAGGCCTCCCAAATACTCCCGCTGCACACGTCTTCATCCGACAACTTTACGAACGCGCTCCACGAAAATCCAAACACAAACAGTCCGCTGAATCCTCACGAAAGGCTGTCGAAGCCGAATCCAAAGTCCTCCAATCGAAGCGCTATCAACTCCTACTCGATGACAAGGCCGACAACAGCGTAACCGAACTCTCTTCTGCATCCACTCCCAAGGACAAGTCTTCCAAGGGAAAACGGGACCGACACACGCGGAAGATAGGATCTAATGATAACTGGGTAAGCGATGAAGACGAGGACAACATTTCCCGGAAACGGCTACGCGCTGAACACGAACGGACATACCCGTCTGACGAAGATGAGGAGATGCCAACGATCGAAGACGAGGAGGAGAAGGCCCGAAGGGACCGGGAAGAGGACATCCGGGAGCGAGATGCCTTTGCGGAACGTATGCGCGAACGCGACCGCGACAAAACCAAGCGTCTCGTCGAAGATCGTTCATCCAAGGTCAGCGCGGGTGCGGCCGCGGAGGCCGTTGAACGGCGACGTCTCGGAGACGATACGGAAGCTCGCGTTCTCGCCATGCCTTCTCTACGGGAGCATTCACGTCAACAGTATCTCACAAAGCGAGAGATTCAGCAGATCGAGCTTCTACGGAGAGAAATCGCTGACGAGGAGGCTCTCTTCCGGGGTATGAAGGTCACCAGGAGGGAACAGGAGGCCTTGGACCGGAAGAAACAACTACTGGAACTCGTTGAGGCTCGCCTGAAGATTGACGATAAGCTGGAGGGCTACCAACTCCCCGAGGATTACTTCACCGAACAGGGCAAGATCGACAGGAAGAAGAAGGAGAGTGTCTTGTACCAACGTTACGAGGAAGCGAAACCCAAGGATGACCAGTTCGTCACGGACGTCGACCAATGGGAACAAAGCCAGACAGTGCACTCCACCTTCCGTACTGGTGCTATGGACAAACACGAGATTATCGAAGACTACGAGTATGTCTTTGACGAAAGCCAGACAATTCAGTTTGTCATGGAAAACACAATGAGCGGCGAGCAGTTGAGTGCGAGAGACAAGCTTATTATGCAACAAGTTGAGGAGGCACAGAACCGAGGTATGCTCTCCATCCTCCCCTACCTACCGATCTATTCACCTCACTCTACAGCCAATACAATCGAGGAAACAAGGAAGTCCCTCCCGATTTATCAGTTCAGGGACGACATTCTAGCCGCGGTCAAGGAACACCAAGTCCTCATCGTTGTCGCAGAAACGGGCTCAGGGAAGACCACCCAATTGCCCCAATATCTGCACGAGGCCGGTTACACCGAAAACGGGATGAAGGTCGGATGCACACAGCCCCGCCGCGTTGCTGCCATGTCCGTCGCCGCTCGGGTTGCCGAAGAAATGGGTACCAAAGTTGGTTATGAGGTCGGCTATTCAATCCGTTTCGAAGACTGCACCAGCGACAAGACAGTGCTCAAGTACATGACGGATGGTATGCTTTTGCGAGAGTTTCTGACGGAGCCTGACCTTGCTGGGTACTCTGCGTTGATCATTGACGAGGCCCACGAGAGGACCCTAAGTACGGACATCCTCTTCGCCCTTGTCAAGGTGTGCTTTTTCACCGACAGTGCTCGCTCAGATGTATGCTCACGCTACCAAGGATATTGCACGGTTTAGACCAGATTTGAGATTGCTGATTTCGAGTGCGACCATGGACGCAGAAAAATTCAGCGAGTACTTCGATGACGCCCCGGTCTACTACGGTACGCTCTAATTTTTCGTGACTGGATCAGCTGAACCCTCACCCATTACAGTCCCTGGCCGTCGGTATCCAGTCGACATCCACTACACACCCCAGCCAGAGGCCAACTACCTGCACGCTGCCATCACAACTGTGTTCCAGATCCATACAACACAACCAAAGGGTGACATCCTAGTTTTTTTCACCGTAAGTACGTACCCACCACCCCATTCCGTCATGTTTACCCGCGGTTTCCAGGGTCAAGAAGAGATTGAAGCTGCTCATGAAAACTTGCAAGAAACTGCCCGCGCGCTGGGCAACAAGATTGCGGAACTGATCATTTGTCCTATCTACGCGAACCTCCCCAGCGATATGCAGGCCAAAATTTTCGAGCCGACTCCGGAAGGCGCCCGGAAGGTCGTGTTGGCCACGAACATCGCGGAAACCTCGATCACAATCGATGGTGTCGTCTTTGTGATTGACCCAGGGTTTGTCAAGCAGAACTCTTACAACCCAAGGACTGGAATGTCTTCTTTGGTTGTTGTTCCGGTGTGCACCCAAGATCCCTTACGCAAACAACCGTGTCTAACGTCAGAGTAGTGTTCAAGAGCTTCTGCAAACCAAAGGGCCGGCCGAGCTGGTCGTGTCGGTCCAGGGAAAGCATTCAGGCTTTACACGAAGTGGGCCTTCGCCAACGAATTGGAGGAGAACACTGTTCCGGAGATTCAGAGAACAAATCTTGGGATGGTCGTCCTGGTTCTCAAGTCGCTTGGAATCAACGACTTAATCGGGTTCGAGTTTATGGATCCACCTCCTGGCGAAACCTTGATGCGTGCCCTGGAGCTTCTATATGCTTTGGGCGCTTTGACACACACCGGAGAGCTAACAAAACTTGGGAGGAGAATGGCGGAGTTCCCCTTGGACCCTATGTTGTCGAAGGCTATTATCGCGAGTGAGAAGTACCAATGCACTGACGAGGTAAGGTTTAATGGTCATTTTCATAAGCGTGACCTCACCATTCACTTCTGGCTGAATAGGTCCTCACGATCATCTCAATGTTATCCGAATCCTCTTCCCTCTTTTACCGCCCGAAGGACAAAAAGCTTCACGCTGACCAGGCCCGGCAAAACTTCGTCAGGAGTGGCGGAGACCATTTCACCCTTCTCAACGTTTGGGAACGATGGGCCGAGACAAACTACTCCCAACAATTCTGCTATGAGCAGTTCTTGCAATTCAAGAGTCTGAGCAGAGCGCGAGACATTCGTGATCAGCTGGCAGGGCTATGCGAACGAGTTGAGATCGTCGTCGAGAGTAATCCAAATACGACAGACATCACAACCATACAAAAGGCGATAACTTCTGGATATTTCTACAACACAGTGCGCTCATTCTCACGTATTCTGACACCCACACTAACCTGTAGCGTATGTCAAGGCTTCACTTCAGAAGAGCGGCGATTCGTACCGAACGCTGAAGACGAACCAGACCGTGTATATCCATCCTTCGTCCTCACTGTTCAACCATCAGCCTCCTGCGAAGACCGTACTGTACTACGAGCTGGTTATGACCTCCAAGTCCTACATGAGGCAGATCATGGAGATAAAGCCCGCTTGGTTGCTTGAAGGTCCGTTCATAATGTTTGCCGGTGATCGCGACATGCACACATGCTGACACTAAACTTAACCGACAGTCGCTCCGCATTACTACAAGCCCACAGACCTCGAACAACTGGCAAAGGGTGAAAGAAAAATGCCCAAGGCGATCGGAAGCTCCGGCCACCAGGGGTCGTGACACTGTCGTTCAGGTCCTCAAGTGTAGACTCCATCGCGTTACGCGTCGGGCTGTCCAGATTCGCTCGGCGACCTGCCTTCATGTTTCCATTGCTTACAGATACTTCAACATTAATATTAATCAGCTGGAGGTGGGTAACCCGGCTTGCTTTGCGTGTTGAATGGTTCGTTGCGCCTGCAGTATTGAGGGGGGTGGTTCTCACTATGGCCAACCAACTCCGGGGGATGGAATACGGATCTCTTACCTGTCTCAGCATCGGCGCATCGATCATTTCGTCCCGTCCGTTCACCAAAAGGCCAACTGCACCTTTGTGGCTACTATGAGCTATCTCCATCGCCTGGAGGATCTTCGCGGCTCTTGTGATTTCTGTAAGGCGTTGTGAGCGTAGTGCACCGGATGCAAACATCGGGACATAACTACCAGATGGTGACGGGACGAAGGCGGTATGGATGGTTTCCACTTGAGTGGGGTGTATCGCTTGCTACGTCCCGGAACGTGGTGAGATGTATAACAAAACCCTCACCGCAGGGAGGGGCACACCTTTCCATCAAACCCGAGTCTACGACCATCAGCACACTCATCCGCCAGTATATCCGAGTTCTTGTAATCAACGCAGACCTAGACCACCCAAACTCGGTCCAACGTGCGTCCTGGGGGGTCGAATAGCAACCCACCATATCTATCGCGTCGAGGCCAAAGGCTCTCGCTGCTGCTACAATCTTGGAACGTGTATAGAGTAGTTCTTGGTGGGATGATGTGCGGATAATCCGTGTGTCAGCGCAATCTGTAGTGGGGGTTTGACCTGGTCAACCAGTGGGCAGGAGCAGTTTTACGTACAATCTTCAGCGGCAAACTGGGGTGAGTGAGCGTGGGTCCTCGGCAAATGGCTACGGACAGCCATTTCAGACGTACAAGTAATGCGCTCAGGCGGCCATGTTTTGACCTCCATTGAGATATCTCACCGATCCTCCAGAGAGCCTGAGCACTTTCTATGCTAGCAATGATGGAAATGGGTTCCGGGCGCTGGTACTGAAGCTCAGGGTTGGACTGGATAACATGAGATATTTCCTCGCCAATCCGACCCAGATGACCTTCGTGGTCAACCTTTGGGATGACAAGAGTCCGCACAGCTGGTACGTTCGCCTAGGGGGTGGGCCCATCAGTTCCAGTGTTCACGGAGGTACCGTCCGGACGAGACACTTAGTAATACTCACGAAACACCGGATATCGTCAACGAAATGATCGGTATTGACGGAGTTCAGCCTCACAGCGATCCTGTCTGGCGCGGGCAGTTTTTCGGTCATCTAGCGGTTCTCACCATCAGTGTCCGCGCAGGGACGCATATCATCAACGCGAACTGACGGAGAGGAAATTCAGCAGTCGATCCCTGGCAGCACCCTTGTCAGCTCGTGCAGGAGGTACGCTGTCCTCAAGGTCGTATACAATCACGTCCGAACGCGTTTCCAAGGATTTTCGGAGCATCTTATCTGAAGATGCGGGGACTGGCGGTTCGACAGGTGAATTCCGTGAGCAGAGGATGGGGTAGAAACGAAGGACGTGGTACCATAGAGATAGGACCTCTTCAACAATTCTTTCGAGGTCGTGTTCGAACATCCCCTGGCACCACTGTTGCGACGTCTCTGGCCAAATAAGGCGCCCCTGGGGGTTGCATTGATGGCGGGGCGGAACAACATTGTCCGTCGGCAGGACGGAACTTTCCGGGGTAAACGGGCGCGGGCAGACCTTGGCGAGGTAAATTAGGACCCGCTCTGTAATACGAATAACTCATAGATGCTACTTATGATACACCCCCAACACCAACCACATGACGAGAGACGTTATGAATCCCGCCATGAGCGGCACTAGTCATAAGGTCGCCCCGTCCTCAGGATCACTACGGCCCGGAACCGCTCTCCGCCACTGATCCACCCTCCCTCTGTCCGTTGGGTTCATCCTCGCACCGCCTACTCTGTTCGCCCGTGGCCGTGGTAAGGGGCGGACAGGGACATCTGGTAACGCTGCCGGACGTTGGTTCCTTAAGTTATTCCCGGCAAATCTCCCCGCAAGGACCCGTTGTTGTTGAGCAAGGCGTCGCTGCTGGACCCAAATATCTTCTTGGCGTCGCTGTAAGTCTTCCCCACGCGGTTGGAGTGCTTCTTGTGCCTCTCGTAGATATCGGTCATATCGACCAAGTCCGATGGGTCGCAGAGGTGGGATGTTTAGTTCTAGTTGGGGTAGTTGCCCCTCTGGGATCTCGAGCTCCGGATGAGCCCTTTGGTGCGCATTTGCGATGCGTTCTTGGTGAATGGCTCCAAACAGCAGGCGATGGCGGTCGGGCTCTGGACCCTGTGCCAGACGTAATGGTTCGATGGGATCGTAGAGCGGCACTGGACGTGCTCGTGGTCGTGGATTCCTTGAACCACTGGCCTCACCTGTTGTCGCCGCGGGCAACTCGACCTGAAGTGCATCCTCACCCATCTCCGGGTGTTCCTTCCGGTATTCCGCGATGGCCTTTTTCTGGGCTTCTTCGACCTGATGATAACGATGAGAGCAGGAAGAACGAGACATGTGGAGGTAAATATACCTCTTTCTGGTGCCTTTCCTCGACTTTATCCCAGAGCAAGCATTTGCCCGCGTTTTCTGGCCGCTGTGGCTGATCGGCCCGTGACTGCGTTCGACCCGCATTCATAAAGGAAACCACCAGAAGAGAACACGACGAACTTCGTTGAAATGGTCATAACCGTTGATGACCTTTCGACAAACATAACACGAAAGTGTCATGCAGTTCGGGCAGGCCATCTTATTGCACTGCGGCGCCCGTGTTGTCAGTGGCAGAATAGGTGGAGGTAACCAAGAGGACGAACACCCGACTCCTTGATGAATACTGTACGCAAGGGAAGTCAGAGAAAACCGTTATCAAACAGGGGTAACCAGTATATGCCTTTGTTGCATTTGGGACAGTTCCGCAAGAGCGCGTTCGCTACGCAGCACATGTCAGATATGGTTGCGTCGTTCGTGGCTAGGCCGCTTACTCATTGCTTCCTCGACAACATGGCGAGCATCAATCTTCTTGTCCTCGTCCACCTCTTGGAGCATGGTGAGGACATAATCTCCTCGATTGGTCTGTCGCAAGAGACGGGTACTCACCGGCGCACGATTTAGGTAGGTGATCCTAGGAATGTCCTTCCGTTAGCCGCGACGAAAGTCCGTAAGGAAACAACCTCACAGGCTTCTTGCATTCCCGACAAGTCACGGCTCCACACTCCTCATTCTGGCACCTGAAGAGCCTTTCGTTTGGATTGTCTATCACGGCCTTGAATTCACAATGAGGGCATTCTTCTAATCCCTCCAATCCAGCCATCTCGACCTCTTTCGCTTGCTTGACCTTCTCATACAAGGATAGAAGCTTTGGAGTGAGAAAACGCCCCAGTTCTGATTCGGGGAATAGTAGTTTGCACCCGGATTGGTCAATGCAGACGATCTTGAAATTGTGCTCCCCGAGGAGGTTGGAAGCGTAGGCGACCATACATTCCGTGCAAAATAAGTGGGCGTCGGGACATTGGATCATGTTTTGCTGTGAAAGAGTCAGTTAACGGTTCAGAGTTCTGGGAACACTGGGAACGTACGAAAGGGACGGGCGAGAAACAACACCCGCACTCGAGGTCACCCTCCTCCTCTGGTGGGACGTCGGGGCTTGTCGCGGAAGTCCCCATGCCCCCTGGCCCCTGGTTTTGTAGAGGTTCGTCGGCGACGGAAATCTCCTGGGTCATTGGGATATCTTTGAGTAGCAACCACTCTTTCTCCTCCTCAAAGTCCTTGTCTTGCATCTCCCTCTCCTTTCCCTTCCCCAAAGGAATCTTCGTCTTGACGGCTTTCATCGTGAAAGGTGGCACGTCAGATTCAGTCTCTGCAGTGAGTTGGATGTGAGCCGGGGCGTATAATCCACCGTTTGAAGCGAAGACACGTCGGACGTGAGATACTGGGATATATGGGAAGTCAGCAAAAAGCTGGTTCTAAATGACATGGCCAATTGTTAGTTTGGTACGAGGCGAGTGAAGGGTCCATCAGTGGAAGGCCAACTTACAAGGGCTAACTTTGGGTAGTTCTTCCCGGCAGGCTTAGGTCGATCCACGCTCGCAAAGTCAACCTTGACTCTCGGCGGGGGTCCTGCCAGCACATCATCCATCTCCGAAGCTTTCCTCTTAGCCTTCCATTTCCCTGTTGCACCCTTCTCGTCTTTCGGGTAAGAAGGGTCGTCGAATAAGTCTTGTAGAACCCTCTCCACAACTTGGTCTCCGTAAGCGGGATGGCGCATTTCTATGAGTTCCGTGGCGTACTTAGGTAGGACGTCTGGGATGACCTCTAGCACGAGGGCGAGATGCGCTGAATACGGGTCCGTATCCGGGCCCCGCGTCGTCTGTGGCTCCGACCACGGTTCGGTGTGGATGGCCGGGACCTGGGGGAATGGATCAGGGATGACCGATGGGGCAGAGGGGCCGGCCTGGGCAGTGGGAACGTCAACGTCAACGTCCATCGGAGAGCCCTCTTTCGCGTTGTCCCTATTTCGGTGGAGAGAAATTTTGGGTATGGGGTCCTTCTTCCTTGACGGTGTCCAGAGAAAGTCGTCGGTTCCAAAGTCTTCCGGCTCAGAGTCAGTTATCTCTATCAGCCCAAGATCGACGCGGGGACGGGGATCGCTGGTGGCTGCGGGGGAGGAGAAGATGGTGATCACGTCGTGCATCGTCGCGATATAGAGTCGGATATAAGCCAAAGGCACGGACGATGGCGGAGGGTGTGGCTGCCCGGCGTTTGAGGCAGAAGGTTGTGGGTCAAGCCAAAGGCTGAGAGTCCCGTGATCCGTGTTTTATTGAACTCCTTCCTATTTTGGGAATTATGACTGAGGCGCCGCAACGCGACGCGCGAGGGCCAAGTCATTCGCACTCGCTGCTCGCTTTCACACAGACCAAAGATGATGATGCGGATTATATTCGAGACCAAGGAAACCACGCGCTTGGACCGGTGGCGGCGGGCAATTCTTGAACAAAAAACAGATGTCACCCAAAGTTGACATCACCCGCCCACCCTCCCACCGCCACCAGTCTGAAAGGTACAGAACAAGCCCGAAGAGAAATCTATGCTACAGTGTCTTTGTCCGGGAAAGAGAGAGGAGAGATAATTCTATGCAAAGCAGAAACGCGAGGAAGAAAGTTCTGTCCAAAAGCAGGCACACAGCGAAAAATAATCCAAAGTCCAGAGGGAGAAGAAGAAATGGTTCAACGTCCGAGGAGAGGGGGCCCTTCCGGTCCCAAATAACCAAACACAACGCATGATTTTCTCGGCACCCTCGAGTCTCTCGTCCCGCCAGCGGGAGCAGATCCCCTCGTCCCACATCCTAACCCCACTGACCCTACCCCGGCACCACCTCCACCGTCCCCATTCCAACCTCCTACGCCATCAAACCACCAAAACCGCGCCTCAAAAGCCCACGCACCCAGCCCAGGAACTTTCCTTCCACACCGTACCTTCCTTTCCTCTTGTTCCTGCTAGAAGTTCTCCCCGATACTTCCAACCCCACCAGAGGGGTTGTAGAGTTACTCGTAGCGATATCTCCCAACGAGTCCGTAGATGAGAAATAGCGGTCGGAGGAGTAGACGCTCGTCGCTTCTGATGAAGGGAGACGAGACGAGACCTGGGAGAACAGTGGCGGAGGGGCAAGAGGAACAGCCTCGTATAATAGCACAGGAGATGAGAATGGACGGATGTTTTCGTCCATGTAGAGGTTCGCAAGAGAAGGAAAGTGGTTCACAAGGGAGTCGTCTTCCAGCTCCGGAGATTCCTTCTGGCCGTCGAATAACAAACGAGGGAGGTCCTCCACCTCTGGGATATCAATACTGCTGTAAGAAGCAGCCGATGAGATACGGGGAACAGATTCGGCTTGGGGAATTGCGGGGGGAACATCGGAAGTATTGATGCGAGCAAGGAGGGGTCGAACTCGGGAGATGATTCGGCCTTTGGTCCTCCGTAAAACCCCAACAGACGATGTGGCCCTTTGTTCCTCGATCTCTTCGAGAATCCCGGCGTCGGTGAAGGTCAAGGAGGGAGCGTCAGTGCCCTGATCGCGTTCATCCTTGTATCCTGGCCAGAACTCCTTCAACTTCTTGCCTCTCGAGAATTGGCCAGGCCGGATAGGACCTGTTGGAGAAGAACATCAGGAAATCACATATGATGAGGATAGCTAGAGCACGGACCAGGCTTCGAGTAGTCTCGAACAGATCCCCAACCGCCGCTTGGAAAATAATGAGACCCAAGTCCAATACACAATACCAGAAGGCAGCTTACCTCTCCTCGAACGTCTGGCAAACAAGAAGCTCGTTGATGGAAGGACGCTTCGATGGATCCTTACGGAGAAGCATGGCGACAATCCAGCACAAACCCGCATCGCGCACCCACTCGGATGGCACAATGTGAGGTTCGGTGGAGGTAATCCTCTCGTACAACGTAGCGACGTCCTCTTGTCCTTCACCCCATGGAGGCCGATTGGTGATCATCTCGTAGATTATCACACCGAGGGACCACATGTCTGACGGAAGGCCATAGGATTCGCCAAACACGACCTCTGGAGCTGTTGACTGTGGCGTTCCGTAGCAGTACGACTGATCTTCAACGTAAAAATCGGGGATAGTTTGGTGGGGATCCTCCTCGAAGGAGCGCCGAGCGCGACCATCAGGCCGAACAATAGTCGCGAGACCGAAGTCACAGACCACAGCATGACCGTCTTGCGTCAGAAGTACGTTTTCCGATTTTAGATCCCGGTGAAGGATATAATGGGAGTGGAGGTATTCGACCGCCGCCAGTATCTGTTTGATGTAGAATTGTGCAACGTCCCCAGAAAGGCCACCGGCATGGTCGATTTCATCCCTGAGGTTCCCAGGGTATATCGGCTAATGGGCAAAGATCACCGGCAAGTAATCAGGACACGAGTGGGATGGCGATGGAAGAGGGCCCATACCGTGACGAGATAATAATTCAAATCCGAATGCCACGAAGCTTCGAGCTGAGAAAAGAAGGGGCATCCAACAAGCCGACGCAATAGGTCTTGTTCTCTTGAGACCTGATCTCGATTCTCCTCGGTCTTCGGTATAACCTTCACGGCATGAACCTTCTCGCTCCCCTTGAGGCTCGCCGCATACACTCGGCCGAATCCCCCTTCACCGAGCTGACGATACAAAGTCAGCGACTTAATGGACAGCGAAGGCGCACCTCGGGATGGTGGAAGAACCAATTCATCCTCATCATCCTCAACGTCTTCGCTGAATCCAGTATCCGTCGCTTGGCTGATATCGTCCTCCCCCTGGGCGTCTTCTACCGTTCCATCGACCGCTGCCTCGTCCCTACCTTGTTTCCCAGTATCCAGCCAGTGGAAGCTATCATCGGAATCAGCAACCACCTCCGGTATGCTTACCTGAGAGTCGCCTCCGAAGGAATAGTCAAGAACCCCTATATCCTCCAGGCCTCTGGCACCCACGCTCCTCGTCGGTCCCGTGAACAGGAAACGCATCAACTCGACACGATCCTCCTGATTCATTCTGTGGGTGATCGCGACGGAGATCGTGGGATAGGAGGTAGAAGAGATGATATGCGAGCACATATAGAAATGAGAGGTGTAGAATGGGGATGCGGTACGGTAATCAAGTACGGGTGGGGAACAAATAGAGAGAGTAGGGGTAAACACTCGTAGGGCAGGGAGGGATGGAAGAGAACGATGGGGTCTCGAGAAGAGATGGGGAGGACGTTAGATCTGCGACCTCCCTCCTATTTGTACGTTCCAGAAGTGCGCGGAGGTACGAGGGAATAAGTGCCGGAAGCAGACAACACCGGAGCCTGCTCCTCCGCCGCCTCCTCCGGGTCAGACCCAGCCAGACAAAGTAACTCTCGCCGAGCGGCGGAATATATGGTGTTCACCCGTAGTCAGTTAGGAGACGTCAAGACATTCGCAGGGATAGGAACTAGAGGTGTTCACGGTGCCGAGCGGCCAAGTTGTAGGAGGGGTTCAACTGGCGGTTGCGCCGTGGCGATCGACTCACGGGGGGCTCGGCCAAATTTACTCGTTGCCATTTCGTCATTGCCCAAGTTAGTGAGTAGAACAGGCGAATGGGTTGGAGGGCACAGAAAATCTACATAAAACGGAGACAATGCGCGGAAATAGAAGTACATACGTGCAACAGAAAGTGCAAATCATAGGTTACAGGAAGGTCCATGGGGAATGATACAGATCGAAAACCAATGCATACTTTTAACCTAACAGGAGGCTGCTTAATGAGCCTGACGAATGTGAGTATAAACAGAGTCTGCGTCGGGAAACGACTGGACGCAAACCCAGCAGATGTGTGCACCGCAGTGACACCTGATGTGGTTGCACCCTTTGTTCTTCTCTATCATGGCCTTGCACTTAGGGCATCGATGAACATCCTTCCCCTTCCGACCAGCCCATTTCTCCAACAACGCGTCTGCCTTCTGCACCTCGGCGTTCTGGTTAATTTCCCACTCGAAACACGATATGCCCTCGTGTGGAATACCCTGACACGCAGAACACACCGAGCGGAGACAAGAAGGGCAATGGAACGCGGGTGGGTCTTCGGAATCCTTCGGGGTGAGCTGATAGAGTCGCGTGCAGTGAGGAGTCATGCAGAATTTGAACTTCTCCGGGTTAACGCGAATGTGAGTGTTAAATGCCAACTCGAAAAGGTCCTCCAACTCCGAATGAGGGAGAATCTTTCGGAGAGTGGTCACTGGGATCGGTGTCAGACATTCCATGCAGGCCAGGACCGGGTTTTTGTCTGTTATTCCGGTGGTCAGGAAATGCTTTAGACAGGTGTAGCAGTAGAAGTGACCACACTCGAGACGAACGGACGCCTCGGGGTAGTCGAGACAGACGGGGCAAACGGCGTCAGGGGGTATGGGAGTGGCTTCGACGTCTTCGATGGTCTCATTGCAGAGCCAGCGAAGCATGTGGGGTACCTCATCGCCACCGCCCTGAACCGTTAGGATGGGGTGAGGGTGTTCGATTGTGACGCGGACGTTCTCTTTGCCCACAACGGACCCAAGTAGAGGGATGCCTCTCCGGAGATAGAAAGCCGACACTGCCGAATTGGTCAACTTTATCTTGAAAGAGACTGTATTGTTGATGTGGGGCTGAAGCCCCTCGGAGAAGGTTCGAAGGGTATCGTCGTCGCCGAAAGCGGTGATCGTCCGAGTTGCAGGGTTGAACCGAATGAAGCAACCGGTTTCTACGGAAATGGCCCGGATAGACTCTAGCTTCTGGTTGGGCCCGAAGAAGTTATGACATCCGGAGATGAGTTGACCCTTGAGCGCTCCTTCGACGCGTGCTTTGAGAACTCCGACGGCGAGTTCGTTACTGCCATATACTTCTAGACGAACGTCCTGGACGGGGCCGCCCGTGATGATCCGGATATCCGCCAAAGGACTACCCCTACGAGTATCCCATATGGAATGCAGAAGCTTCCGTTGGGCGTCATACTGGCGGGGTTCGATTGAGATCGAATACCGGTACGGTTCCTCCAGGGTGACAAAAAGTCGGTGAGCACCAATGTACCATCGTCGATGTTGGGACAGGGAGTCTCGGATGTTCTGGGCTGCGTGCCACGTATTACACTGGATCCTGACCCCCAACCACCCGCTGGGCATCTTCGACCTGTCCTGTCTGTAATCCCGTAACTGGCCGCCAGCAATGGTGTCCACGTCCTTCCGTAACCGGGCGAACGCCCGTTCAACATTATACGCGTTACGCGGATGAAATGAGATGGGTGTAGCGTCTGGGAGGAGTTGTTGGACCCTCGGTTGGTAAACATCTAAAGGGAGATTCCGTATCTCGACGATTTTCCTCGAGTGAGACATCAGGCTACGATGGGCCTTCGCGCGTATTGTGCGATTATTAATGACGCTGTAGTCGTGTTCCTCGCACCAAGCAATCGCCGATTCGGAGGTTTTAAATGTAGCGTTGACGGTCATTTCGGGGGCGCGCCAGTATACGTAGACGATATTCCGCTCGGTTGGTGAGACATCCTCCATCTGGTTGGGATATGCGGCAGTGAAGAGGCGCGAGGAAACGTTCCGTTCGAATAACTCGGCTCCGTCCAGTTTCGACACGATTTTCTTCGGGTCGCGGGTCCCAACGTGAATGGTTGCGGTCTGGTGAGGAGCATTTGGTGTCCTGCGGAGGTCCGAGATGGAGACGGCTTCTCCAACCTTCTTATCGTCATCGAACAGTTCTTTGAGAGCGGTGAGGATGTCCGCACGAGACCGGTGGAGCGGGATCCCAGTGACGTCGATCGAGCTTGAGGGAGGAAGGTAAACGCCCTCGACCGCGGCTCCATGCCCAAACTTGACGACATTCCCCGTTGAGACCCTGTAGCGGACTACGTCGAGTTGTTCTTCATAATGGCCTTTGGACTGGAGGATTTTGTGAACTTGATCTACATGATCCTCGGAGGAGGGGAAGAAACGTGATGGGAAGTTGGTGCCGCCGCTGGATGGGTGTATATCAGCGATCCAGAGGGTCCAATATACAGGGGAGCGGTATGGTGTCGTACTCAGCCAATCCACTGATCCAGTTCCCTGAACCCCGCCCATCCGCGGGGAAAGCCCCGGGCTGGGGGGTGAAAATAGATAAGGGACTAGGAAAGCAGCAAGTCGGCTCGAACAAGCTCACCATCAACTGCTGCTTGGCGGCAGCTTCGAGGGCTTCCTTCTCAGCAACCCGCCTGAGCTCTCGCATGCAGACATCGCAGGCACAAAACTCGAAATCTTCTTGTTCTTGTTCTTGAGCTTGGGCTTGCCGATTCATACGACGTCTACGGCGAGCGAACATGGTCGAGGATGGGGCTGGAGGATACTAGTGTTCGTTGACCGCGAGGCCTGGCGTTTAAGTACACGGGGTGGACGAGTGGAGGGCACTGGCACCGCCCGGGATGAATGAGGAGCACTGCCGTCCAATCGGACGCCCATTGGGCCCCTGGACAAGAGTCAGGTTTACGAAATCCAACGCACCGCCTGGCCCACCCATCGATCCAACGGCCATTTGAGAAATAGGTCGTCTATTCGCCACCTGTAACAGTATTACGAGGAAAAACACAGGATGTGCAGACTACTATAATAGCGGTAATAGGAGATCGTGCACATGGCGTGGATCATCAGAGTCATGTCTTCTTCTGCCGCTTCCGCGTCCCCGCCCCGGTTGTGCTTGTTGACGGAGTACTCGATCGCGAGGCCTTTATGGTCGCCTTCTCCTCCTTTTGAACCTCCTCAATCGCTCGTTTCTGTCCCCATTGTGTGTGAGAAACATTCACGGTAGTGGGCTTGGAATAATCTCTCACCTTCCCTCTACTGGTCGACCCTTTCTTGACCCCATCAACCTTCTCTGCCTCTGCCTCCTTCTCAATCATACTCAACAATGTCGTGCACCGTCTCGCCAACTCCTGGGGGCTCCTGCTTTTGAAGAACCAGTCGAATCGGAACACCGGGAACTCCGAGATGTCCCGCTTGATCCTCTCATAAACATCCTCCACTTGCATCCCATAGTGGTTGAGACGGCACAGGAGATACCGGTCCTCTTCCTCGCTGTACACTTTCCCTTTCGTAGACGGGTAGTTGAGTTCAAGCTCCTGCATGGGGTAGACCACAGAGTTGATCTTCTCTGCTAAGAGGGCCTCCAAGTTCGACCTCTTGTTTCGCTTTGCCTCTCCCTCCTGAATACGAGTGGCAATTCGGGCATGATCGGCAAGTGTCTTCCACTTCTTCTTGAAGACGGGGTAGTACTGCGCAACTTCCCAGCTCAACTTGTCCGGGATCTCTGACGCCAGCAGCTCAAAGTCGTCGGTCCTGTACCAAATCTCATCAGCCACAACCGATAGGACTTAGTAGTGATAGGAACTCTGTACCATCCATATGATTCTAGAGCTCGGATAAACTGTTGGAAATCACGTTTGCTCCAACTTTCGAAGCCCTGCTTGATGAGTGCCTCTTTCTCGGCTTGTTCCTCCTCCATCAGGGGCTCAGCGTTGTCGATGATCTTCTGGGCTGCCAACCTCTCTTTATCCAAGTCGTCTTGGGAGTCGTCCGACCCCGCCTCGCGTACCGTAGCAGGGATCTCATTCAGTTTCTAAAAGGGGAGTCAACATCGTGTGAGTCATCGGATGGTCTTCAAGCCCACCTTGAACGCGGCAAGTTCACGTTCCTGCAGTTCCGCAAGCCTCGGTGGGAAGAACTGAAAGTCATTTCTTGACGGAACGTTAATAAGCGATCAAACGAAGGGTCGCACAAATGCGACACACATTTGAACCTGTTTCGGTGCCCTTGGGAGTTTCGGCGCTTTCTCCTGTTTACTCGGTCCGACCCGCATCGCGTCTTTAAAGTATCCGTCAACCGAGTAGTTTGTCTTCCGCTCTCGTTTCGGCATGGAAAGCAAGTTGAAATTAAGTTGTTTTCGCTGTAAAAATGTTAGTGAATCCCCGCTCATCTTCGGGACAACGCGGGTTACGTACAGCACGGAAATCCTCTCCTTCCCACTGTTGGACGGAAGCCTCTGATTTGAAGTTGCTCAGGTCTTCAAAACTCAGCCCTTCATACCGGTTGCTCAGTTCTGCTGTCCGTTGTTCACCACGTTGAATGATCGCATCGATATCGTCGTTAATCATGAGACTGGAACACCATCAGTACTCCCCACGGGACAACAACTAGAGAGAACCCACTCATCGTTCGAATTGACAATCTTCTCAGCGCCGTGAGCAATCATTTCCAAAAGCTCATCCTTGTCCGCCGCTACACAGGCCAGGTCAGTGCCCGTATCCGTGAGAAGAGATGTCGGTTTCACCTTTCGAGATCTGCTGTCGTCCTTGCTGGATGACCAGCTGATCGAGTCTGAGCTTCTGAGCCGCACGCTCCAACATCCGCTCCTCGACGCTACCCTCGGTGATGAACCTGAAGACGAACACTTGCTTGGTTTGCCCGATACGGTGGGCGCGGTCCATTGCCTGGAGATCAGCTTGTGGATTCCTGTGCATCTGTCAGGACCGAAGCCAGGGGGAGACCTGTGTCCTTACCAGTCACTGTCATAAAGTATCACGACGTCAGCGCTCGTTAGGTTGATGCCCAGGCCTCCGGCGCGAGTCGTGAGCAGGAAGATGAATTTGTCGCTTCCGTCCTTGTTGTAATCGTCAATGGCCTGAATGCGGTCCTCATGGGCAGTGCTTCCATCGATCCGACAATACTCTGATGGCATGCGTTAGCCGTGCGGTCATGGCGCCTGATGGGACGTACTATATGTTCTGAACAAGCAGTAATCCTCCATGATGTCCAGCATTCGACTCATCTGACTGAAGATGAGGACGCGAGACCCTTTAGCCTTCAGGGAGTTGAGCATCCTGTCCAAAATAACCATTTTTCCACAGTTCTGGATAAGGTGTTCGTCTGTGGTGTACGGAGGACCCGGTTCCTAGTTAAACCATCAGTGCTAGTGATTAGAATATAAGGCTTTTGCCACGTACAGCCCCCTCGAACAAGTACGGATGGCAGGCGACCTTTCGCAGCTGCATGACCATGTTCATCAACCGTGTCTTACCTTCCTTCTTTCCAGTCAGACCTATTGGGACAATCAGTGGGGGTCTTCGTCCCGGGAAACGTGTACCCACCGTTAACGGCGTCGATGTCTTTCTCGAGGACTGATCTGTACCACTTGCGTTGCATTTCGGTGAGTCCCACATAGATATTGATCTCCTTTTCTGTACGTGGGTTAACAACAGTGGTCGTTCGGTGCTGAAAGTGGGTTCAGCTTACTCGGCAGCAGACTCTTCTCCACATCCGACTTGACACGCCGCAACAAGAACGGACGAAGGATCTTATGCAGAGCCTCGACAACCTTCTTGCTCTTCTCCTCCACAGCGTCGGCATCACTCTCGTCCTTGTGCAGGAAACTCTCCAGATCCGCATAATCCGAGAAGATTTCTGGACAAATGAAGTTCAACAAAGCGAACAACTCTTTCAGGTTATTCTGTAATGGGGTTCCTGTGATCAATAGCCGACCACGGGACGTGAAGGATCGAACAATCTGGGAGAGTATGGAGTCGACGTTCTTGATGCGATGCGCCTCGTCAATTGCGATGTATTCGAAGGAGAATTTCTTGAGCGCGGACTTCTCGATCAGACACAACTCGTATGTTGTGATGCAGACTTCGAAGTCCTGCGGGAGGAGCCGATTGGTGATGATTTCCGCGCGCTCCTCCTTCCCCCCGCTCAGGACAGCGATATTGAAGTCTGGAGTCCACTTCTCAAACTCCCTCGCCCAATTCTGGAGTGTTGACTTCGGGACGACGATCAAATGGGGTCCGTGGTTGTCCTTGTAGTGTTTCAAGTACGACAAGAATGAAATGGTTTGCAGTGTTTTTCCCAAGCCCTAAAGAAGGAAAGGTCACATCGGAACATGGGGAAGCCGTGGTGATGCCATACCATCTCGTCGGCGAGGATTCCATTCAGTCCGTTATGTTGGAGGGAAACCATCCAATTTAACCCTTGGAGTTGGTACGGCCGCATCGTACCGTTGATGACTGAGGGAGAAGATATGAGGGACACAAACGGGAAAGAATCGACGAACGCCTCACAGCTGGGCGACTCTTCGAAAACAAATGGCTGATCATCGCCGTCGACGGCGGATTCGCCTCCCTTCAGTAGCTCCTCATCCTCCTCTTTCTCTGACTTGCGGTGGCGAGTACTGTTGTCACTAAAAGCACCATTAGACGAGGCATGGTAGGGTTGGGTGTCAACTGTGACATACACTGCCTTTTTCCGGCCCCTCGTTTTGGCCTTTGGCTGTGCGTCAAGAAGCGCGGCGTACTGTGGATCACGAGCTTTCTGGACACCTGGGTGAATAATGTGACGACAGAAATAATTTCATTGGTGGACTGCACCTTGATGTCCACAAAATGTTTGAAGAGTTCGGTCTGGCCGAGAAGATAAGAATAGCGTTTCACCGCGTCTGAGATCTTTTAAAGAGTTAGTATCCCATGCGGAAAAGGAGGGGCACAAGGGAGGTACCTTGTTCTTGTCCATTTCCTCCCGCTTCGCCTGTAGCACGCTCTCGTCAGCCTTCCGCTTTCGTTTCTTCTGCGTCCGCTCAGCAGCATTCTTCATCCGAGCCAATTTCGAGGGAGATGCTTGAGGGACATCCTACGCCGCGTCAATCCAAAGAAGTGGTTCAGCGGAGTTGTGGTAGGAACACTCACATCCTCTTCGCTCTGCAACTCATCAACCTCCTCCTCGTCGCGACCGTTGGCATCACCGTCGTCCATGAATTCGCTCTCACCGTCCGTGCCTTGGCTGGGCTAGAAATCAGGCCGTCAGGAGAAGGCGCGAGTTTTTGGGAATTTCCCGGACTAACTTGACGTGACACAATATTCGAGGGTACGACGTCACTGAGGACGTCCTCATCCATCGCGACGAAGTTCTGTAGCGCAGGCGATAATTAGAGGGCAAAGAGGAGAGAAAGACGGCGAAAACGCACACTCATATCGACGGTGGATGAACGTGTTGTGGTGAGGAATGTTCTTGCACCAACCCCAAGCGTGGACCCGCATTGGGACGCGTCCAGGGACTTTACGTAAAACCACAATCGATCTCTTCAGCCACCGTCATGCCCTCCTCGCAGAAATATGTCCCCCCGTCGAGAAGAAACCGAAAGGATGCGGTAAAAAATCTGCAGATGGACCTAATACCCTCTGTCAGCCGTAGCAGTGGCCTTGAGAAGGGTGGCGACGCGTGAGCCCATATCCAGCTCCCTCAGTAATTGTCTAACCTCCCCAGTCTGACAGGCTGAAGAACGCCAAAATGCAGGAAGAGTACTGGTCCTTCGTACAATCCAAGGTATTCGGCCTACCAGATCTAGTATCTGCGTTCGTTTCACGACGATCATGCAGTTATCCGATTACTGGAAGCAATACCCCGACGGCTGCCCTGACTCCAAGGCAAGAGAGGAAGCACGACACAACGTCCTGATCCTTATTCGTGCGTCGCTTCCTTCCTGTACTCTCGGTCTGGCCTGAATCGGTTCTCAGGTAAATTGAGGGAAGGAATTATGGCCGCAAAACGACGGGATGGGTTCGCATCTAATGGTCTGTCCTTATCGGTTCTAGTCCTATGGCCCTTGTCTCAATCCGACAGTCTACGAAACATCCCTGCGAATCTCTATCCTCTTTTCCTCCGCCGTCAATATCGCGTCAACCCTCTCATACCTACTTCCAACCTACTACACATCTCAGCCGTCGGCGTACTCGAGGGATTCGACGATTTTAATCACCCTCTTGTCGCGATTAGATTCCTCTTACCCCTCCCAGCGGGACTACTACGGACATCGTCAGGAGCTCCTTGCCTCCGGGTGCATTTCGCACGATTCTCCAGCCGTTTCATGGTTAGCTTCTCTCGCCGGGGCAATTCGATCATGCAATTACTACAGGGTGGAAGCTCTTACCAGACCAAAGATCTACATACCGCTCCTGGACCCTCGACCACAGAGATCATGTGAAGGAGCGGTTGACCTCGACTCTTCGTCTGTACTCGCGGTAATCTCGTCGCTGCACGATCGTTTCCGCGATCGGTCCTGGCCAATCCTACGACTTGCCTATCGGGAGATGACATGCCTACCCAAAGTCACGGACACCTCCGAATGGCTCGAGAAGTCCTTGATCCTCGATTCTTCCAAGATGACCGTGGAAACCTGGTTCAAGCAGCAGTCGGAGAAGGGGAACGTCAAAGCCAGAGAAGAGACTCAAGGTAGATGGATCATAATCAAGCCAGAACATCGTTGAACACCGCCCATCTACGTACATTACCTCCCGGGAATCGTATTTAATCACATTCGTATGTAACTTGAACCGGGTATTAACTAAAACCCTAAGCAATAGACGTCTTAACCAACAGATCCGCAAGTTCGTCGACAGCAGCAGAAGTCTTGGCCGCATCCTCGTCCCCACCGTCAGCCTCAGCACCACCAGTAACGGTCTCCTCCTCGTCCTCTTCTTCCTCCTCGTCCTCGTCGTTCAGTAAAACCTTTCCACCCTTCTGCTTGAGGCTCTGAACGAGCGTCTGTACGTTTTCATCCTCTTCGTCGTCCACCTCGTTCCACTGCAATTCCAACGTCTTGAGGCTAGGAAGTTTCGGGATGCCCTTGGCGAGGATGGCGAAGGACCCGATTTCCATGTTGTTGTTCTGGAGTTGTAGAGTTTGTAGCTTGGGATTCGACCCAATCGCGATGGTCTTGATGACGGCGGAGACGCCTTCTCCCTCGTTGGAAAGAACGCAATCGGAAAAGTTGAGGAATGTCAACTCGGTCCAAGCGGGGAGGGCTTTGGCCATCGCAATCGAGCCATCCTCGCCGAAGGTATTGTCCTGCAGGTCGAGGTATTCGAGGTGTGGGCAATGGGCAAGACCACCGGCCAGGTTCGCAATTCCATCCATTCGAATACCGTTCTGAGGCATCCGGACTTCTACCAATGACCCATGCGCCGCAAACGCTGCGGCCCAGGCCGCAGATGATCCATCCTGCAGTCGATTTCGCCCACAGATGAGGGTTCGGAGTTGGGATGGCTTCCCCTCCTCCTTGCTCAGTCTTGCCGACTCAGCAAGAGCATTGGCGATCACCATACCCCCCTCCGGTCCAAGGCCATTGTTGTTAAGCTTGAATATCTGGAAGCTACGGTTGTGTGTGAGGAAGGGGACGATTGGGTCGACGGATCGAGACCCGAATGCATTATCACTCAAGTTGAGTTCGACGATTGAGGTCTTGTCTTTGAGAGCGTCACAAATCGCGGACAACGCGGGGGGTATTTCGGTAATAAGGCGACCGGTAAAGATATCTGCAAAGTCCGCTACCTACTCCCGTGTAGGTTAGCCCTACGGATCTATCACGAGCCGAGAAAAGGTCCCGCCACACACCTTCAGCTTGGTTGTTTTCTCGAGAAACTCGGCCAACACTTTCGCAGCTTCGACACCGATCGTGTTCCCGCCAAGGTGAATCTCCTCGACTACGGTCGGGTCGACATCTTTGAGATGGGGTTCGATGTCCGACCTTGAGTCGAGCTTGAGGCTCTTTCCCTGGAGGGAGAACACCTTCGTTGAGGTGGATGCCATGAAAACTCAAAGTTTCCAAATCCGGAAGGCGATCGACCTGTCCTTTTTTTCCCTTCACTCACAAAAAAATCGAGGCGGACGCGCCCCCCTTTCGCGTTCCACCCCCGCCGCCCTATTGAGGAGAATATGGACTTCAAAAATCCGCTGAAGATGAACCTGGGTCGTCAGGTTCGTTCGTTATTGGAGAAACTGGGACCCGATTCTCTGTCCGCATCTTATGTCCAAAACGCCACCACCACACGGGAGCTTCTCGATGCTCTTTCCCAACTGCTTGCGACGCCTGCCTTGACGCTACTCGTGGCTCATGAATTCAGGCCCGTCCTATTTGACCTGTGCGCAAGGTGGCTCCTCGCCGGCGGTCGCACGGACGAGATTCTCGTCGCGTTGTGTTTATTGCTCGAACCTCATCCGGAGTTATTCCCGTGAGCCATTGTATCCGTAGTGTACTCCACTGTTGCTCATATCACCACAGGATTCTGAATACCTTTTTGAACAAGACCTACGGCCCCAGCGGTCCCTTGAATCACGTAGAAGAGGCTGCATCCCCTGTGGACCGGCCGAGACTCCACTTTCTGCTGTTATGTTACTACCGCATTCTCCAAGCTAATCGCACTTTACCAAAAAATTCCTCGTGGCCCATATCCACCCTCGCAAGAATATTCACCACTCCCGACGTTGATACGGGCTCGAAGCTCCTGGCTATTCGTTGTTATTTTCTGCAAAGTGCCATGGGGGAGGCGGAAAGGATAAAACTGGAGCAACGTTACGTCGGGGATGTTGGTGTTGTTGATTGCCCGACCTCCTACTCGGTGAACACCGACGGATCGATATACGTCATTGATGGATGGGTTTTACCCGCCGTCGAAGCGACCCGAGTTGCGGACTTCTGGGGGTCATCCGCTGAGGGGACCCCCGACTATTACTGTGAGGCCGAAGTCGCCGTGGGATCATTTTCTGAAAGCGATCTGAGGTTGGTGACCCACCATTACCCCCTACCTTTGTCTAACCTTTGTCCCCGAGTAGCCCGTTCACCGTGAACGTTTCTGGAATCTTCCTACTTCAAGACCATCTATCTCCATCTCCCCCTTCTGGTTTGGTCCAGACAGACGGTGCCAAAGCCGCCCTGCGCGAGCTCGCTTTACTCCGCTCACTCAATCATCCTACTCTCCTCACCTCTTCCCCATCCTCTGGTAAATCATTATTGATACACCACCTCTCGAGCCTCCTTTATCCCCGCTTTGAGAACCATGTCGTTACGATCCACTTGGCGGACACGTCCCTCGACCCTCGCTCCCTTCTTGGTTCCCATACGTCCTCTGCCACCAAGCCCGGTACGTTTGAGTGGAAGGAGGGCGTTTTAGTACAGGCAATGAAGCAGGGGAAGTGGGTGGTCTTCAAAGACATAGATCGTGGGAGCAACGATGTTTTGGGGGTCATAAAGCCACTCGTCGAATCACTTGGTCCTGGGAACTGGATTGGCGGACGGGGGTCACTGACTGTTCCTGGACAAGGAGTAGTCATAGCTCATGACTCTTTCGCCATCTTCGCCACCCGGTCTCTCTCATCGAAAAGTGGGAAACACCCAAAGCCCGTTTTCTTTGGCTCTCACAAGTTCGCAGAGGTCGTTGTCTCCTCTCCATCCCAAACCGAGGTCGAACAGGTTGTGAACCAGAAGTTCCCTCGGTTAAGTGGGAAGACCTCTCGAGCAGTCACCAAACTGTGGCAGGATATATGCGCTACGGCCAATAACTTTCCCTCCCTGGGACGGGGAATAGGGATAAGAGAACTTGAAAGGTTTTCCGCCCGGGTCAACAGGCTTGTCCCAACTTCGAGTGACGGGATGGAGGTTGATGGTGTCGAAGGAGATGTATTTCTATCCTCCGTTTTCACCCACGTCAACCTTAGGGAAGAAGTTTTCCTCTACGCACGCGATGTTTTCTTCGGAGCGGGAACCCTTACCGCCTCCGCTCGACAGTTGGCCGATCAAGCAGCTGGGGTTGCCGGACAACACCTCGGCTTGTCCGTGGAGCGTCAGACCGCTGCCCTATTCTCTCGGGTCCCGGAGTTCGACATCGAGCGGGATGTAAATGGACGAAACATCGTGGTTCGGGTAGACCGAACACGTTTAGTTGCCAACTCTGGAACCGAGATCCTTCAGATACACTCCCGGCCGTTCGCTATGCATAAGCCCGCAGTTCGTCTGATGGGCCGGCTCGCTACTTCCGTTTCCCTAGGGGAACCGATACTTCTCACGGGCGAGACGGGCACAGGAAAAACAAGTGCCGTTACCCATTTGGCTACGATTCTCAGGAAACCCCTCATTTCACTGAACCTTTCACAACAAACCGAATCTTCAGACATTCTAGGTGGTTTCAAACCTATCGACGCCCGTGTTCCCGGAATGAAGCTCTACCAAACTTTCATGAGGCTTTTCGGGGCCACTCTGAGCAGCAAGAAAAATCCAAAGTTCCAGGAGTCGGTTCGGAAGGCGGTCCTAGAGGCTAGGTGGAAGAGGGCTGTTGCCTTATGGGCAGAAGCTATCAAGATTGCGAAAGAGAAACTACGAGCGAAGGCCGTTGATGAACCTCGGTGAATCACATTGTGTTCGACATAACGCCAGACAGGCTGATAATTTTTGCCAGCGGTGACCAGCTGAGCGCCGACCAGCAAGGACCAAGAAAGAAGCAAAGAGTACAAGAGGCAAACGAGAACGCATCCGGAGCAGACTGGGACGAGTTCGAACAAGAGCTTCGGACCTTTGATATCCAACATGTCCAGGGAAAGGGGAAGTTTGCTTTTGCTTTCGTGGAAGGCCCTCTCGTCAATGCGCTTCGTTTGGGGGATTGGTATGCGCCATCGTGCCAATATGGTCTTGTTTCAGCTATTGACGCTAGTATAGGGTCCTTCTTGATGAAATTAACCTCGCAAGTACGGAGACTCTGGAGTGTATCTCCAGCCTTCTCCGAAATGATACTTCCTCAATTACGCTCACCGAACAGGGGTCCTTGGAACCTATCCCTCGCCACCCCGACTTCCGCATCTTCGCCTGTATGAACCCTGCTACCGACGTGGGCAAAAAGGATCTCCCCGCGAACATCCGATCCCGATTCGTGGAGATTGACGTTCCATCTCCAGACGCGGACCGGGAGACGCTCCTGAGTATTATAGAAAAGTACATCGGCCATTGCGCTATCGGAGACAAAGGTGCCATTATGGATGTCGCAGATTTCTATGCAGCTATAAAGACGTTGTCCGATCAACGCAAGATCGCGGACGGCAATAACCGCCGGCCACATTACAGTATGCGAACGTTGGCTAGGTCTTTAATGTGGGCCTCGGACGCTACAAACTCATTTGGTCTTCGGCGTGCGTTGTGGGAAGGCTGTCTCATGGCATTCACCATGACCTTGGACTCGGCAAGTGCGGAGGTATCGACGGCATTGGCCCGACGGCACCTCCTCGCGAATGTCAAGAACCCGGGATCATTGCTAGCAAGACAACCGATTCCTCCTCCAGACCCGGATAACTTCGTCAGGTTTGGACCTTTCTACCTCACGAGAGGACCCCTCCCGCCAGACCCCGCAGAAGAATACATCGTAACCCCATCCGTAGAGAAAAAACTTGTGGACCTCGCGAGGATCATTGCCGGTCGTCGTTTCCCTGTGCTTATCGAAGGTCCTACATCCACCGGAAAGACAAGTTCCATCGAATATTTAGCAAAGAGGACAGGTCATCGCTTCGTACGCATCAACAATCACGAGCACACCGACATCCAAGAGTATCTCGGAACGTACGTTTCAGATCCCACCACCGGAAAGCTCGTGTTCCAGGACGGCCTGCTCGTCCGTGCCTTGCGCCGTGGAGATTGGATCGTGTTGGACGAGCTCAACCTCGCACCGACGGACGTGCTGGAGGCCCTCAATCGTCTTCTGGACGATAACCGCGAGCTTCTGGTCCCAGAGACCCAGGAAGTCGTTCGTCCGCATCCAAACTTCCTCCTATTCGCCACCCAAAACCCGCCTGGCCTTTACGGTGGAAGGAAGGTCTTGTCTCGGGCGTTCCGCAATCGGTTCTTGGAGGTATACTTCGACGATCTCCCTCAGGCAGAGTTGGAAACGATCCTCTGTCAACGATGCAGGATCGCTCCGTCCTACGCCCGAAAGGTGGTTCGTGTCTTCAGAGAACTCGCCAAGCGCCGTCAATCCACACGAGTTTTCGAGAGCAAACACGGTTTTGCGACCCTTCGTGACCTTTTTCGATGGGCAGGGAGAGATGCAGTCGGTTACCAGCAGTTGGCGGAGAACGGATATATGCTCCTCGCCGAGCGTGCTCGTCGCGCCGAAGACAAGGCTGTGGTAAAAGAAGTTATCGAAGCCGAGATGGGCATCCGTATCAATGAGGACGAACTGTACGGACTTCAACTCGGCGAAACAGAGTTCTCGGCATTCCTGGGCCTGGATCTCCCGGTTACACAGATCGTTTGGACGGGCTCCATGCGACGCCTGTATCTCCTCGTGTCGAGAGCGCTCCAGTCCAACGAACCAGTTCTTCTGGTGGGGGAAACGGGCTCCGGAAAGACGTCGGTCTGCCAGATGTACGCCGATGCGAAATCCCGGGCACTCTATTCCATCAACTGCCACCAGAACACAGAGACTGCGGATTTGGTTGGTGCCCTGCGTCCCATTCGGAATAGGGCTGCGTTGGATGCGGAAGCTACTCAAGAAGCCACCAAAATCCTAGCAGACCTCGGCGTGGCCCACGCAGCAAGTGATACACAAGGTTTTCAGAGGGCCATCGCTTCTACACAGAAGTCGGTCGCCTTGACTCCTGCTTCAGCCCGCGTGTTACAGGATGTTCTGTTGAAGTTTCGGAAGCTCTCTGCCATGTTTGAATGGCACGACGGCCCCCTCATCCAGGCCATGGTTAGCGGGGATATCTTTCTCCTCGACGAAATCTCACTCGCGGATGATTCCGTCCTGGAGCGTCTTAATAGCGTTCTGGAACCCAGCCGGACCGTGGTTCTTGCGGAACGTGGCGGGGAGTTTACCGATATGGCTTCCGTCACTGGCGCGGACGGTTTCCAGGTCATCGCCACAATGAATCCCGGTGGAGATTACGGGAAGAAGGAACTCTCTCCCGCCATGAGGAACCGATTCACTGAGATTTGGGTCCCTCCAGTCGATCAGCGCAAGGACTTGGAGATGATCGTGAACGGGTCCTGGAAGCATGACGAGTTGCGACGATTTACACAACCGTTGCTCGATTTCGTGGAGTGGCTCGCGGTACATGCCTCCGACAGATCGCTCATCGCTCTCCGAGACATCCTGGTACGTTCGTCTTACACTGCCTCCGTTGACCGATTTTCTAAAAAAAAATTGAGGTAGGCCTGGATCACCTTCTCCAATGCCATTCACGATCAGGGTACGCTATCTACGGGCGAGATTTTCGTAAGTCCCTTGTTTCCCCCTACCCAATAATCTGCTTATATGATGATGTAGCATCAGGCTGCATATATGACCTACATGGACGGAATTGGTGCATTCACCCAATTTTCATCCTTCACGTCTGACTCCCTCAAACGCCTCAAGCATTCTGCCATGCAAGAACTCCAACGGCTGGTCCCCCTCACAAACCCTGGCATCGCCGGGTTCTCCCTGGGAAGCGACGATGAGACAGTTCGCATCGGTCCCTTCTCAGTTCAAAAGGGTGATGTGCCGGCAGTTCAGCCATCGTTTAACTTCGGTGCCCCGACCACACTGTCAAACGCGACGCGGGTCATGAGAGCTTGCCAGTTGAACAAACCCATCCTTCTGGAAGGTAGTCCTGGCGTCGGGAAGACGAGCCTTGTCACCGCACTTGCGTTGGTCATTGGCCAAACGCTATCGCGTATCAACCTCTCCGACCAAACAGACCTCGTTGACCTCTTCGGATCCGATCTTCCCGTCGAAGGTGGCGCACCTGGTCAGTTTGTGTGGAAAGATGCCGAATTCCTAAGAGCTCTCCAGGAAGGTCACTGGGTACTACTGGACGAGATGAACCTTGCCCCTCAAGCGGTGTTGGAAGGTCTCAATTCTGTCTTGGACCACCGTGGAACCGTTTATATCCCAGAGCTTGGTCGTTCATTCCAAAAGCACCCTTCTTTCCGCATCTTTGCAGCTCAGAACCCGCAAGGCCAAGGAGGTGGCCGGAAGGGATTGCCGAAGTCGTTCGTCAACCGTTTCACCAAAGTCTATGTCGAGGAGCTCCACCCCAAGGACCAATTGTTGATCTCCCAGCACCTCTTCCCTGACCACCCCCTCGAATGGTTGGAAGGGATGATCACCTTCATCTCGCGGTTGAACGAAGAAATAATCCAGAAGAAGACTTTTGCCCGTGAGGGCGGACCCTGGGAGTTCAATTTACGAGATTTGATCCGTTGGGGTTCGTTGTTGAAGGTTAACGAGCGCCTTTCACACCCATCAGAATTCCTCCACACTCTCTACCTTCACCGCTTCCGGACTTCAGAAGACCGAGAAAGAGTTATGCGCATCTTCATGGAGTCCCTTCCAAGCCAGCCAATCTCCCACAGCCCTCGCCCCTCTATTTCCCCATCCTACCTTCAAATCGGCGCACATATCACAACTCGGAAGAATTTCTCCCCCCACCACCCCCACCCTTCGCTTCTTCCGTCCCATCTCGAATACCTAGAGACTATCGCTACTTGTTCTTCGAGAGGGTGGCTCGTTATACTCACGGGAGAACAGTCGAGTGGAAAGAGCGGCCTCCTACGCATCCTCTCCAGCTTATCCGGGAACTTCTTACGAGAGATAGCTATTAACCCAACAACTGACACAACGGATATTCTTGGCAGCTTCGAACAGGTCGATGTTAATCTCCGTCTGGATGAGCTTCGACACGAGTTTGGTGCCTTTCTTGATGAGGTGATGCGATGCTCTGATTTCATTGGAACTATCATCCACCCGCTTTCGTCATACCAGGGGATTTGGACAAACAGTCATCAAGATTCTCTGATACGACTGGAACGTTTCATCTCTGGGCTGCCCGCTTTGCAAAGTATCACCCTCGATCAGGTCAGGGAGGACCTTTTGGCTCGTGTGCGATCCGCGCTCCTTTTACTTGACGTCCATGGACGGTTCGAATGGGTTGACGGTCCCCTCGTCCGAGCACTCAAAGAAGGTCACTGGGTGGCTCTGGACGGCGCGAATCTGTGTAGCCCATCCGTCCTGGACAGGCTCAACTCCCTCTGCGAATCTGACGGCGTACTAATGCTCAACGAAAGGGGTAACGTCAATGGGGGCATCGAGGTGGTGCGACCCCATCCTAACTTCCGGCTCTTCATGATCGTTGACCCTCAACACGGCGAACTCTCTCGAGCAATGAGGAATCGGGGAGTCGAGGTTGCTCTTCTCGCCCCGTTCCCTCAACCTGCAATCTCCGGCCAGGGTTTGATGAACGCGCAGTCGTTCAGGCTCGGTCTCACTTCAGCCAGCGTGGAACTCGCAATACCCAGTCCGGACGCCAAACTAATCACCCAAGATTGCATCCACTCCGCACTCCTCTCTCAATCCATATCCTTGGCTTCTACTAATGGTTCCGAGGAAGCCTCTCTTCATTTCATCGCCCGAACCACACCCTCAGCCTCCCTGCCTTACGCCATCCGCTTTTGGGGGTGTTCAACATCATCCGGCCACCTAGACTCGTCTTCCACCGTGCGATCTATCTTGGAATCAATACATACGGGCCCTCCTTCCACCCTCCTCTCGCGGCTGCGTCACAAGTTAGGTAGAAAGTGGAACATACCATCTGATTTTTTGTCTTTCCAGGTCAGCATCAGGTCTAGTATCCCTCGAGATAATACTCTGAATACTATTCGT
>Ga0307509_10001590_pt1 | contig 38137 bp, 38 predicted proteins | sample 10_EM_MG_FD_202245 | JGI IMG/M metagenome (GOLD analysis project Ga0307509, IMG submission 202245) | Populus trichocarpa ectomycorrhiza microbial communities from riparian zone in the Pacific Northwest, United States - 10_EM | ecosystem: Host-associated > Plants > Roots > Unclassified | place...
CTTGCATGTCAATTTATCACATTGGATAGTCGCGTAGATTAAATGATGGACTGCATAGCTTGTATAGACGAAACTGCCACTGGGCCAGTGAGTCCACCACCTAGGTATTGACTCCGGTTGTTGTCATGACAGCTAGCCACTGGTATGACTTCGATAGGAAGAGTTTTTCCACCTGCGGTTGTATTGAAGATGCATTGCAGAAACTCATATGCTATTGACGGAGTTAAGTGTACCCGAGTTGGTCCGACACTTCCGGCAGGAAAAATCCTGATGGAGGGTAGACCTCGGACAGACCCTGAGCAGGACAGGGTGCTCGCACAAGGTCGGAAGTAGTGGTGAATGTCAAAGGCTTAAATCTGATATCTACTTAAGTTTAAGCATTTGGCATTCTACTTCGACAACCAACTTTTCCTCAAGAGAACTAAATTGAGTAAAGCTTCGAGCTTAACTATATTAAGTTTTACCGTTGATTCTTCTGAATTATTTTACCTCATCTTTATCTTCTACTTTGAGTGTTTGGTGCGGTCGCAACCTTAGAGTTCACCTCTCTATAGGATGCCCCCGTTACACCCACACTTCATATTTTTGTTGTAATCCACAAATTCGTAAATTTGCTTGGGCATGTCATGTGTTGATCTATTCTTCCTCGATCCATACTGGGTGTCTTCTAAATCCACCTCTTTGATCATTTTACTGAGGATCACTCTTTCTACCACCTTAGCCATGACTGGTAATAAATGTATCATTCTCCATGACTTAACCACATCATATCTCTCTTTGTCCCCTTTTTTTATCAGAACTGTTTCCGCCTTATGCCAGTCCTGTATATCCTCTTTAATCATACTCTTCAATCCTTCCAACATTCCATTCTTGTTCAACTTGTGCCAGAATCTCAGGAGCGGGTAACTCATTCGGTCGATTCCGGCTGCCGTGTTTCTCAGTGATGTGTCCAGCCCGAACTTAAGCTCTTCCGGGGTTATTTTAACGTCCACAGTTTCTTTCTCGAAGCTTGTCTTCTCTCCTAGCTGTAATTGATCCGCTATAAGTTGTCCTATTTGTTCGTGTTGGAAGACTCTTGTGCCGTCATCTATTATCATAGTCGGTATCGCTCTTCGTCCTTCAAGACATTTGACCATTTGGGAGACATCCTTATCTCTTTTCTGGCTGAGGACTTTCTTCATATGCTCATATCGGGTATTGATCAACCTGTTTCTGACCACTTTCCGGACCAATTTCCAATCTTGGTCACCTTTTCTTCTCATCACTTTCATATCCCTACTTATTCTTTCCAACTCATCCGTCCACTACTCATTCTTCCCCTTCGGTCCCTTTCCTGTCGGTAATCACTTCATTATTTTGATCAACCCACTCCAGGTTTTATCCCCCTTTCCTGGTCCTACTTCTAGCTCCTTCAGGTCCTTTTCCATCCTTTTCCAGTTCACTCTCTTCCATGTTACGTTGGCAGTTAACATGTTAATCGGTTCTTTCAGGTTTATCCTGGTCAATTGTCCGCAGTGTTCTAGGCCTGTTTTGTCTATGAGCTGAACTTTCGGCGGTTTTCGATTTTTCCGGAACATCGTCAAATCGATAGTCGATATTGTTCTGAAGGTAACCTTGTTGTGTTGTACAACTTCAAAGTCATTGTTATCCATCCACTTCGATAATTGTCTCCCGTATACGTTCATCGTGGTGTCTCCACCCATCGTTCCCCATCTCGGGTTTCTTGCGTTAAAGTCTCCCATGATCAGGTCGCACCTCCCCAATTTCCCCATCCCTAGGTTGACCTCCGCAACCCCTCTATCAGGTCTGATATACGCCCCTCCTATTCTGACAGATCTCATCACACCTTGATCATCCTTCTCCATCCCTTTCAAAACAACAATCCACTCGTCATGCTCTTCAACTTCCACCCATCCCACCAAACCTTTCTTCACAAACACCTCCACCCCACTCCCCTTAACAAAGGAAATCAACTCATACTTCTTGTTTTCATGTTCCACAAACTCCCCATCTCTCCTCACCGGTCCATCCACAAAAATAAAAATATCCACAAAAAACAAAACATCCATCACCATATTCCTGTTTCCTTCCCCTCCCCCAACATTTATTGTACATATGACAGCCCTCATTAACAAATTAGTGAGGTTACTTCACTTTCAACCCCATCAGCTTTCCCCGTTCTTGTCCTCAATGGTATAGAAGAAGATCGTTCCTTCTTCGGTATTGTTGTCTGGTCCCCTCTCTCCAACTTGTTTCGTAGTTGTTCGTCAACCGGAGGTTTCCTTGTTATTGGATTCGTAATCTGGAATCTCTTTCGACTTCTATCTTTCACCCCGTTTGCAGATGTATTGTCACTTTCCATCGGTGTTGCCTTCCCATATTTCGGCGGTGTTGACCTATTCCTTAGCACGGTACATTCCCGGAAACCTGTGTAATGCGCGTCCGATTCGCATAAGTTGCACATTCTTTGGCAGTGCATACATGCTACACCTTTCGGTGCCGGACAGTTCACGATAGGACACTTGTGATCTGTCGATAAGTGTTCCTTTCTGCACCATCTGCAAACCGGTTTACCCTTACACTCTGGGAGTGTATGTCCAACTGTGCAACACCGATCGCATATCGAGGTGTCTGTTTTTTCTCTCTACACCCTGCAAAATCTTTTTCTCCCTGCTATTAGCATTTTGGGTTCGTCCCTGCTCAGTATTCCTTTCAGGTATTCATTCTCTTCGCATAGCAGTATTATACCAGCTGTGGTTTGTCTCCTCTCCTTCATGATATTCAACTTACCTACCCATGAAGACCTCGCCTCAACATGGATTCCCGGATTGCTTTTCTCAATGTCAGCAATCATCCTGTCAAAACTATTCTCTTCCTGCCAGTCTTCTATCTTCCATTCTCTACTGTATCCTTCCTTCATCAGTGGAACCATCGCTACATATACCTTGACCTTCTTCGTATTTCTAACAAATTCAAATTCATCAAGTCCCATCTCTTTAATGGCCCTTGTCATCACCCCTCCTGCCTGGACTAGATCCACCGCCCTCGTTCTCGCAAGTGTCAGTTCAATATCTCCCCATCTATTCCTCCCCACGATACTAAAGTATCCATCAATATTGAAACTTTTTAAAGTCGAGTTCAACTTTACCCTCACACTTTCCGGTGATACACCTTCCGGTAAATCGTGCTTAACTCCTTTCTTACCCAAAAGCTTTATTTTCAGGTGTCTTTCCCTCAGTTGAGGAACATCATATCTAACGATGTTCATCTTCTTGGCCACAGTTTTCTTCTCTGCTTTACCAACAACCTCCATAAACCCGTCTTTATCCCCTTCCTTGGCCACAGTTGACCAACTCTTTTTGGCGTCGCATCCTTCGTTCGTGAATAATCCAACGGTATTTCGGTATGCTGGAATGTCAGCATTCTCGACTTTTTTCTCCATCACCTTTGATGATTCCCCAATTTCAACCTTCCTCTTCAGTACCTGTTTCGGTATATACAGGACTTCCTTCCCTTTTCCTTTTGTAACCCTGCATTGGTCACACCCATACTTTCCTTCCTTGACTTCCGCCATAAAGTCTTCCAATTTATCTCTCATGTCATCAAACTGTTCTCGATCCTCCATTCTCAACCTTTTCAATCTACCAACTTCGCTTTCCAACATAATAACCTTGTCGTGGTCCGACAGGGTTGATTGTATGACCATCTCTTCATCCTCTTCCGACATATCTGTTTCCACTATTCCCGGCACGCACTGTCCACATTCTATTTCCCCCAGCGCTTCTAACATTTCCTCGGTATTGCTATTTTCGTAAGGCATCGTCGATGGCAACAAGACCGGGGTTTCATTAACTGGAGTCTTCTCCACCTCCTCCACACTACTTTTCTGGTTTTTAAACCTCATAGCCCTTTTTGGTTTGGGAATTTCTTTTCCCGAGCATTCTACCTCAACCTCAGCATGCTTACTGTCTCCATTACCATTCCCTTCCGTGGGCTTTCTGTTTTCTAAACCCATCGCAATGTCGTTAGCGGTAGATTTACCCACCCTTTTGGGCATATAGTCCTCATCGGAGGTTCTATCATCCTTATAGTTCTTATACAGTGTCTTTCCTGACGATGGTAGTCTGTCCAGGATTGTGCTGTTCCCCCAAGATGAAACCGCTGATGCTGTCGGACTTTCCATCGAAACATAGTTTTCGCTATCCGGAACCCAGGAACGAACGTATTCCGAGTTTTGTAAGTGTTCGAACAGTATGCCTGCAGACTGTTCCTTGTCAATACCACAACCATTGCAACATCCAATGGTAATCATCACTCCTTTCAACACCATTTCCAGTTCCGAAACTACTTTCAGATCAGCCTTCCCAACAACGCTCATTATATCCTCATTTCTATCCATGTTCAAACACATTCTATCTTATTTCAACCCAATCGGCAAACCTGATGGTAATGCATATGAAGTCATCACCACTCTTCTTACCAAAGCTCCATCCTTTCCAATTTCTTCCCTCTTACCCATTCTTCCACGGGGCATGGAATTATCCATCACCCCAACAACTCAAATCTATCAACTTTATCAAAGTTAATACCAAAAACAATACAAAACCCCTCAACACAATATAAATCAAACAAAAACTTAACAAAACAAACAAAACCAACTCAAAATACCCAAAAAACAACCAAATAAACAAACCAAATAAACAAAATACTCAGCTTGTAACTATTCTCACTTCTGTGTTGGCAGTCCATAATTCGCTTATGCAGTCTTGGGTTGATTATTACTCGTTAACCGCCAAAATGTGACACGTCACAATATTGTAGCGAATATGTTGTAAAGAACCCCCCCTTTCAACCCATTTTGAGAAGCTCCAGTTCAACTTCCCCTTCTAATCCCCTGGGTTCGATTATCGAAGGCATTCTTTACAGCACTAGGTAGAAGGTAGCCAACTAGACTCGGTTTGGAACCGCAGTCGGCTTAAGGCTTGAACTTAAGCTACCCTGGGGCTACTCTTCTTATGTATAGTACTCCCCCCGCATCGCTGCTAATTTGCACCATACCGTGAGATGCTCAAGTACTCACCGTACTCCTCGAACATAGCTGTGAGTACACGGGTATTCAGGTATTTTAAATAAAGTCACCACTCTGGCTCTTTCTATCCTTCTATAGTGCGTGCCGCTTGAGCTTATATGGCTTAACTTAGCTCATAAGTTGTTTGGTGGGGGATAGGTCATGGTGAAATTAGAGCTCCTTTTCTCTATCCATTAGTCTAAATTAGCCATTGGCAGAACCTCGGGTCTACTGTAGATGTCTTCGCTTTATCCCTTCGGAGGCTATACAGTACTTGGTAGAAAACAAAAATGCGTGTATTCCCCTTTGCCTTATTTTTTTTCATAGTTATATCTATATATCTCTATAAAATAACAGGGATGACTATTATGGATTACACCTCAAGATATCTTCTATGGTACCAGATCTCCCATAGGGAAATTTAATACACGAAAATTTTACTTTATATCCTCGGCTAACTGCGAGAGTAAGGGATGGGTCAGTGGAGCTCAGTAAAGCTTTGCTGGATATATTAGCCAAGTTCCTAGCCCCCGCTCACATTGCTGCTTAAACTAGGTTAGCAGGAAAGGGGTAAGGATTGCATAACTTGAAGGACACGTTCTCAGAATGCAACTTTGAGGGGGGGGAAAAGCATAATGCTGGTCGACAATATTACCGCTGTAGCCCCATCACCCAAGGGGAGGTTCCCCTCCTGAAGCATGACCTTTTGGATCTCCGGGGCACAACATGGCGTGGTCAACTCAGGGTTAGTAAAGACCCCCGGGGGGCATATGGTGCAATGCGCTTGAGAGGAGACTTCAGTTCAGCGCCAATGTGAACCTCTCTTGTTATGATAAACAGCCTGCCAGGCAAGAGTAGCATTTATTTCCATCCCTTGAATTTCGCTTTGGCTCTAGATAACTTCTGCTCTCGTATCCTGTATACTACTTGATGAAATGAGCAGTTCAATTCACTATGTCGATCGACCTACAGCTACCCCCCCTGGTGAAAGGTACCCTCCACCACAGTTACAGTTACTCTGATTGACCACCACTACCCACCCAAGCCCACTATAATATCCATGGAAGAGAAACTCTGATTCATAAAGATTTTTTCCTGGTGGATCTATAGTATTAATATCGAAAGAAGGCAATATCAGTCCTTGTAGCTGGCGAGAAGTCTCATATATCAGATGTTGTAAATTTGTATGGGGGCTCAGAATCGCACCAATTCTTTTGCTATCTATTTTGCAATCTATCTATTTTGTTCATCTCAGTTCCTAAGTGCTTCTTGCTTGTTACAAGTAACCTAGAGTTGTGTTTTGGGTTTCTGTTAAAGATCTAGCACCACTGGGGATCACCTCTGGTATCTGTAGACAAATTCTCTAAAGTTTTCCCCTAGACATTTAACAATTAATCAGGGTAAGTGATCACAGGGAAGGCACACTTCAAAAGAGTGTAGAATAAGAACCGCAAATGTGAACAACTCAGGGGCCGAAGAGCATATATATAGCTGCTTGAATTACAGCCAGATGAGCTTTCCCCCTGTTCCTATTAGGCCTTTCGGGGGTTTCCTGGTATAAACCACAGGGAAAATGCAATTACTTGTGGAAATACCGGGGCGCAAATTAAGTATCATACCATCACAACTACAGCCACATTGAAGACTTTTCAATGTTTATTGCCTACATTTCCTTGTCCCAGAGGCTATCTTGCAAGATAGACGTTTCGGCTGTTTTTCTTATCTGGGGGTTGTACAGTACTACTTCCGGCTTGATGCTGGATGGGGCACAATTGTTGGAAAGAGCAGGTCTGTATTATCAGCACTTTGGGTACTTAAATTGCGCATGAGGACTAAGTTTCTATCAATTGAGTTAGGTATCTTGTTGATACCATATCCCTCAAATGTTTAAGCTATTTTTATTTCACTGTCTTCTGCAAATTTAATGGTTGTGGATCTTGTATTACAGATTTATAGAGACGTGAAAATGACAAATTTAGCATATAAGAAAACTAATGGGGGCGCCTTACTCGAGCACAGTAACTTACAAGGTTTCGAGAACTTAGTTGCGAGCTTTAATCCTTTCCCGAACTCCAAATTTGGAACCCTTCATCCAAAGATTAGTGCATCCCTTCTTCTGTATTCATCGCTTTTAAGTTCCCTCGAATATTCCGAGATTAGGGACGTCTAGTGTCGCAACCGCAGGGATGTTTTATACTAGTCAAGTCACAACAAGAGCTCCATTGGCCATACTACCTTTGGTAAAGATCCGAGGTTAACCTGTGCTATTAACCACCACGCCAAAAAGCTACGGAATCTGCACAGGAATTAGAGGTAATAACTATTTTTGGGAGCGGTGGGTCGTTTACCCAGTGATAGCACAGGTTACTGGGTAAAATGCGACCCTACCTCAGACTGGAATGTATTAGGTAGACTGGGCCGGGAGCCGTCCTTATACCCTAACCGCTAAACTCGAACGGGAAGTTTTCCTATTGTACGGGGAATATGAAACCTCATAAAATTTTGCAAGCTATGTCAGCCTGTGAATTCGTCGTAGGAAGTTAGCAGGTCAGTGTCGTCCGAGTCGGGGGGTGTGTCCGAGTGGCTCGTGGTTTCCTCTATATGTGAAGAAACGAATTATTATGGTATAAGAAATATGCTTTAGAGTTGTGTCTGTTCTGTTTCTGGAGTTTTTTGGGCTGCATAAACCTGCTCCATTCCCTGACGAAACTTAATGCAGGAGATACTTGGTCGAAAAGATGAGCAGAAATTTCAGCTCTGACATAACCCCGTCCTTATACTCCCCGAAAACACACGGATAGCAAGATATCTCATTCCCCCATTCTAAGGACTGTCACAGACCATCACTCGTCCTAATCCTCTTCGAACGTGAAGTAAGTTTACATCGCTTACGATAAGGTATGGTACGGAGGCTTCCGGTAAACTCACTGGATGCCATCAGCCTGCTTGGATAGAAAACACGATGGATCCCGATGGAGACGTGAGGTGATGGTGTACTAAGGTCTTACAGGGAAGAAAAGAGGCTGCGATTTAGATTTTTGGGGGCACAATTAACCTTAGCCTCAGGGACAAGAAGATCGCGGGTATAGCTTGGCTCTCTCCCTTGCTACCATGCTCCTGAACACAGTCCTCTTCATACTACCAAAGCCTTGTGTTTGAGTCCTCACCCATGCCCCTCCCCAATCTTGATAGGTTCGCTACCTCAAATCCACGTGTTATAGAGAAGCTTAATTAGCCAACCCCTTGAGAGATATGGGTCCTGTATAAAAGACAAGATTACTGAGCATCAAGTCTTATAGTGAGAGATACTGCCCCCCCCCCCCCGGATTATACCAGGCATTGGAATCTACAATGATCCCAAGCGGCCAGTTTGGCCGTGGTTTAAAGAGCATTGGCCCGAGTCAGTTAGGTGGAAACCACAAGCAGCCGCCAAAGCCCGGTGGCACCCATACAACCGCCAGGCCAAAGAGGCCAGGTTATCAAAATTTCAATTTGGACTGCACGACATGCAGATGCCCGGGCAGCCTAGAGATATCTGTGAACGGCGGGTATGCTTTTCATGGCCAATTACTCGGAATATGAGAGTACTAAAGTTAAACATGGAGCCTGCAGTGCTGTAAATTTCGTTTAAGGTACATCAATGTTATGAACTGATCAAACGACCACGATTTTCATATGCGCACTACCAGCACACGACTACGATTCTACCTTTAGTCACTTTTCAAATGCTGTTAATGATCATTCCAACAAACCCTTCCACCACTCCTGGTGGATTAAAATTAGCCGATATACTTTCTATGGCCAATCCTTCACTAAATTTTCGCCTTTTCTCATTTGTGTGTATAAGGATGTCTATTTCCTTATAGGTTAAGTGTGAGGGAAGAATTAGGATCAAGACACCAGTGCCCACAAAGTCAACACAGGGTTGTGAGTTATAGCGTGTTTCGACCCTGACCTCAATTCGGAGAAAGTCACACTCTACGTATTTAGGGTTAGGATTGGAACACACGATCACTCATATGATATATCGTAGGAATTTGTGTTGGAGTATCGGCAGTTGATCGACCTTCAGTTTTACGACTTAGCTGATGTTCTCGTCCGCAGCACTGTTCCTCCACTGCTCCGTGCGCATCGTGGGGTATGAAAATAATTTAACTTCTAGAGCGAGTTCTTAACCTAGTTTCCTACTCTTAAGTTGCCCCTTCTGTAAGGCTTCCGGTACGCAGTGTGCCCGAAGTCCAGTCAGTCAGTCTTCGGGGAAGGACTGGACAGAATACAGCTGATAACCCGTCTTTTTTGGGTGCTAGGACGAACTGCCCTCTGGAAGGTGATGACCGGGCGGGACCGTAGGGGACTATATTCTTAGCGCTAGCCCAAGTTGAAATCATACACCTCCAAACAAAATTATTATTGCATCATGAGGCATCACTCGTGCCATCCTCGGCCCTCCCACCATCCCTCACTATCCCCGACCGTCCCGCCCATAATGGACTACAGGTGGCCGCCCCATCCCATCCGGGGCCCTTGGCAGCCCCCCACGAGGTAAGGATAGATGGTAGGGTAGAAAAGGGGGAAAGTGAGAGAAACTCGAGGAAAAAAGTATTAAATTCTGTGAATCACTCGCTAGAAACTCTTCCCCCCTTTTTTTACTCATGCAGCGCGTCCGCTCCCATATGTATAGTGTGTATCTCTATATTTAATTTATATCTACTGTACATCGATGGAGCTTCCATTTACCTCTCTTATAATATAATACGGTAGCTGCTTAAGTTATGCAAAGACACTGGAAAATATAAAGCTAATCATTAAAGGGCTTGAAATAACTTATCCTAGTGGGTACAAGAGGGATAGAGAAGGCGGGTCGGGTGTATGTATAAAGAGGGGTGTGTGTGTAAACGTGCTAACGAGCCTCGGATGTGGAAGGGATTCGCTAAACAAAGGCTAAACAAGAAAGCAGTAAGAAATGGGGAAGGGGAAGGGTGATCTGGGGAGCCAAGGAGACAATGAGATATTCTAGGTGAATAATCCAAAAGTTGGACATTTGCTGTGAGTTATCAGCCAGTATTCAAAGAACTACCCCCGGCGGGCGTTGGATTTTGTTTGCTAGACTTGGTCACTTACTGGGAGGGGGGGGTGCACTTGGTAGATAACTTAGAGAGTAAAGTGCCTTGTTTTAAACTTGGATGTCGGAGCCTATGGGCTCTTATCATCAAAGATGGCTCATATAGCTCGGGCGGCTCGGAGGAGAGGAGTTCTGTTGATTGCAGGCTTGGTGCATATTTGAGAATCAAAACTGTCACTCCCACCGGGCCCTTGCGTCCCACCGGTGAGGTGATTGGTCGTATCGGCGTCGGCCGTGTTAGGGCTCACGTCGTTACATTGCAGTAGTCTCTTTACGACATCCTGATGCCCATTCCTGGCAGTAGGCGAGAGCGGTGTCGGGCTTCAATTATCCATTTTATTGGGATTGGAGTCTTTCGGTTTTAGTAGCATCCTCAAGATCCCCTCATGCCCATTCTTAGCAGCTAGAGAGAGCGGTTCTTGGCTGGACTTATACGCATAGTTAGGATTGACGTCGGTCCGCTCCCGTAGCATCCTCATAACGCCCGCGTGTCCGCTCCTAGCAGCCCACAAGAGTGGTGTTCTGCCATAGTCGGGGTCAACTGTGTTTGGATTGACGTCGTTCCGTTCTAGTAGCATCCCCACAATCCTCTCATGCCCATTCTCGGCAGCCCAGGAAAGCGGTGTTCGGCCATGCCCGATGTCAGCTGTGTCGGGATTGACGTCGCTCCGTTCCAGCAGCATTCTCACAATCCCCTTATGCCCATTCCTGGCAACCCGGAAGATGGGTGTTTGGCCATATTCAGTGTCAGTTGTGTTCGGGTTGACGTCGTTCCGTCCGAGTAGCATCCTGACTGCCCCCTCATGCCCGTACTCGGCAGCCCACCAGAGTGGTGTTCGGTTACACCTATCCGCCTGATCGAGGTTGACATCTGTCCGCTCGAGAAACATCCTCACGACCCCCTCATGCCCATTCTCTGTAGCCAATATGAGCGGTGTTCGGCCATAGTGGGTGTCAACTGTGTTCGGATTAACGTCATTCCGCTGGAGCAGCATCCTCACGACTCCCTGGTGCCCATTCTCAGCCGCCCGGCAGAGTGGCGTTTGCCTCCACATATCCAGACTGTTGGGATTGACGTCGTTCCGCCCTAGCAGCATTCTCACGACCCCCTCGTGCCCATTCTCGGCAGCCCGGGAGAGTGGTGTTTGGCTCCACATATCTGCTTTGTCAGGATTGGCGTCTTGCCGCTCGAGCAACATCCTCACGACCACCTCATGCCCACACTTGGCGGCCCCTGCGAGGGGTGTTCTGCTCAGCATATCTACTACATCAGGATTGGCGTCTTTCTGCTCCAACAGTATTCTTAGGACCCCTTCATGCCCATTCCTGGCAGCCCAAAAGAGCGGTGTTCGGCCATACTCAGTATCAGCGGTGTTGGGATTGACGTGGTTCCGCTGGAGCAACATCCCTACGACCCCCTCATGGCCATTTCTGACAGCCCATAAAAGCGGTGTTTGGTTCCACTTATCCGTATTGTTGGGATTGAGATCGCTCCTCTCCAGCAGTGTCCTAACGACCCCCTCATACCCGTTCTCGGTAGCTAACGAGAGCGGTGTTCGGCTATAGTTGGTGTCAGCTGCGTTGGGATCGATATTGCTCTGTTCCAGCAGAATCCTCACGACTGCCTCATACCCATTCCTGGCGGCCCACCAGAGGGGTGTTTGGCTCCACTTATCCGCTGTTTCAGGATTGGAGTCTTTCCGCTTCAACAACATTCTCACCACACCCTCATGCCCATTCATAGCAGCCAGTGAGAACGGTGTTCGGCCGTATTCAGTGTCAGCAGTGTTGGGATTGACGTCATTCCGCTGGAGCAGCATCCTCACGACCCCCTTATGTCCATTCTCAGCCGCCCGAGAGAGCGGTGTTTGGCTCCACATGTCCGCTTTGTCGGGGTTGACATCTGTCCGCTCGAGCAGCATCCTCGCGACCCCCTCATGCCCATTCCTGGCGGCCCACAAGAGAGGTGTTTGGTTCCACGTATCCGCATTGTTGGGATAGACGTCGCTCCGCTCTAGCAGCAATCCCACGACACCCTCCTGCCCGTTCTCGGCGGCCCGCAAGAGCGGTGTTCTGCTATACGCGGTGTCAGCAGTGTTGGGATTGACGTCGCTCCGCTGGAGCAGGATCTCCACGACCCCCTCATGCTCATTTTCGGTGGCCAATAGGAGTGGAGTCCGGCCATAGTCGGTGTCAACTGTGTTGGGATTGACGTCGTTCCGCTGGAGTAGCATCCTCACAACTCCCTTATGCCCATTCTCAGCCGCCCGAGAGAGCGGTGTTTGCTCCCACTTATCGGTTTTGTCAGGATTAACTTCGCTCCGCTCCAGCAGCATCCTCACGACTCCCTCATGGCCATTCTCAGCAGCCAGGGAGAGCGGTGTTCGGCTATAGTCGGTATCAGCAATGTTAGGATCGACGTCGCTCCGTTCTAGAAGTAACCTCACGATCCCCTCATGCCCATTCTTGGCCACCCACGAGAGCGGTGTGTGGTTCCGATCATCGGCTTTGTTCGGGTTGACATCGTCCCGCTCCAGGAGAACCCTAACGACCCCCTCGCGGCCATTCTCCGCAGCACGCAAGAGCGGTGTCTGGCCATATTGGGTGTCAGTCGTGTTGGGGTTGACGTCGTTCCGCTGGAGCAAGATCCTGACGACACCCTCATACCCGTTGCCAGCAGCCCGAGAGAGCGGCGTCCGGTTCCACTTATCCGCTTTGTCGGGATTGGCGTCTTTCTGGTCGAGAAGCACCCTCACCACCCCCTCATGTCCATTCCGGGCAGCCCAAGCGATTGCTGTCTTACCACCGAAATCAGTTGCCTGCACATCCCACTGACCCGTCTCCAATAAAGCAACCGTTATCTCTACGCATCCGTGGTATGCGGCACCGTGAAGCCCTGTAAATCCTCTAGGGATGTCTTCTGAGTCAAAGGGCCGGTCCCATATGCTCACCCCACGCAATAATAGTATCTTCGAAGATATGTGTTTATCGTATCCATCGAGGAGCTTCAATGCAAGAGTTTTCACGCGTTCAGTGTTTCCCCGCCTTGCATGTGTGCCCCAGTAACAAGAAGCATATTCTACAAAAGGGGCGGTTGGTGGGATAGAACGAAGAGCTGGCGAAAATTCCCTGACATGCCGAAAATTGAGGTAGGTTAAACAGACCTCCGCAATTACCGAGTCAGGTTTAAGGAACAAGTTGGGGTTATGTGAAAGGTACTCTTGCAGAGTGTAGTGGACAAGCCGGATTGTGGACGAAGACTTCTCGACCGTGACGAGCCCTAGTGAGCATGCTAGCAGTGTTTCTATCGCAGGAATATTCCGGGTGTTCAAGTCGACAGATCCCTCTTCTACCCCAAGGGCGTGGCATAATTCATCGACATGCAGTGGCCGCTCCGCATGCGATACCCACATTAGCACTTCCATTCCAAGTTTTGATCTGCTCCCCGGCTGCGCCTTGATTCGTGAAATGGTTGCTGCGTAAGCATCTCCCAGGCCCTTCCCTTTTGTCATCTCGTCAAGTTTCTTCCTTCTCTGATGGAGAGTAATCTCGCCCAGGATTGCATCAACGTTTAGAGAAACAAGAAGAAAACTAGGGATTGCCGTTAGCGAATTACATCTCGGGTTTGTGTCGGGAATGTATTTGATATTCTTGCTTACATTTCCGAGATCCTGTCCGGAATGATTCTCAGAATATCGGCCCGCAGTTCGTCATCCATTACGGTAGGGTCGGTGTCACCGTTTAGCCTCATCTCTAGATAATCCCTAATATCCGTGTTGGTAGGGCTGAGAGTTATTCGGATAGTCTTGTTGAAATATCTCGCTATCTCGTCGTCGATATGGGGCCTCCCGGTAAGGAATACTCGCGTGTTTGGTAACACCCGAATGACTTCCCGTATTGATTCAAGGAGCTCCCGTCGGTGCTTTGGAGTAGATTCGTCTAAAGCATCGATGCATATAAATACCCGCGCTTGGGTTGCAATAGTCTTCTTCAGAATTTCCACCAGATCGGGAAGTCGGAGCCCCAGGCCGCCAAACTCTCCCCTAGCCTTCTGAAAAGCCTCCCGTATATTTTCCGGAATTCCTCCACGGTTAACAAGTTGCTTGAGCATGGCACCCAACATATTTGTGGTAGACTGTTCCTGCTGGGAAAGGAAATCGCAGTAGAGTCCCACGACGACAATGTCTTTTCCGCTTGCCTGGCAGCACAGACTGTCAATAACTAAGGAACTATTATTTGTTGATGGTCAGTGACACCTCCCTTGCCCCCCTCCTCACAGGACACTTCCTACCTAACATAAGTTTTCCCAACCCCGGGATTCCCCTTACAGAACAACACTGGCTCAACACAACCATCTTCTGCATCACGCCATTTCCTAAACTCGGTTGTTTCTAGCACCCAGTTTCCCACACCATCGAACCGGTCAGTTCGTACATCTTGGTGCCGTTGCTGTGGTTCAAGTGGCGATAGCCACTGCAAAATTTGACGCCCTTCGGCGTCTATTTGAGTAATGAAGTTGATAATACTGGTATTGAATGAGTTGATGTTACCCGCGACTTGCTGGTGCCCAGACGACATTTGGGATTGACTAAGTTATTATCGGAATCCGTTTTTTTTGTGCGAGATAGAGAGGGATGGGAACCTGACTTCCCTTGAGGCTCGAGAAAATCCCTAGGACATGAAGAGGAGGAGGGCGGTATCTTGCAAGGTTCTGGCGTTGCACAAGCCTGCGTCAGCCCCATCCTCATCGGCAGTGCTTCGGAAGTACCCGCCGAAGGCCCACCGATACAGTACCGGTATTAGCAAGTGGATTTCACACCAGCTTATCCTGAGATAGCAAAGCGAAAAAGATGTTAACCATCACCAAATAGTTCAGTGAATAATGTAGTTTCCCTGCATTGCGTCCTCTATAAAAGTGTTTTGGCAGACATAGTTTTCTGATCTCTTCGCCTCCACAGTGCAGTGCTACGCCTAAGTAAGGTGCGCTATCTACGGTATTTATAATACATGTACTCGTACTGTACTCGTACTGTACTGCTGCGGAGCCCTGCAATCCAACTTTTTCTGATTTATAGAAAGCAGTTAACTAGGCTCGGCTTAGAACCACGATGAGATGAATGCATGCTCGCCCGTAGGCCATTCTAAAGCCAGCCGTCCTAGATATCTGTATAATCATCCCTCAAGGACTCCCCAATAATCTCTCCTAAGCTTGCGCCGACAACACCCTGCTTATGCTTTGCGCATTAGTAGCAGGAAATTCCACACCTTTGAGTGTTCTCCCACGACCATACAGTGCAGCACGAATTTCAGTCTTGAATAAACACAACAGAGAAACTTACAGTGTAATCGGCTGGCTTGACATCAATACCAGCACTGTGCATCAAATATTATAAATGAAAGTGTCAAAAATCCACATACCAAGCAACCTAAGTATCGCACAGTTCTTCGTGACATCGATATCATACAACACATGACGGGAGTCTCTTACCCGAACCCCGTGTGCTCTCTGCGAGATAACTTAGTAGGAGACGCGGCTCTCGATACCCCGTAGCAACCAAGGACCCGTTTACCTAACTGGTAATTTCTAATTTTTGGGCGATAGAAATATGGCGTGAAGTTCAAGCACCACCTCTAGTTTACAGGGGTAGTGACAGGACAGAGAGAGTGGATTTCACGAGATTTTACAAGTATGATACGGTATTTAATGTGAATCCCCCCCCCTTTTTTCTATTAATTAACTGACACTACAGTGAACCCTCCGATAATCCCAGCAGGTAGGGAGTAGCACAAGACTGGAAATAAGGGGAGGGTGGAAAGAGGAGAGGGGTCTTGGCACAGGCGGCAGCCAAAAGTAACCGCTGACAGTTTAAATCGAGTGATATCTCATGCTAGCCAAGTGAAGGGGAAATTTCGTGATAATTTTATGTTGATAGTTTCGATATCGATACAATATGCTGCAGCAAGGCATTCCAAGGGGTTTTGGATCTGTTTGGAGCAGATTTATCCTTATAGAGTTGAAACTTCGCAAGGTTGGTGGGAGTTTTGATGCTTGTGTCTGGTGTTTTTCTTGGCTGACTCTTTTCTTTGGCTAGGCACTTTTCTCATAGAGTTGGATGGTGGTGATTTCTCGCTCCCACTATTATGGTTCCCCTACACATGAATACTACTAGAAGCCCCTTCAGACTTTGAAGCAAATGGGGTTTGTTTGGTTATTTCTCCTCTCCCTTTCATCTTTCTTTTCCCTCTGCAGGTTTCCCCTTCCCCCAAGCCAAATTTTACAGCTAAATTTTCCCAAGTATGCGTTTTGCTGGAATTAAGACCCCGGAATGTCCTGGAATTGGAAACTATAAGAGGTCTAGAATTTTTTCAGAGGGATTCCCCATACCTCAAATACCGTGGCTCTGCAAGCACTGGAATTACTAGAGGGTTGGAAGTCTTGGAGGTGGGAAGCATCGGAGGTTCCACTGTAGTTTTTTTCTTTGCGATGGCCCCACCCTCAGAGACAGCACTCATCTCTTTAATCTCATTTCCACCCTAGCTAATGCCGAGAGAATCTTGGATTCGGAGATCGGAAGCTATGCTTCAAGCTTGGACTCAAGGCCTGAAACCCACGCCTGAACGTCTACCTTTACAGGTAAAGTTATTATTTTTTCCGTTTCTCCGACTGTGTACTAGTACCGTATGCGAATTTGAGTACAACCTAGCAAATACGTTAGCAAAACACAAATTGGTAAATTGATTGCAAATAGAAACATACAAGTACAAGAGTTATAATTAGTCCAATTATGGTGTGATTCCGATTAGTTTGTCGGTCGAATCCCTTATCAACTCGTTTAACCAAAAAGCCCAAATACTTCCAGAGAATTATGAGCCTAAGCATAGATCCGGGTTAACTTGAATACATTATTCCTACCTTTACCACTTTTGCCAACCTCTTGTTAAGAGTGTCAATTTCGTGTATCGATTTTTCGTCCAGCAGTGGTCCCGGCGGTGGCCTTGGCCTCGGCAGTAGGCCGGGTCTCGGTCTCAGCAACAGGTTGGACGGTCTCCGTCTCCCTAGCGGTTTCGGCTCCTGGGGTTTCGGTCTGTATCTTAGTTATGATACCGCAATACCGGTATTATGTTAGTAATTTAACAATAGCTGTTGTTCCGGATAACTTACGGGAATGGAAGCAAACATCTTTCCCCCAACCCAACCCCCCCCCCCTCGTCATACCTATACTAGACAAGGGGCATCTCGACAGGAGCATCTTGCTCGGTAAGCTGCGGTGTGCTTGGAACCACTGTTGCAAAGAAGGCCTTCGATAATTGAACCTCAGGGGTTAGAAGGGGAGGCTTGAATCGGGGCTTCTGAAAATGGGGATTGAAAGGGGGGGGGTTCTTTAATGTCTTAGGGCCTGTTTGTCAAAAATGGAACCGTTCCGTTGGGCGACTGTTTCTGCTGTGAAAGTAGGCTTCTCTCAGTTTTGAAACGGAAGGAAAAGGGTCATTTGTTTCGCTGTTGTGTCCAGAAAGACTCTTAGTAAGCAAGAATAGCAGGAACTCTTATGGGAATTTCTACCTTCAACCAAGCAGCGTGAGTATCCACTGCCCAGAAGTAGGGAAGTGGAGTGCCGGTGCTAGTTTATTTACCCCTCCTGCTACATTTTGCTTCCTTTTCCTATTATTTCATTTGTTTCTTTGCTTCCAACTGCCTTCATATGTCATGGTTTCTCAATTTGTTAGAACGGGCTCTATCTTACAGTATAACCCCGAGTTCGAAAAAGCTCGTTCCTAGTCCCTCGATCACTCCCCCATTCGTTGCAACACTGCTTGGAACATTCTGTTTGAGGATTGAAGGTAATAGAGCTTGAGCCCAAATGACGCAGAAGGATGATTAAATACCGTAGAGCTTTGTTGAGCTACGGTTCCCCTGCCATCCACTAAATTTTCGCCGACATTTTTGTCGACTGCATGAATAAGCACGGTTTTCTGTTTGGGTGCGGCTCAAGTGGCAAAAGGAAGGCGAGGCATCTCTTCTAAATTGACCCTCCACATCCTCTCTCCCTGTCCCACATCTCTAGACCGAGTGACCCCTCAGCGAGGCGACACCCTCAGCCAGGCTTGGCGTGGCTTGACACCAAATTTCCGACCAAACTGCTAACAAATATTTGCCAAGCCTCGCTGAGGGTGTCGCCTCGCTGAGGGCTCACTTGGTCTAGGTCCCCAAAGCTCTCCCGGAATCTCACCGCTGGCTTAACAAAATCTATTGACAAAAGGCTAATGCAGCAAAGAAAAAGGTGGCTTGTCATTCGGTGTTCCTGAGTGTTGGATCTTGTCAGCTTGAGATGTTTTCAACACTAATGATCGCACCTTTCTTTTTCTATCAAGTTGGACCATGCATCGACAGCCAGTATATCTCAACAACTGACCCAGCCTGCAAACAACCTGTACTTCCACAGCCTGTGCCGGTGCCTCAGTCGATTCCCAGGCTCACGGTTAGTGAACTACGAATTTCCTGTTTGAACCGTGCTATGCCGGCCGGGTGAGACCCCGTGCCAGCTCATTCTCGCGGGTATCGGTTTGTTTGGGGCTCCTTTGTCGCAGGAGGTGCCTCGATTATCCCCTTTGACCAGCACACTGTGCACGTGCATTATTTACTGCATTGCCCCACAACCCCTGTTCAGCTACCGACCGAAGTCCGGGGATTTACTGGGAGGCTACCGGTAGGCTTGCATCCGTGGTCCGTGCTCCTAATGATATTGACCGTCATCCTATATCATCGTACTCCGTGGTGATCCGAAAAGCGCTGACATGAAATAACAATCAAGCAGACAACTTTCTCGTAGCAAAAAAGTTACTATGTCACACTGCGTTTCGAGTCACTCTAAGGTACGTTATTTTTCCGGTAGCGGGACACCCAGCACGGAATATTATTACCTTTGAGGCAGACTCCTGGTTCTGATTCATCCGGGCGGTATCTGGCCGATTGTCTGAGTCTTCTACTCTTCCGTATCCGGAATCTCTTCGATACTTACAGTAGATTATGTCCAGAACGGCGAATCCTGTTTTTGAAACAAATACTCGTACTCGAGTACCCTACAGCACAACATCCAGCAAAACTGCCGGTAGTCACAATTCGGCAGATGCTCCCAAAAAAAGGGCCAATGGCTCTCAATGGATAGAGCATGGGATGAGCAGAGGTGATAACAAGGTCCCCATGGTCACCCATGCTGCCCGCTTCTCCAATGATTGGAATATACGGCCGCGCTCTAAGCAACAGCCTAGCATATGACGCTCTACAGCACTCGATACCGGTACTCCTTCCACCTTACTTTCCCTTTGCTACTCCCCCAGTCTAATAATAATTCCGTGCCGTTTTTAGCAAACGAAGCTTCTGCACGGGCCACTCCCAACGAGTGCTCTTTTCTCACTCTAGCATATCATTGGAGTTGATCTGTAGAACAGCAACTACCGATACGATAGCTTGCCTCGTGGAGTCTTAAGTGTTGTCTGATGCGAGACACATCCCTGACCCTGCTCCGGGAGGGACCGACTGGGTAGGGCAGCAAGGTATGGTAGAAAGAGCAATCTGTTTTGGCGAGACTCCGTCTGTGTGGTTTTAAGGTAGCGCCCGTATGAATAAGCAAGCAGAATCATAATATCCGTACCCACGGGAAAGAACGGGTCGCTTCTTTCTTTCTTTCCTTCTTTCTCGAAATACGGGCTGTACCGTACAATATCATACTAGTATCTCTATTGTGGTAAGCAAATGGTTAAGATCGTAGGAGTACCGATACCGGCACTAGTACTACAATACACATTATAATTTATTCGGAACATTTAGGCTCCCTACGACAGCGGGGCCCGGCCCAGACTGAGCGATAACTACCTAAAGGTCGATCACGAGGCTCATTGTAAGCAGCGAAATCTGGATTCGATTTCCACAAGCTTTTGATGGGATATCCTACCGATCGCCCCGGCGCCGAAATGACGTGGCAGGGCACGGGAGTATTTCCTGGGAAAACTTCTGGCTGTGCAGAAACCGGGACTGGGGTAGTGTAAGTATCTACTGCACAGTAGAGTACATGCATACTCATGTCCTAGCGGTGACTACTGACTACTATAGCAGTGGCTACTGTGCGCCGATCCGAGAACAGTTGCAATAGCATATTGCAAGTTATAGTCTACCCATAGTTGAGTACCATGAGAGTTATCGTGACAACGACAGTACAGTACCGGTACAGTCCGTAATGGGTCCCGCGGCCGGTAATGTGCATTGAGCCTTAGAGGGGAGTGTCCGCGGGATTGTACTAGTACTAGCACTAAAAAAATAAAAAAAATAAAAAAAGTTCTTCGCACCCTTCTGTGGGCTATTGACGTGGGCGCTGTCATAACACTTGGATGACACACAGAAAAATAGGGCTCTTCACGATCGCGATGAGTTCTTCTGATCCACACCGCAGAGTCGGAGGAGCACACGCTCTGTTTACCATCAACCAGGCTCTCGGTATAGGCCGAAACGGTCACATGGGCGTCATGTATGCCTACAAGTTTCTATCAGCCGCATTATGCAAAACCCTGGAGATCCTTGCAAGCGAGACACAAATACAGTACTGTGCGGGTATCTCACATGTAGTCGCTTTTTTCCAACCCTTGTGCAGGAAGTTTATTGCTTTATGGTACGGTGTCCGGCGGGGAAGGGAGGGATGGTACAGCAGGGGGAGGCGGGGCAGAGAATATGAGGTTACGGTTATAGTGGTTAAAGCTTGGAATGGGAGTGGAGGGGTGCAAGCAAACCTATTTCTATTCGTTCATAAGGGGGAGGGCCTGGATAGGGCTTGCCTCGGTAAAGTACAACCCAGTGCGCCTTGGTTTGAGAGGGAGAGGTTTGAGGAATGGCGTCCATGTGAATTGCAGCGGCACTTCGTCATTGACCAGAGGCACGAGATACGTAAGATATGTGGGTTGGTGGGCAGGTAAGGCCAGACTCCGACTTGGCTCCCTACCTATGATACATATTTGCCTGCCAACAATCTTTCGTATCAACCGCATAGCTACGGTACCGTTACTGGAAATGGGGAGGATGGGGCGGTGGTGGTAATGGTGGAGGTAGTGGTGGAGGGAATGCTCAGTAGTGGGTGGAACCTCATCTCGTGGCATGCTAGAATTTATATAAAGACTCTGCTGTCAGCGGAGGAGTGATGAAAATTCAGAACACCATCACATAATAGAAGTATCCATTAACTACCAATTCAGATTCAATCATGAGCGAATCTACACCGACATCGGAGCTAATTACTGCACCAACACCATCACCACCACCACCACCACATCCAAGCATGCCTCCTTCCCATGATATACCAAGCAACATCTTCTTCCCTCCCTACCTCCTCCAGGACCTCTTCGAGCACCTGGACCCTCTAGACCTAATTGCCTGCAAGCAAGTCTGCTCACTCTGGTACTCAATAATCTGGAGCCGCCGTCGGCTGCGACAAAAGCTCTTCCTACCAGCTGCGGAGAAAGGCTCTACAAGCCACCTGGTCAACTCCTCAGACGAGGTCTATGACCTCCACCCCATTTTCAATCTGATCCATTTTGACCCCTCGTTGGACCCCGCATCAGCTACCTTTGGCCGGCAAAAATGCACACTCTTGAAGGAATCCGCGGTGAAGGATCATTACGCTACGTATCCGGCGACTGTCAGGGTAGAGATTGACGTTATACGCTTTCACCCGCACCTGGTAGTGGAGAATGAGACGGGGGTGACAGTCTGGGACGTTATGGAGGAGTTGGCGAAATAGTACTTTTACCCCCCCCTCCTCCTCCTCCCCGCTCCCCACCCCTTCCTCCAACAGAAAAGGTTTGCCGGCTCTAACGTGAGAACAGCAAAGCGGAGCGCACACACTTCACATTCCAGACATTCTTCCAATCAGACATTTGCAAGAAGCGCGGGTACGACCAGCACCGGCGCATGCATCGCAAGGACTTATTGGGCATAGACAGGTAGGTCAATTTTTTGTTTTGTCATGCTTAGCCGGCCGGCCGGCCGGCAGGTCCAATTGGGATTGGCCGAGCTGATTTGGAGACGGAAGCGTATTTATCACCTTCAACGATAGAAACCCACAAGACGGACGGGTATTCATTGGCGATTCGTTCGAGTCGCGAAAAGGTGTCGCCGTTGGCAAGAAGTATAGGTTTTGGAGCGCTTTTGCTTTTTGCGAGTTTCCGCCGAAGGCCGAGTGAACGTGTGGATGGATGATGATGTGATGTGAGGTGAGGGGGGGGGAAGAATCGCGATCATGATCGTGGGATGATGATGATTGTGGCGTTTTTTCTTTTTCTCTCCTCTTTTTCTCTCTATTTCTTACGCTTTTGGGTTTGGTGGCTTGTGATCTTACTGCCCTACCGAGCACTTTCTGCGCCTTTTTCTTTGTTTTTTTAATTTTAATTTTTTCCCTTTTCCTTTTTTCTTTTTCCAAGTTTTGGTGTGGGTTATCTGTTTGCTTGTGACCTGAATTTGGTTTTGGCGATGGAGTTCTTTGGGATTTTTTGTTTGATTTGTTCTTGTAATTTATTGGACTCTGTCGCACTTTCTTGTACTGTACCCTTTTTTGTCTACGGTTTTTTGTAATCCCTGGGGCTCTTCGTCTGTTTATCGGACCGTCATGTATCGTATTGGACCGCGCACCAGGCAGTCGGTGATGGAGAGGGAAAAAAAAGGGATGGTCTAATTATCTAACTAAATCTAAACTTGAGGCTCAAGGATAAGCTTTCACTCCGACGACCTGCGCTAGCTAGCTTGCGGCGTTCTGTATCATATAACCCCCTGCCATTATCATACGTGAATGTCTCCGTGAATCCGTTTATGCATAAGTCGACCGATAATATCATAGACCGGGATTCTCCGAACGCCCATATCGTCGGCCCGTGAAGGTACGGTACTCGAGCATCGTATGTGACCGACCGACCAGGATCTCCCCTCTATCGAAGGAGAATAACCATCCGGCGTACCGGTACTCGTCCTCCCGTGTTCCGTGTGCTCGAACACTGTGCCGGTATGGTAAGTTGGAGGAAAATTCCCACGCATGTTTGATTTCTTTTCTTTTCTTCTCTTTTCTTTTCTCCCCCAACCCCTCTATCACGCAATGCGCATCGTCCAGCTACTCCACGTGTTGCATTTGTTCTTCCTCTTGTTGTCCAAAACAAAGTGTGAATACTGTACCGGTGTCTACCGGCATGTACTCGTACTAGTACAATAGAAGTCAAAAAAAATCAAAAAAACAATACAACAAAAAAGAACTTTTTTGTATCCCTGTCCGCGCCATCAGCGGCGTGACGAAGCATTTCCCCGGAAGAAGCACCACCGCGATACGGTACCGTAGCATGATACTACTCGAGTATATAACTGCACGAGCAAAGTACCGACATTCGCGTACCGACGAGTTAAACTCCTTAGTACTATACTCGTACTAGTACTAGAACAGGGTATTTATAAACGATCGCCAGATCAGTTTCTGCCGGTTTGTTTTGTTTCCTGTGTTGGTTGGGGGATCGGCGGTAGAATAAGTTAAGTTTGTATGACACGGCATGATGGGAGGGGGGGTTCCGAGGAAAGAGAGGAAGGAGGAGATTGGGTAAGGGGGGGGATCTACACCGGGTTTTCCCCCCTCACGCTTGTGACGTCGTTCGGATTTGAGGGTTTTTTTGGTTTTTTTTGGTCATGAGGTAAGGACTCATAGTTCTCTTGTAATTGGAAAAATTGTGGAAACACGGTTGCTCAATTGGCTCGAGCGCGCAAGAAGGAGAAGAAGAAGGCTTTTCCAATCGAAGTGCGATTCCTGGTTTTTCCCATTTTTATTTTTTTTATCACAGGAGTGTACTGTACTTGTAAGGCTAAGGTAAGGTGCTCGAGGAGGAGGATTCCCGGTGTGGAGAGGTTTCGGTCTGGATTGAAATGTGGAGGGGTGGGAAGAGAGAGCTGACTTGGTTGGGGGTGTTGTGTGTTGGGTCGAGGGCCCGGGGAAGTGGGCTACGGTATTTCTTCCATTTGGTTGGGGTATCATAATAGTTGGAAAGACGGGGAAGATGGGTAAATTAATAAGAAAGCGTGGTGGTACTGGAGATAATAATTTTGCCGGAATATGTACCGAAGGTATGATACTTGTACGGTATGCTCGCCAAAAAGAACTACGGTATGGGAGGGTATATCGTAGGGCAGACCTTAACAATAATTATTATTATTATTATATTAAATTTTGTGCCTGACTTAGTCCACACTGGTATTGGTATGTTTGTCTGAGCCTTAGTAAGTTAATTTACTACAGCCGCGCAAATTCCTTACTTCACTGAGGCACTGTCAACGTACGAAGGTAGAAAGAAAGAGAGGAGTGAGGTCCATGCGCTTGCAGCGATACTACAAGTATTCAATCCCACAGTTGAGATGGCAACAGCAAGATGCCATTACACCACGGGTACCGCTACTCCATCATTAATTACCGGCAGTGCAACACAGTTCAATCCCAACGAGAAAATCCCAAGAACCTATGGGGGGATACACAACTTACGAGATACAGTAGAGGGATGGAGGTTTCTTCCGGGTTTCTGGTTACTGGCACTGTATAGCACCGCACTCCTGCTGAAATGTACCGCGCGCATTGCAGACAGAGAGCTTTTTCTAAGAGTTCGCGATTGAACTTATCGCCGCTATTATCCCCTCTTGTTGAAAATAAAAATAAATAAAAAACCCTTCGCAGCAAAAATCTCCGCAGCTTATGCAAAAAAAAAACCATCCGGTCTACCGGCACTCTACTATGGTATGTTACTCAAAATCAAGCACGATTCAACACCGAAACATCCACGACGCCTCCCCACCGGGAAAAAAGCGCCCAAGTGAAATTTCCATACACTTTCCCCCGCGCGTGCCCACGATCCCAAGGTCCCACGTTCCCAAGAAATAAAGAGAGACAAAAAAAAACCCCCCGCCATCTAGTTTTCTTCTATGATACCCGGGACGTGGACTAACTTAGCACGCAACACACGCGATAACCGGTAGCGATACCGGATTCCACTTCCCCTCCCCCTGCCCTCCGACAAAAATTGCTGGCTTTATTTATTTTTTCCCTTGCCTTGGACTTGCGCCGCAGTTGTTGTTGGCGTTAGTGGCAGTGGTCAGAAGTGCGAAGTTGGGGTTGTCGGGTGATGGGTTGGATGTGTGTGTGGTGAGCGCGTGGTTTGTGTCAGTGTCACGGGTTTTGGTTGCTCTTTTTTTTGTTGTTGGCGGCGATGGTAACTTTTTGGCTGTGGGGAGGAGGCTGCAGGAGGAGGGTTGCAGGATAGTTGTACCGGTTACAGTGCCGGTACTGGGGGGTAGGGGATTATGGTATGATATCGTAGAAGGGATTTACAGTGGTTGATGCAGAGCGATGGACCTTACTTACTGAATGTCTCAGAATGATTATTGAATGATCATATTCTGTCACTCGTATGGAGGAAGCTTTGGGCCTCCAAAAAATTACGGCTTCCAATTAGGCGAATAAAAAAAATAAAAATAAAAACAACAGATACATTTCCTCCCAACATTCAGCATCTCTAGGCTCTTCTCGTCGATCTCCTAATGCCTCCTCCTCCTCCTCCTCCTCCTCCTCTTACCCCTTCCTCCCCTTCTTCTTCACCCCCCTCCGCAGAAAAACCGCCTTCCTTCCTCCTCCTCCTTCGCTTCCCCGCATTCCCGGTTTCTACCCCCTCCAATCCACCCACGACCACCCCCTCCCCCACCAAGGCCAGATACCGCTTCTTGCAAGTACTCGGCCCGAACTTGTACCTCCCTCCCAACCTCACAATCTCTTCGCTGACCCTCTTCCACTTAATCCCTCCCTTCCCGCCTCCTCCTCCTCCTCCTCCTCCGCCCTCCCCCTCAACGGCCCTGATTAGGAAACCCACGTCCTCCGGCAACCACTGTGGACGCCGGAGGCGCTCGCATTTCGGTTTTATCAGTGTGCGCAGTCGGCCGCGGAGCGTGCTCTCTGCTTCCGTAAGGTTCAGGCGTGTGCGGATTGTCTTGTAGGATACGCCTTGACTGCGCCAGTGCAGGAGGAGGGCATTTTGGGTTGTCTGGGTTGTTTTTGGGAGGTGGTTGTGTTCTAATGGTGGGCTTGCTGATGTATTCGTAGTAGGGGAAGGGGAAGGTGGGGGCGGCGGCGGCGGTGGTGGTTTTTGTTGTTCTGGCGGAGGAAAGGGTTGGTATCGAAGTGTGGAGTGTGGTGGTGGTGAGGAGTGGGTGTACTGCGGGGTTACGACGGGATTCTCAGGTGGGGAAAAGTAGTTGAAGGAATCTCCGGAGCAAGATGAAGAGCAGGGCGTGTCGGAGGTTAGCTCCGGGAATAAGTCTGCGATCGCTTGGGTTGCTGCTGCTGTGCTGGGTATTGATAGCGGGAGGGTGTATCCCTGGGGCAAATGTTCTAACTCTGATGGGCAAACGTACGCACCCTCCTCCTCCCCTCTCCCCACTCCTGTAAAATCGCATATTTCCGAAAATCTATCGCTTACTATCCCCCCTGGTGCTACCGAAAGCGCTCCTATATTTGTCTTCGCCGTGAATTAGTTGTCTCGTTTCCAAGTAAGTGGGGGATACAAACCATGTTCCCATATTCATATCCAGGCCCTGAAGCATCGCATCCCAAAGAGAGGAGTTCCCAGGGGTCGGGGTTTTGTAGGCGCGGGTATGTGTATCCTAGGTCGATCTGCTCTAGCGAGGTGTCTGAGAAGGGTGTATGTTGCTGGATTGCAGGGAAGTCGTATTCGCTCCATCCGTGGCTGAAGTGGGGGTACTGTGGGGTCTGTGAGTGGTTCTCCATCATAGAGCCACACTTAGTGTAGGTATGTGTTGGGATTAAGGTCGAAAGAAAGATAATTGAAGAAGAAAAAAAAATAAGGGGAAAGAAAGTAATCGTGTCCAATACAGCGGTAGTGATAAAAAATTGTAGTATCGTGAGGCAATAGTTAATGTGTTAAGTGAAGCCGTAGAATTTACTAAACCAATAAAATAAACCAACCGATCAGCCAGTCAGATAACCTCACCTCTAAGTTAGGGAAAGAGAAGGAAAAAAAACCTCTCCACAAAGATCCAATATAACTCACCTATAATCTAAAGCCGCAAAAAAAAATACTCTATACTACACACTTAGTATCCTTTTTACCTCCTATATAAACATCAACTACAATTCTCATCCCCACTGCCCCCCCCTCTTCCCCTTCCCCCCTCCCTCTCTCCCCTCCTACGAAGCGGACATGGAGAGAAATATATATACCAGAACCACCCTCCTACTTCCTCCAACCCACCGTTTACCAGTGTGGCGCCACTAACCAATTGGAAGAACGGCCGGTGCAATATTCTGTGGATAGCGCATGGCCTAAGGGTTTGCAAACTGACTGTGGCCAATGGCGAGGCAGCGGGTGACTGACTGATGCACGGGGCGGGATGAGAGTAGAAGTGATTGGTTAGGGGGATATAATGAGGAAGGGAGTGGCGGTTGGTAGCGAAGAGGGGCCTGAGTGGTAGCGAAGGAGGGAGGAGGTGAGGCGGTGGAGGAGGAGGAGGAGGAGAATGAAGAAACCCCGAAGAAGGAAGTATAATTCAATAGAAACGAACAAGGGAATGGGATAGAAATAAATTGGGGGAATGCCGAGATGATATCCTACATGCGCTCACGGTACTCAGCTACCCCATCCATCCATCCATCCATCCATCCACCCCATTCACCTAATGCAACAAAGCGCCTTATCCCCTTCCCTGTTAGCTAGGGGAATGTCCCCAGAAATGCCCAGTATCAAAGAACTCCCGCCCCCTGAGACAAAGCCTTCCCCTTCCCTCCCCAAAACAGACCTCCCGCAAAAAAAGGGCATCTCCCAGAATGGCGTTCCATTCTCATTACCCCCCCCCCCCCCAACCACGCCGTGAATCCTTGCTTGGGTGGGGGTATTGTTCTAGTTGATGGTGTTGATGATGATGGAGGGGAGGGTAAGCTTTGATCAATGGATAGAGGGGTGGGTGGGTGAATGTAGGTAGCCGGTAGTTGGGTTGACGGAATTGGATGGAGCGCAATGGATGGGAAGTATCTGATCGTCTTTTTTTTTTTTTTTTCAATAGATGGGGTGTCGGGAGGGAAGGATGGGGGGGGGAGAAGTAAATGTGGGGATTGGAATTAATGATATACCTGTCATATATATATATTATAAAATTTCGACGGGTCCTGATATTGTATATATCATACCAGTTTTTAGGCCAAAGAGTACGGAGATAGTTACACAGATATATCCAAGACTATGAAATTCTCTTTGTCATCTACAGCACCAAATAGCGATCAGTCCCTCCCTCCCTTTCCGCACCAATCTTTCTCACTTCCCATCCATCCATCCCTCTTACCCCCCCCCCTCCCCCGCCACTATGATAATCCTAGCGCGTACATATTAAAGGAATTGCCACAGACTCAACACCTCATTTTGCAGACAATCTAGACCGCTTTGTTCACAAGACACGTACAGCCCATTCATCGCATCTCTGACGGGAAAACCAGTCTTTTTTTTTCTCTGCATATTTTTAACCCTTCCTGGAATTCTTTCCTGCGTATTCCATGTTAGCCTACTTTAGACTCCCCCTTTCATCTGTTCACCTCGTGAGCATCCGGGATGTGGTGGTCCGTGCTCTTTCATGTGGTTTCCCGATTGGCTAACAAGGCTTCTTCGAGTGAGATGTTGTGATACGGAAGACAGGGATTGTGGTATTGGGGTGTGATGGCTGTGTGGGCCGCTAGACGGGAAGGGAAGGGAAGAAGAGAAGGAATGAAAAGAAGAGAAGAAAAAAAGGAGCGAGTGGTGGTTTCATAGCGGGTAAAGGAGATCTCCGTAGGGGAGGAGATGCTGGGTGGTCCGTGGGTGGTTAGTCTTTGGTGGGGGGGGGGGTGGATGGAATGAGTGTTTGGCAGGTGTTCTCTACTTAGGTTCTCTTGCATCTTTTCTTCACTCTCGCTTCCCTTACGATTTCCCCCCCGTGGTACAACTATCAGTAGGTTGTCTAACCCCCTCCTATTCCCCTAGAAGGTGGGTTTTCTTTCCAATTTCTCTTGCAGTTTCATCCCCGACTAAAAATCTTACACTCATACCATCTAGGACTACTCGCCCCTATTGTTAGTACACCACCAGTACTAGCACTGCCACCAGAATCGCTCCTAGAGGCGGGAGGACTACTGCTGCAACTACCACTACCACCACCGAAACCCCCGGACCCGAGACCACTCCTATGGCCATATCCATCTTTGGCGCCGGGAAGTAAGGATGCTCCACCCACCTTGCCAAGTGGCCCTCGAAGTTGAAGTGACTACTCTCCATGAGAAGGGGTATCCGGAGTTAGAATAGGCCTCCCACGGAATATCCGAACAAGTACTATAGCCACCATCCTGCTTGAGCTTAAACTCAACCCTTTGCGTCAGTAACGATTCGGGAGGGTCGGGGCTCTGACCGGGGTCTGTTTCTCCTTCGCGCACACGCATCTATCGGCCTGCAAGATCACAATACTCGTATTATACGGCGTCCGTACGGTTACGATGCTGTGACAAACAAACCAATATATCACAACCAGTTGTTTGTCGTCTCCCGATTCATCACACGGGGCTTTTTGAAGAAGGCTAGGTTCCCATGAGACATCTGGGGGGAAGGCGGAGGTTGCCTTCCTGATATATCATATTTCATGATGGGACGAGATATTGGAACGGTAATGACAAATATTGATGTATTCCCTTATGTTTGCTCTCACTCTCACTCTCGCTTTTCATAGTCGCACAATGAGATTTTCAAGGTTTGCTCGAAGGGGCTTAGCCGAGCAGGGGATTCCCGGTTGATTTGAGATATGATACTTGATCTAGTACCGTACCGGTAGTAAGTCGATGATGAGAGTGGCAAAAAAAAAAAAAGAAAGAAAGAAGAAAAAAGTTCCTTGGTGTTACTTACAGCGCCACTTGTTCCAGGCAAGCAGTATCCGAAAACAGGGGCTGGAGATTTGGCTGAGCGGGCGGGAACGTACACTGATCTTTTGCGATAACGAAAAAAAATTGGAAAGAGCGTGGTCCCCCCGGGGCGGACCAGTGAGGTGCTGTCGGAGGAGGGGGAGGGGAGGGCGCACATTCGGAAGAGATTTCAATATACTCGAGTATATATTCTTTATAGTAAGCAAACCTAACCGGGATATGCCACTTCATAAAACACAACCATGGGCAAAAACCCATCTAGCAAAACCCGACGCTATGGCCTAACGCTAATGAGGATGGTGACATAGAACGAAAGGAACCCTGGTGATGTTGAAGAAGACAAGGGATCATTTATAGCCACGGGTGTAAGAGTAAAGAGAAATTAATAAACTCTATTCTGATATCTCTAATTCCTTCGAATATTATATCTTGATGATAAAGTGAAGTTTCCACCTTGGGCTAAGCGGGGGGGGGGGGCAAACTCACGGGGGGCGCTGTTTCCGGATTTTACGTTATATTTTATGAATCCCTGTTTTCGAATACCGCATAATCTGGTGAAGCTTCTTTTTATGCTAAGAGGTCAGAAGAAAGTTGTGGCGAAATTATACAAGCTCCTTAGCCTTTAGGGCAAAGATCTCCACAAATGTTTACTGCGAGGCGTGGTTTTGGGGACATTTGTCGTTTATTTAAAAGAAACGACTAACCGAGAAGGGTTACCTTGTGGAAAATCCTGATTCACACCTTATTCTGACCTCTTAGCGCGAAAACGAGCTTCCAGAGGTTCCCGGGGGATGGTGCTTGGCTATCTAGAAAGTCTCCGGACGCTTTCATTTAAAGTTATAGCACCCACGGTATCCTGGCATTAAAGCGTCCGGAGAGTTTTTAAATTGCCTAGCAGTTATATGGTGTGAGGCAAAGTATCCCAACATATTGTACCAGCCTCACGCTGACGCCACAATATTTCACTGCACCTGGTATTTAGAGCTAGAATTGTTGGGGTTTGACTAATTGATCGAGCTTTGTTAGTGCTTTCTATAAGTTTCCTACAGATCTAATGACGAAATTTGCTTTGACATGGGGAGAATGATAATTATTATACCTAAAAACTAGGGCTATCGAACCTCATGCTACAATGTCGGAGTTGTCTCTCCTAGCAAGAGAAGGCTCGGCTTCTCTTTATTTATCCTAGGGAGGGCTGAAAGGCTGCCCCCTTCGCTGTGTTTTGCTCCCCCTTGATCTAAAGAGGGCCCTCCGGGAGTCCTACACTGAATTTTTATGGTTACTTAAAAAGGAGTTTTAAGAATAATACAAAATAAAAATATACTGGGAGCCATGGATGCTCTGGTAGCTCAGGGGTTAGAGCATGCGATTGCAGATCGCAGGGTCGATCGTTCGAATCGGTCTCAGAGCTTTTTCCCGTCTTTCATCTTTTTTCACTTCAATTTCCTCATTTTAGTCTAATGTCCCGAGTCCGTGGGATAGTACTCCTGCAGCAAAACGATTCCCCAGCAATCTCGTGGCGTCGGCCGTTCACATACGCCCCTTGGTTCTGCCATGGAGGTTCTGTGTCTCGGAGTACCCATGGGTGGTGGTGTCGCATGGAGACGATAACGCCTTATGCTACTCCGCGCCCCTATATTTAGATCCTAGGTTCCATTCTCTCCAGACCACAGGTGTCCCTGGCCGGAAGCGAGCATTTACCTAGCTCAGTGCTCGAGAAGCCATTCCTGAAATAATGCCCCAGGGGTTCTGAACATGGGGCGAGAATAGATATTCGTGAGAGGCAGCTCTTCAGTGCTCGGAACGGTCTGAGGGCGTAGCCGGCCTACGAAGAATCACCGACCAAAATATGTGGATACAATATGCATACAAATCTTGAGTGCTTGGGATTCCCTAGCTTTTCTTTTCGCACCTCTTAACTTTTGTTGCTGAAAGAATACCTTCTAGCGCATCAGTTGACGTAGAATTACGGGTTGAGTTTTATACCTTCTGTCATTATGAATCCTATTAAGTTAGGAACCTACTCCTGGATTATGTCTCGTGGGATGGCATTGGAGGAACGAATACCCGGCCAGGAACCAATGAATATAGACCCTCAGGGGGCAATAGAGGAAGCCAACAATGGTATCGCAAATCGCCAAAACAGTAATTCCTGTTTTATTTTCGGTGGAAAGTTCTGGATGGGGACGTATAGGCACCGTTTCTTGGGGGTTCACAGAAGAAGAGAATTGGAAGGAAAAATAGACCAATTCCCGTCCTATCCGTGTTCGGGACTCCGCCTCCCTTTTCATTAAGGGAAATTTCCTTGTCGGCTTCGTCTTCCTCCCTTCTCTATTACCTTCTTAAAAGGTATCATAGGTGGGAGGAAACAGTCCCGTGAAAAAAAATTCACCCACGAGGTTTCCTACAATAGTCATTTGCCCAACCCCCACCGGGTGCTAGCTATAACTACTATACACAAATGCAGGTATTAACTAAAACCTATTCTATATACCCAAGTTCTCTGCCCCACGGCATTGGCGAATGAAAGATTATGCCTGCCAATCCTATGATATTAAATAAGCCTTGCTAGCCCTGCCAGGTTGCGACAAGCCCGGCAGGCAGGCATGCCCGGGAGGCTTCCCCGAGATGATTCCCAGGCTATCCTATAGGATCCCACGCCCCGAGATATCATATCAACCTATAGCAACGGTTATCGTCCTCCCACTCCGCCAAAAGCACTGGGAAAAATTCTCGTTAGGATCGGACGGACTAACTTACCGTTCAAGGCTAATCCTCACCTTACACTTGGGAAGGAGAGGCTACTTGGGCCGCGGAGACATATGTGAGATAGGCTTTATATCCCCCTGCGAGCAGAATCAGATTTTTCGGCAATGGCATGCCTGTTGCAAGCTGGTGAGTATGGAATTGCGCTGGGGGGAGGGAAGGCCGTGAAGAAGACCGGATCGGATGGGACGGCCATTTACAGCCCGTCCGGTTCTGGGAGTGAGGACAATTCTCATAGTGAATATACTATATGTGTTTCCACTCATGTGTCCACTGGGTGGACCACCAGTGTTAATACCGCCTGGAAATACCGGTAGAGATAAGGCTTCTAATGGGGGTGGGGATACACTTTTATTTTTTCTTTGAAGTAATTTGACATCTCTCCCACTCCGTCATCCCTAAAACCCTGTTTTAGGGGTTGAAATTGCCTGGGTGAGAGTGAGGCAAGTGTATGGAACACTAAGCCAACTGATATATGGAATTATACCCGTTTTAGATATGATAGTAGCTTCAACATCTTGATTCTCCAATCTCTGAATATCCCCGCTTGCTGCCCAAATCTCCATCCTGTCTACTATCATATTCCAACTTAGGAATACCGGTAAGAGAAATTCCCATAGCACCCGACGAGAGAGCCGAACGCAACGCCCCGAACAGGATCCCGAGCCAGGCCGTCATTGCACCTGGCTGTGATAGTAATGCTGGTATACCAGGCGGCCTTCAGCTATACCGTAAAAACTGGACCTAACGTTAGGCGTTGCAGCTACCTCTCCTGGCATGGCCGGATGTAAATTTCCTTTTGCTTGTCTTATCAGAGGTCTAAGGGACCGTTTTTTTCTCTGGGTTCCCCCCCCCTTGATCCAGAGGGTGAATTCTAACCGATCAACCCTAGGACTAATTTTTCGTTTTTTTTTATACTGTACGATCTTGGTGACAAAAGAAACGAGCCCCCACCCGTTTTACACCAAAAATGCCTGATTTTGGACATTCATAACCCAACCCAAAGTTGTATATATTTAATGAAACCAAGCTATAGTGTATACAGTTGTTGAAACTTTCTAGGTAAAAATTATGGGAATCTTCCCATTCTCCCATAGAGGGCTTAGGATTGTCATGGATGTGGTTGCAATATATCATACCTTTTGTATGGAACACTCATACAAAATTTAAGGTATCACATCATACCTTTTGGCCACCATCATTATTTCTAGTATTGCACTATGGGCATTAACTAAGAGAGCTTGTCACATATAAATGATAATATCTAGATGGGTCCAAAGACTCTGAGGAATTTTAATATTTTTTTGCAAAGCAACTGGGTGTAATTTTATGAGGTGAAAAGGTCCATTTTTGGTGTAAAATGTGGGGGGTGTAAAATGTGGGGGGGGGGGGGCTCGTTTCTTTTGTCGCCAAGATCGTATATCTGAGACCCGCAACAGTGGCTCTCCAAATCCTTTCTTTCTCACAGCCAAACCAACCTTTTCTCCCTCATTGGCCTCCCAGCTATAATTGCTGCTTTGAATATAATGGGGGCCTACCGTTAGCTATCATTGATTAATGTTTATAATTTCCCTCCTTTCAAGGCAGGGTATATTTATGCAATGCCCCAAATATTTAATAAAAACCGTATTGTAGGATTGTTATCCTTAACCTCAGGCAAAAATCAAAGACAACGGGATGAGTGTTAGTTCCTGTAGTGCAAATCAGACCTCTCCACAAAGGTGAGGTTGGCGATCGGCGGGGTAACAGGACAAAAAAAATTTCTATCCCCCTCTTAAAAAAGAAAGTTGCTTTCCTTCCATTAATCCGGGGGAAAAGAGCATCTGCAAATTCCGAACGCTACATACAGTAGATTCTCTAGTATAATTGTACTCCTTGTCAATATTCGGGGAGCGGATAAAATCTGAAAATTTATCCCCGAGCAGAGAGCTTATCAGCGATTTGAACCTCGGCATTTTGCACATCAGAACGGTCTCTTCATGCCCCTTATCTATTAAGTTCAGGGAACTAGCCTCTGGAGATCTAGAATCATGAAGCATCACTCGTAGATTTCCTGCGGTCCTCTGTTTTCCCCCGCCCTCCCCGGACACATCGACTCCCGATCTCCCTGCTGGTGCATCTCTGCCACGAATAGCGCGGGGGGGGCAAATATTGAGGGGAAATGCCAATGAACCTGAGGTTAATCACTTATTGCTTTCCTTGGAAAAAATGTGCGAGCACTCATGTCGCTGGGTCGAAGCTGGGCCCCATTTACTGGCGCTACCAAAAAGACGCCCCACTTCAATCAGGTTACATGAGTGCATTAGACAAAAACCATTTAGTGGTTCCACTGTTAAACAGATATCCCAACATGTTATCCAATTGATTGTTCTGGCGTAGTGGAACATAGGCTACGGCCTGGGCCTGAAAAATATGCTGTGGGAGACCCACTAGATTCATCTCACTTAGTGAGTTCTCTACATTTGACAGCCTTGCCGTGATAGCCTGCTTACGGCAAGGCTCTTGGGCCTGTCTGAAGTCACTGTTGGGAAGAGCGAGATCATTTACAGTGCTGTCTCCCATTACTAAAATTGGGCTACCTCATCCCCCTCTAAGGGGGGGTTATCAGAATGTAGGGAAACTCGACACCATCTGCATTATAGGGGGCAAGCATCCCGCCGACCACTTTAACCGGGGTTAGATGCCGAGTGATCATCTATGCATATAATAGCGACTGAGAGGAATTAAGCTTTACAAGCCGATGGACTCTGCCATCCACTGAGCTCGAGTTAGCCTCAGTCTAGAGGAGGGCTCCTGTGGTGACTGATCCCTAAGAAACACTGAGTTAAAAGTTACCAACGGAGCCCATTCCGCCCGGCTCAGGGTTGATGACAATCTATATATACATATCCGCAAGCAAAATCGCAAGGTTAAGTTTGGAGGGTACTAATCCTCAATTGCCGGGTGAGATCCCAGATATTTGTCTAATAGGGATCAGGCAATTCCTTAAGCTCTGGTGCTCAAAGGGACTCCAACACCGCACCGGTATTGCCTGAGGTTCCGATTCTGTCGTTGTATGGTCAAGCCAAGATTCAGGAGCTGTGTTCACGAACACCCGACAGATACTCCACCAAGTCGGGCGGTCTTTCAGTACTAGTAGACACAGGTATAGCCTTATGCACTATGTGGCTAATAGGGATATGCTCTAATTGGTTTGTCTCGTCCATCAGGGGTATGCTCAGCCCCATCACTCGGTGCGAGCCTTCCTACGCCCCCCTGAATTCTCTTCGGTATGTATGTCTGTGCATAATTTCGGCCACGACCCACCCGCTTGCCCTAATACTATGCAGGTTCTTGCCATCTCCGAGATACTGTTTTTTTTTTTGGTTGCCACGATGCCGATAACCCCTAGTATGCTGGTAACCTTAGGCAGCTAGCGCCACCGAAGCTATGATACAGATTAAATTTCGGAAGCTTAACCCAAGAGTTCAACGCGAGCAGCTACTCAATCATGGTTTCTAAAAGCTGCACGATGTGACCAGCTCCGAGTGGAGGTTTGAACAAACTAATAGACGATAGTAGCAGCACGCATGGCCCAGTTTAGTTCAACTGAGGTAACTATAAGGTCAATTGATAGAGCGAGCCCCGGTCCTCATCACTATCATAGGAATAATACCGGGAGAGACTATTCCATTATCAGAGCATCAAGCCTACAACCCTAACCCTCCTAGAAGCACTCCCGAGGCGATGTTGACCCTTGGAGGGGTTTTATAGTCAGGCTGGCTAGATCCCCCCCCCTCTTCCTTCAAACTTTCAGCTATTTATATACTATGATACCAGGCCCCTTGCCCGGCATAAGGTTCTTGAAATCATTGGTCTTGGGCCAAAATACAGTGCTATAGCTTCCATGTCAGTCCTATTTTATTTACATAATGAGATCCAAATCCAGCGAGCCAGTCTCCCCTGTAAGAAATTTAACCAAGCACTCGTATGGGGCCCCTGATAACAGGGATTTTATATGTTTGTAGAACAGGTCTCCAGAATTCTTCCAGATTCACAATCGAGACGTGGGGCAAAGGGCAAAAAAAAAAAACTGAACCCGGCTGAACCTTCATATTTACAAAACCACGACTGCCATTAGTCCACACTTTGTTTTTCCTGATGTTTGATGTTCTAGCTACTTCTACCCCTAACACTTCATCTTACTCTCACTCTCTCCCTTTTCCCTAAGACCTAGGAATACTCACCGGCGGTACCTCTCAGGTGGCTGGAAAGAAACCCAAACGAAATCCCACCCAACCATCCCTGCAAGAATCATAACGTGGAAGCGCCTAATCGCACCTAGAAAGTTTTGACCAGGGCCATGCTCTCCGTAGCAGCCCGGACCAGCGCAGGACACCTAGAACAACACACATGTATCTGTATGATAGGACCCCAAAGAAACCAGGCTGAAAGGGAGGGAAGGTTGGGGACTGCCCCAGTAAACTATTCCTAAGCCACACCGGCGATGTGGCACTTCGCACGCCTACCTATTTCACACGTAATCCTAGGTACAATACGGTTGTTATTTTTCTCCAACCCCCTCCACACTAGCAATCTCATTTTCGCATACTGTAGAAACTCAAATAATTGAGCCGTGTGCTATGTCATTGGGCTTTCCTCTCTCAGTAAGGTCGAGGAAGTTTTTTTTCTTCAGTCTCGGAAGGAGCGAAATGGGCTGTGTTTTTGCTGTGTTTTTTGTCCCCTTTCTAGAGAAGGGAATTTTGGACTTGATAGCACACGGTTCAATTATTCATGCTTTTACGATATGCTACTGGCTAACCAAAGTTCCGTTCCGATGGGTTGGATGGCGCAGGTTTCAATTAGATCTGGCCTTGATGGGTTGAAAGTGCAAGATTCAGACAGGGGGGGATCCCTCTTAATGTTTTTTTTTCATTGGTACCGTTCGTTTGGTACCGTGAAGACAAGATGACTTGTCGGGCAGTCGATAATGGTTGGCAAATAACGTGTTGTCATTTACCGGTAGTTCTGCTACAAGTAGAAGTACTCGGTTAAGTTAGAGCAATGCACCGACCGGTACACTCCCGTTCGCAAAGTCCTTGCACAAAAAAAAGTACTGTGGCAAGGTCTTGGTGGCCACCGATGTACTAGTACAAGTGTTTGGATTTTGGATCAACGATAACACCCTCATGACCAGTAATT
>Ga0307509_10001591_pt1 | contig 38109 bp, 39 predicted proteins | sample 10_EM_MG_FD_202245 | JGI IMG/M metagenome (GOLD analysis project Ga0307509, IMG submission 202245) | Populus trichocarpa ectomycorrhiza microbial communities from riparian zone in the Pacific Northwest, United States - 10_EM | ecosystem: Host-associated > Plants > Roots > Unclassified | place...
AAAGTACGTGTGGTACCCGTAGGGGGAGTGTTAGCTCTATTAGCTCTACGATATGTTGAGGTACGGCTACCCACTTAGGTCATGTCTATGGGTTAGGTCTATCATTGGTTGTGCGGGAGTGGGCTTGCCATGGGATTTCCTTTAAGTAGTCTTCTCTCTTGTACGACTAGTCATTAACAAACATCTCACCTCACACACGTATCACACACACATCCCAACAGAACTGACATCCCAGCTTGTCAGCACTCATACCAACTCCTCTACCACGAGAATAATCCTTGTTACCTGAGAAATGTCTTGCCGACACCCGGATACCCATAGCAAAACAGAACCGCGTTATCACCTTCACCCTCACTGCTCACTCCGCACCACCTTCCGAATTCCTCGCTTTGTATGAGCCATTCCCCGATATTGTTCACACGCCGCTCTTGGACGTCTCGATGCCGTAGTTTGGGCTCTAGGGGTGATAGCCAGGCTAGGAGTTGGGACCGGTCATCGGCAACAGTAGAGTTCCACACATTGAAAATCTTCGTATTATTGAAGGAGTTGATGTTATTATTAGCTGTATGTTGCGACATCTTCCAGTCTCTGTTGCTCGCACTGTCGGACCGGAGGGATTATTGAGTTTGGTCGGTTGGTTGGTATGGGGCTCCAGGTCGCTGAATCAAAGCGGGGTATGCTGATGTTAAAGCAAAATTGCAGATACCACCCAACAGTGGCGAAGAAAAGCCCAGTCAAGCCACTCGTGTGGTGGGAAACGAAAGTCGTTCCTGCGACTACTATGAGTACTGTATAGTACTGTACTGGTGTCTGCCCCGTAAGACGAGGCATCTCATAAAGTGCATGGGTTTCTGCGTCCTATCATAGCCGAACGCAGAAGCCTCACACTGTTCGGTATAAACCGCTATCGACGAAAATCCTAGAGTCCCGGTGTTAGAATAGTGATTCGGCACCTATTTTTTCTCTCCTGAAAAAAGCCAAATTGTGCCTTGAAATTCCTCGTCTCTCATCCAGCACGGGCATACCGTATAAATTGGGAAGATCCAGAATACACTAGCATGGGTAAGAAAGAGCGGCTGGAAGAGAAATTGCTTCAAGGGGTAATAATATTTTGCATGATCGCCACCCAAGCACAGAATTTCGTCTCTTTTCGCAGTTTAATTCCCTTTCAAGGGTAGCACGATTTGCCACACCTTGTTTACCCTTGCTAGCGTATTCTGGATCTTCCCAATTTATACGGTATTTTGTATCGGGTGGGGATGCGAAGTTTGGGATTTTTCAATTAAAAAATAAGTGCCAAATGGGTCTAATACAGGTAAGCCTCGTTAGATCTGCGAGGCCTCGGTTCGGTTGCCGACACTCTAAAAACTATCTTTGGTAGACACCGTAAACATCTGCGATAATAGCATTGTGTGTCTCAAGTTATGAAATTTCCAAGTTTTTCCTACTCATGAGGGAGGCTCTCCAGCTTTAAGTGGCCACTATGGTTGCGAATGGGAGTCGCGGTTTCCCTTTCGGGGGTCCCAGGCGCGAGGCGAACAACGAGAGCCTCACCTAACGTGAGCCATGGGGATCGATTCGACCGAGAGATTCCAATAATATTCACCAGAGGTACTGTACCCAGGATATTCTCCAATCGCGCGCTCGATATTCCACCTTGAGCCGCGCATGTCACGCAGATATTTCATTGAGGGGTCTTGGACTCTATCAGTCGTCATTCAAAGGTTTCAGTGGCTCCGGCCGCTTGGGCTGTCGTCATAAACCCCTAAAAGCCGTCGAAACTAAACGAAATGACGGATTGCCGTACTGTAGGCAATTGATAGATATGTAAAGGATAGGCTAAGGGATTATATCTCCTAAACAGATAGTAACTTCTGAACCTAGCCGACTCCAAAGAGCCGGATGGACCGACATGGAGAGAAACTCCCAGAAATGTCATAGTACTCCCGACACTAAATGATCCAGAACCCTAAACCGCGGCGGATGATGCCTAGCGCCAGCTAGCATAAAGGATGAACCTAAACTCACAGCCTTATCGCGAAGGGGAGAGGGGCCAAAAAAGAAATCAACCACACACCTAACCCTGATGAGTAATGGCAACTGGTATCAATAAGATATGATACAACTTTATCATAGCACCCACATCCTATAGCTACTAGCATAGGATGCAGAAACCACCCATGATGCCAAACTGTACCTGACCCCGGCGATCTTCCTACGCTCACAAGCCCTATAACCGAATATCCGACAGGTTATTCCACAAAAACTCGCATGGTTAGTGATTGGATTGTCTATAAAGCAACCTTGTAGATTCCACCCCCCGGCAATCGCGGCAGGGCCGAATACATTACTAGAGACTATGCTCTGCACAAAGGCTATAATAAATCTCCACGCCCATATCACCTCATTTCACAATACTCCAAAAGAAAGTAAATCTACCAAAGCCCAAGCCCTTATCGACGAGCCATATAATCCTTGGATCACTAAGGCCTAGAATCAATTAAGCCGTAGCATGGGCCATTTAAGACTACTCATGAAATATCACTCGGTATGAACATTCATGGTTAGGGCACAACTTCAATGCGGCGGATCCAGATAATGGCGCACTAACCACATGAGCTAAGGCATCTAACCTGATTCGAACCTTGGTGTGTTCTAACCGCACCATATTACTTGTAACTCAACCAAGAAGTTAGCGGTGTCGCAATACTATCATTTTGAAGAGGAAAAAAAAAAAAGGAACAGTAGCATCTCACTTCCACCCCTCTCAATCCACTAGCGTTGGGTAGATGCTCTTGTCTTTGATAATTGCGGGAGTGCGACAAATCGATCAGGAGCTTTGCAGATGGTTCAGGTACGGGATATTGTCTAACAATAGATTATACCGAGGTTTATTTCCTCTGTTATTACCGGAGCGCACGGAGGGATGAGAGCACGTGGGGAAATACGTGGGTAGGTGTCGTGATCCCTCGAAAGATCAGGGCGTGCTGCATGTGTTCGACTTATACACCTGTCTTTACCGTTGATCAGGTCTTAGAGAGTGCAAGCGAGCGAACGGACGAGTGCCCAGTCCTCCGTCTTCAGGTTGGGATGGGGCGGACGAAAGTACCTGAAAGGACATCCGGGACCGAGGGTATCTTGGTGTCCGTTTGGATAGCCGCCCGGGGACTGCAGGTCTCAGGCCGTGGAATCTCCCGGGTTCTAGTAGGAGACAGGCAGGAACTGGAAGTACTCGAGTATCGTTCGTGAGTTACTAGTAAGTAGAGGACTGCAGGGGCCTGCGCTCACCCTCTCAGACACCAGTCTTTCCTAAAGGGCGAATGATCTTGCCCTGCAGCTTGAGACACATGCCCGAGACGCCCTGTGCCGGAGTCTGGTGGGTCCCTACACGGCGCCGGGCGCTTGGGATGGTTGCTTCTAGGGTCTCATATTAGGCTGCTCTTTTTGGTTCGTATCCTTGCGGAGGCAACTTTGTTATTCATGCCAGAGTCTGAGCCTCTGTCATGAATCGAGATATCGGCATTAGTTTTAGCCTTAGTGAACTAGAGGGAAGCCTCTGTGCCAATAATTTAGTCACTGAGAGACCACCTATCCTCCGGGATATACGTCAATACCGCACTAATTCCAATTCCACTCCAATCAGCTCCACGCTGCATAAAAGAGGACCACCATTCATCTTCCCCCCTTCCGGTTCATTGGTAGTTAGGAATATACAATGCTGTAGGGTTTTTGGTCCTTCTAGGGGGCATCCTCAGTACGGGAGTTGAAAGAGCTTAGTATTGAGTTTCCTGGATACTTATAGTGATTACTCTAGTAAATAAGGGCTCAATGTTATTGATTGACTTTTCCGTAAATAGTCCGGAGATGGCCTCCCCCCCCCCCTTGCAATTCATAATATTGTGGTGTTGTTGGGAATTCGGTGGTCTTAACCGGGCTTCTACAGAGGGAGGAACGGTGGTCTCTTGGTATACTCTATAGTATATCATCTTAGTGATTCCTCTAGCGGAATGTTTAATGTTACGAGGTTCGCTAGACGGGTGAGACTGGTGGATGGCGGGAAAAGCCTTTCTGCTTGGCCCCCCGTCAACCACCCTCCCTGCCCATGCAAATACCGGGATTGGCTAGTAGGTAACTTTATTTGCTATGCGGAATAATAATGCTTGCTAAGCTATAGCATTTATGGTGGCTGGTCACCCATGGTAGGTACTATCTGGATATGATTATTCACAATCACCCGGGAATCCTTGCTCTATCGTACACCGCTTTTCCTTCATCCAAAAATAAAATAAAATAATACTCTGTACACAGTTTACAGCTTAGGGAAGAGATCAGGCAGAGAGGTGGGAAAGGGGGGAAGACAGTACAAGTATCATAATAGAGAATGTGCACGCAAGAATTTACAATGAGAGGGAAATTAAATACAATAAGACGAAGACGAAAGCAGAAAGCTAACAACGAAGCTTCTGACAATAATAAAACTGTTCCACCCCACCGACTAGACGACTCTCCTTTGCAAACAGAAGCTCGTAAATTCTCACTTGAAGATGTTGGACAGGGGATTCTAGACGGGGTGATAGCATGTCCGCGCATTCCCATCTCGGGAGATTTGTTCCGCCTACAAAGGATAATCAAGGAAAATTTCCATAAGTACCTTGGGCCGAGAGGGAATGAAGGGGGAGATTCCCACGAAGCTGTGTCTCCTAGGCCTCGAAAGATGCTATAGTCATAGCCTAAGGATCTAACAGCGCTGCCACCCTCCGACGGCCCTGCCTAACTGCCCACAGGAGCAACATCGTCCGCGTTTACCCCGCTTGTCGGGCTAACCTCATCATACCAGAGGAGTATTCCTGTCGATTCGGGGCCGCTTATGTGAGCGATGTTTTGTCGTAATTATTTCGCTTATCGGGGTTGACCTCTTCACGCCGAGCAGTATTTTTACCACTTCCTCATGTCCATTCCAAGCAGCCAACTGGAGCGGTGTTTTGCCGTCATCTCGGTTGTCGGGATTGACCTCTCCTCGTTCGAGTAGCGTTTTCACCATTCCCTCGTGCTCATTAGAAGCAGCATGCCACAGCGGTGTTCGGTCGGAAGTATCTAGCTTGTCGGGGCCGACATCTTCACGGCCCAGAAGTATCTTCACCACTGTCCAATGCCCACCAGAAGCAGCCTACGAGAGTGGGGTCCGGGAGGAATTATCTGGCTTGTCGGGGTTGACCTCTTTCGGCCCTAGGAGTATTTTTACCACTCCCTCACGTCCTCCCTCAGCAGCATATGAAAGCGGTGTTTTGCTATCAATACTTGACTTGTCGGAGATGACTTCTTGACGGCCGAGTAGTATATTGACTACTGCTTCATGTCCGTTCTCGGCGGCACACGAGAGCGGTGTTCTCCCGTAATTATCTGGCTTGTCAGGGTCGATCTCTTCACACTCGAGTAGTATTTTTACTACTCCCTCATGTCCACTCATAGCCGCCATCAAGAGAGGGGTTCTGCCCCATTCATCTGGCTGTCCGGGGTTGACCTCTTCTCGGGCGAGTAGCATTCTCACCACTCCATCACGCCCGAACTCAGCAGCACACGCGAGTGGTGTTTGTCCGTAGTCGCATGACCTTCCAGGGTTGACACCTGCCTCCATGAGTAGGATTTTTACCACCTCCTCATTCCCGGCCGCGGCGGCATGCATGAGAGGTGTTTCGCCCACATCATCCTGCCCGTCGGGGTTGACCCCTTTCTTGAGTAGTATTTTCACCACTTCCTCATACCCTCCCCAAGCGGCATGCAAGAGCGGTGTTTCGCCAAAATTATTAGGCCAGTCGGGATTGACGTTTTCACACTCGAGCATTATTTTCACCACTTCCTCATGCCCCTTGCAGGCTGCCCATGCAAGTGGTGTGTATCCCCAAAAACCTCCCTCGCCGATATCAAAACATTTCGTCTCTATCAATGCAGCTACAAGGTCGACAATGCCGAAGAAGGATGCGCAGTGCAGTCCACTGAATGAGAGACTGGGACCATAATTGGCATCAAAATCCTCAAGATCCTGGAGAAAATATTCTGCTAAAAGGTATTTTGCCGATATGTGGCCATCATATTCCCTGAATAGCTGCATGGCTAGTGATCTGGCGCGGCCCGAGAGGTCAATTTTCGCATGGGCTCCCCAGTGCAAAGAGCAATATTCTAAAAATGGCGTGCCCCTGATGCCGGGAAAGGGATCGGCTGAAATGGTCCTCACCAGTGCGGAATTTAGATATGTCAAACAGATCTCTGCCATTTCCGGGTGAGGTCTATTGAAAAGATCGGAATGGGTGGAAAGATACTCTTCCAGAGTAAAGTGGATCAGTCGTACAGTTGATGCCTCCTTTTCAACAACAATAAGCCCTTGACAGCAGCTGACTAGTGTCGACATCGAAGGAGCATTGGCAGTATTAAAATCCTTTGAGCCTAACTCAATTGCTAATGCATGGCAGAGCTCATCTGCCTTCAACGGCCGTTCAGCATGACTTATCCACATCAATGCTTCCATCCCGAGTCTCGATTTATCCCCGCCCTGCGCCTTTATCCGTTCAATCGTCGCGCAATAAGCATCTCCCAATCCCGATCCATCCGTCATACTGTTGAGCCTTTCTCGCCTCCGATGTATTGTCGATTCCTGCAAGATTGCCTCGATATTCAAGGAGGCTAGTAGGAACCTGAGTATATCTATTAGTGGATAATCTGCGGGGTTCACAGCATCATCGCTGCCACTCACATTTCTGATATATTTTCGGGAATCTTCTCTAGAATGTCCGCCTCCAGACTCTCATCCATGGCATCTGGGGTTTCGTCCTCACCTAGTCGAACACGAAGATATGTGATGATATCCCCTCTGGTGGGGTTTGCAGATACACTCGTGACTCGCCCCGCAAGGCGCTTTTCGATCTCTGCCCGGATATGTGGCCTTCCAGTCGCAAATATTCGAGTACGCGGGGACCTCTCGAGGATTTCTTTTAGCGAACCAAGGAGCCTGACTCGCTGCGCTACCGCACATTCATCGAGAGCATCAATACAGATAAATGTGGGTTGTGACGACGTGAGGGCTTGTAGCATCTTCACAATACCGGCGAGTTCTGGTGCGCATCCACCGATAGCCTTTTTCTGCTCTTGAAAGGCCCGCAATATTTCTTCCGGAATCCTTTCCATTCCGCTGACCACCTGTTTTACAAAGGAGCCCAACACACTGGTCACAGATTGCTCCTTCCGTGCGGCGAAGTCGAAGTAAAAACATGCCAGGGCGATGTTTTGTCCTCTGACATGATCGCGCAATCTGTCCACTACCAGCGAACTGAAATCCCAGCTTGTCAGCACTCTCGCTCTCTTCTCCCCCACGAGGATGATCCTTGTTACCTGAGAAATGTCTTGCCGACACCCGGATGTCCATAGCAAAACAGAACCGCGTTATCACCTTCACCTTCCCCACTCACTCGACACCATCTCCGGAATTCCTCGCTTTGTATGAGCCATTCCCCGACATTGTTGACACGGCGCTCTTGGACGTCCCAATGTCGTAGCTTGGGCTCCAGGGGTGACAGCCAGGATAGGATTTGTGACCGATCATCGGCAAAAGTACAGTTGTTCCACACGTTAACAGTGTTCGTATTATTGAAGGAGTTGTTATTGTTGGCTGTATGTTGCGACATCTTTTAGTCTTTGTTGCTGGTAATGTTGGACAGGAGGGGTGATCGGTTGGTTGATACGGGGCTCCAGACAGCTGAATAGGGGTGGGGTGTGCTGATGTTAAAACAGCATTGCAGATACCACCCAACAGTGGCGAAAAAAGCCCATCCAAGCCACTCGCCTGGTTCAAAACAAAAGTCGTTCCTGCGACTACTATGAGTACTGTATAGTACTGTACTGGTGCCTGCCCCGCAAGACGAGACACCTCACGAAGTGCACGGGTTTCTGAGTCCTATCATAGCCGAAGGCAGCAGCCTCATGCCATTCGGTATAAACAGCAATCGACGAAAACTCTAGAGTCCCGGTGTTAGAATAGTGATTCGGCACCTATTTTTTCTCTCGAAAAAACCAAATTCTGCGTTGAAATTCCTTGTCTCTCAGCCTGCACGCGCATATTTTAGATCGAAAGGAAATGGGAGGTTTGGGATTTTTCAATTAAAAAATGAGTGCCAAATGGGCCTAATACCGGTAAGCCTCGTTAGATCTATGATACCTAGGTTGCCGACACTCTAAAAACTATCTTTGGTGGAATCGCAATCATCTGCGATAATAGCATTGTCTGTCTCAAGTTATGAAATTTCCAAGTTTTTCCTACTCATGAGGGAGGCTCTCCAGCTATAAGCGGCCACTACGGTTGCGAATGGGAGTCGCAGTTTCCCTTTTGGGGGTCCCAAGTGCGAGGCGAACAACGTGAGCCTCACCTAACGCGAGCCATGGGGATCGGTTCGACCGAGAGATTCCAATAATATTGACCAGAGGTACCCAGGATATTCTCCAATCGCGCGTGCACTCGATATTCCACCTTGAACCGCGTGTTACACAGATACTTCATTGAGGGGTCTTGGACTCTATCAGGCTCCAATCAAAGGGCTCCGGACCTCCGGCAGCTTGGGCTGTTATCATAAACCCCTGCGAGCCGCCGAAACGAAACACAATGATGGACTGCCGTACTTAGACAATTGATAGATATGTAAAGGATAGGCTAAGGGATTGTATACAGTATCTCCAAAACAGCTGTACTAGTACTCGAGTAGCTCCTGAACCTAGCTGACTCCAAAGAGCCCAATGAACCGCGTCCAGCGACATGGGGAGAAACCCCCAGAAACGTCATAGCACTCCCGACACTAAATGATCCAGAACCCTAAACCGCCACGGATGATGCCTAGCGCCAACTAGCATAAAGTATGAAACAACTAAACTCCAGCCTTATCGCGAAGGGGGGAGGGGCCAGGGAAGCAATCAACTACACACCTAACCCTGATGAGTAATGGCAACGGGTATCAATAAGATACAACTATATCAGAACCCCATATCCGATGGCTGCTGGCGTAGGATGAAAAAACAATCTAAGATATAATAATCGTGCCAAGGTTGCGGCGTGCGGCCGCAACCCAAGATGTTCGCAGGCTCACAACCTGGGCACTCTTACAGAGTGCCTGATGGCTCAACGGGAGATTGTGGCTCAACGTCACTTTGTGGCTCACCATACTAAATTTGTGGCTCAACGTAATTTTGTGGCTGAATATAACCTGAGAAATGTATTAAATATACTATTCTGCTCTGCATCTGTTTTTACAACCTTTCTAGTTGCTTAATAACAGTAATTATTAGTTTAAATGTTTTCTTGAGGAATAAAGTTACATCAAACTAAATCACTGTGCTGAGCCACAAAGTGATGTTGAGCCACATATTTAGTATGTTAAGCCACAAAGTGACGTTGAGCCACGGTCTCCCGTTGAGCCGCAGGCACTCTGTAGGAGTGCCCAGGTTGTGAGCCTGCGAACATCCGGGGTTGCGGCCACACGCCGCAACCTTGGCACGATTACCACACTGTGCCCAATCCTGGCGCGCTCCCTATGCTCACCGGTTTTATAACCGCATATCCGACAAGTTATTCTACAAAAACTTGCACAGTCAGTGATAGGATTTTCTATAAAGAAGATTATAGCTTCCGCCCGCAGGAAACTGCAGAAGAGCCGAATACGCCACGGGAGACTACATCTCTACACAAAGTATAATAAATCTCCACGCTAATATGATCACCTCATTAAAAGCAATCATAAATCTACCAAAACCTAAACCCTTATCGGCGAGCCCTATAATCCTTGGATGGCTAAGGCTAAGAATCGATCAGGTCGTGGCATGGGCCATTGAAGACTACTCATGAAATCTCACTCGGTATGAACAGCCATGGTTAGTGTTGGTATATTGTTTATTTCTCCTCTCAAATGCTTATTTCAGCTTTTTATATTTTTGTTCACAAGCCGGATACCAGTTTGGACTTCTTTATACTTCCTTTGTTATTCCTTTTGTTCCTATGTTCTTTCTCTGAATGTCTTTGTTCCTTGTTGCGGAATCCCGGTGGCAGAAGCCGGGCTGAGCCACCCCACTATATAGCTTGTGTACAGGGGGTTGTGGGTAAGTCTGGCGAACGTGGCTCATAGAATTTCTATGTAAATGGCAGCCAAGACTTCGCCGTACTTTTGCTCACACCCTAGTACATCTTTCCTATCATTCTAGTAGTATTATAGTTGTTCGAAATAATCAATGATCTTGACCGTTACCTATTATTGCTTCAGTGTTGAAACTATCGCAAATGCAACAGTTAGACAACTTCAATGCCGGGTGCCGGATCCAGCCTTGATGGATAATGGCACACCCACCACATGAGCTAAGTCATCTAACTTGGTTCGCACCTCGGTGTGTTCTAAGGGCGCCCAGTCATTACTTCCAGCCCAGCCAAGATGATAGCGGTGTCACAATATTGTCATATTAGAAGAGAAAATAAAAGGACAAGAAACTCTACCATCTCACTTCCTCCCCTCCCGCTCCGCTAGTGTTGGGTAGATGTATTTGATAGTTGCGGAAATGCGACAAATCGGTCAGAAGCTTTGCGGATGGCTCGGTTACGGGAGAGTGTTTAATAATAAGTTAGATTATACCGAGATTTATTTCCTCTGTTATCGCCGGAGTGCACGGAGGGATGAGGGCATGTGGGGGAAAATAGAGATAGGTATGGTGATCTATGGGAGGCTCGATGCTTGCTATTTGTTTTTTTATTTATACCCCTATCTTTAAGATTAAGTAAGTTTTCGAGAGTGCCAACGAGCGAACGAAAGAGTGGAGTGCGAGTGGTGGAAGTTATACTTCATTTCCTCACTAAAAAGTGTCTAAGTTCGACATGAATTCTCTTCATATATCGTCTATCTGCACCTGACGCCTCATTTCCCCATTCATACCTCGCAGGTAGATGTCCCACTCTGCTCTCTCTCCAGTCGCTTTTCCTTCAAAGTGTATTGTGAGAGCTGGGGGAGTCCCTCTTGCTCCTCCTTCACACCTTCTTTTAGCCATCCGGAAAGAGCTCTGTTAAGCGAAATGTGTGACACAGTAGGCTACTTGTTTTATCCTCATTCTGAGTGTTTGTCTTGGAAAGCCTGTAGGTGGTGGGATCCAAATTCAAATTTCAAATAGCCGACGGCTGCCACCTGACTAGCCCAGGCTTTTAAAACCGGAGCCGGACTTGCTGCCTGGGATCACCGAAGATGCGCAACACTACTACCTTAATTCTAACCCAACTGATACAACATCACACAGCAGAAAACCAGTTTTCACCCCACCCTCTTCCAGTTCGCTAGTAGATAGGGCTGTAGGATGCTGTTGGATTTTCAGTTCCTCTATTTTGAACTTAAATGGGAGCATCCCCGGTACGGGAGTTGAAAGAGCTTTGGTGATACCGCGTCTCTTTGAAACTTTCTTCTAGTGATTGAGCAGAAGCTCTGTATTATTGAATAGACTTCCCGCAAATGGCCAGGAGATGCCTTTTCCCTTCCATCTTAGAAGGTTTACTATTGCAGTGTTGGGCATTTAGTTGTTCAAATGTGAGTCATTGGGGGGGGGGGGGGGATAGAAGCCTCTGGACCTTTATACGCTACAGTATGTCTTCTAGGTCTGTTCTCGGGCATAATATGTTTAGCGCTACCCAGCTCACAAAACCTGTAGAACTGGAGAGTGACGGCAAAAGCCTGTCATCTAGACCACCCCCTCCCAACCCCGCCTGCCGACGTGGATAGCAGGAATGGCTGGTAGGTGTCCCTGTCAGGCGCAGTGCTAGGGCACTTTTCAAACTATATCATTTATGGTGACCTGTTGCCTGTGGTAGGTATGGGCTTGTAGATATTGACAATTATTTCAGGAATCCTTGCCCCATCGTACACCGTCTTTGCCTATTTTAAAAAAGCACTTTGTACACAATTTATTGCTCAGAGAAGAGGGTCAGGGAGAGAAATAAGAAAGGAAGATAGTACAAGTATCATATAATAATGGAGAATCAGAGGAAAATTAAATACACTCGGACGAAGAAGAAAGCAGAAAGCTATACAATGAAGCTTGTGACAATAATAAAACTGTTTAACCCCATCGACCAGATGACTCTCCTTTGCAAACAGAAACTCGTAAATCCTCACTTGACGAGAATGGACAGGGAATTCTAGGTTGGATGATAGTATATACCCTCATTCCCATCTCGGGGGATTTGCTCAGCCTACAAATGATGATCAAGGAAAACTCTCATGAGTGGCCTGATCCAGGGGAATGAATGGCGGGGATTCCCACGAGGTTGTGTCTCCTAGGCCTCGAAAGATGCTACGGGTCATGGCCTCTTAAGGCTCTAGCATCGCTGCCACCCTCGACGGCCCCGCCTAACTGCCGACAGGAGCAACATCGTCCGCGCTTACCCCACTTGTCGGGTTAACCTCTTCATACCTGAGCAGTATTTTTACTCCCTTCTGTCGATTCGGGGCCGCTTATGTGGGCGATGTTTTGTCGTAATTATCTCGCTTATCGGGGTTGACCTCTTCACACCGAGCAGTATTTTTACCACTTCTTCATGTCCGTTCCAGGCGGCCAACTGGAGCGGTGTTTTGCCGTCGTCATCTCGGTTGTCGGGATTGACCTCTCCTCGTTCGAGTAGTGTTTTCACCATTCCGTCATGCCCACCTGAAGCAGCACACGAGAGCGGTGTTCTGGCAGAACTATCCGAGGTGTCCGGATTGACCTCTTCACGACCGAGCAGTATCTCCACCACTCCCCGATGCCCACCAGAAGCAGCGTGCCAGAGTGGGGTCCTGGAGGAATCATCTGGCTTGTCGGGGTTGACCTCTTTCCTCCCTAGGAGTATTTTTACCACTCCCTCATGTCCTCTCTCAGCCGCATAGGAGAGCGGTGTTTTGCCGTCATTATCTGGCTTGTCAGGGCTGACTTCCTCACGACAGAGTAGCATGTTGACCACTCCCTCATGTCCCTTCTCGGCGGCACACAAGAGCGGTGTTTTGCCGTTATTATCTGGCTTGTCAGGGTCGACCTCTTCACGCTCGAGTAGTATTTTTACTACTCCTTCACGCTTACACTGTGCGGCACACTAGAGAGGTGTACTTCTGCGATCGTCGGGCTTGTCGGGGTTGACCTCTTCATGCCCCAGTAGTATTTTTACCACTCCCTCATCTCCGCTTATAGCTGCCTCCAAGAGGGGGGTTCGGTCCCACATGTCTGGCTTGTCAGGATTGACCTCTTCTTGAGCGAGTAGAATTTTCACTACTTCCCCACTCCCACACTCAGCAGCAAGAGCGAGCGGTGTTTGTCCGTACTTGCATGACCTGCCAGGGCTGACGCCTGCTTCCGTAAGTAGCATTTTTACCACCTCCGTGCTCCCGCCCCACGAGGCATACATGAGAGGTGTTTTACCACCATCTTGCCCATCGGGGTCGACCCCCTCCCTGAGGAGGATTCTCACCACCGCCTCATATCCTATCGAAGCGGCATGTATGAGCGGTGTTTGGCCGAGATCATTTGGCCTGTCGAGATCGACCTCTGCGCACTCGAGTATTTTTTTCACGGCTTCCTCATGCCCATTGCGGGCAGCCCATGCAAGCGGTGTGGACCCCCAAAAACCTCCTTCGCCGATATCAAAACATTTAGTCTCTATCAATGCAGCTACAAGCTCAACAATTCCGAAGAACGATGCGCAGTGCAGTCCACTGAATGGGAGACTGGGACCATACTCGTCAATAATGTACTCAAGATCTAGACAAGAAAATTCTGTTAAAAGCAAGTTTGTCGATACGTGGCCATCATATTCCGTAAATAGCTGCAGGGCTAGTGATCTGGCGCGGTCCGAGAGGTCGATTTTCGCATGGGCTCCCCAGTGCAAAGAACAATATTCTAAAAAGGGCGTGCCCCTGGTGCCGGGAGAGGGATTGGCTGAAATGGCCCTAACCATTTCGGAATTTAGATATGTTAGGCAGATCTCTGCTATTGCCGAATGAGGTCTATTGAAAAGATCTGAACGGGTGGAAAGATATTCTTTCAAAGTAAAGTGGATCAGTCGTACAGTTGATGCCTCCTTTTCAATAGCAATGAGCCCTTGACAGCAGCTGACTACTGTCGACACCGAGGGAGCGTTGGCAGTATTAAAGTCTCTTGAGCCTAACTCAATTGCTAGTGCATGGCAGAGCTCATCTGCTTTCAACGGCCGTTCCGCATGACTTATCCACATCAATGCTTCCATCCCAAGTCTCGACTTACCCCCACCCTGCGCCTTTATCCGTTCAATCGTTTCGCGATAGGCATCTCCCAATCCCGATCCATCCGGAATACTTCTGAGTCTTTCTCGTCTCCGATGTATTGTCGATTCCTGCAAGATCGCCTCGATATTCAAGGAGACGAGTAGGAACCTGAGTATATCTGTTAGCGGATAATGTAGAGCGGGGTTCACAGCATCATCGCCGCCACGTACATTTCTGATGTATTTTCGGGAATCTTCTCTAGGATGTCTGCCTCCAGACTCTCATCCATGGCATCTGGTGTCTCGTCCTCACCTAGTCGAACACGGAGGTATGTGATGATATCCTCTCTGGTAGGGATTGTGGATACACTCATCACTCGCCCAGCAAGGCGCTTTTCGATCTCGGCCCGAATATGGGGCCTTCCAGTCACAAATATTCGAGTACGCGGGGACCTCTCGAGGATTTCTTTTAGCGAATCAAGAAGCCTGACTCGCTGCACTCCCGCACATTCGTCGAGTGCGTCAATACAAATGAATGTAGGCTGTGAGGAGGTGACGGCTTGTAGCATCTTCACAAGACCAACGAGTTCTGGTGCGCATCCACCAATAGCCCTTTTCTGCTCTTGAAAGGCCCTTAATATTTCCTCCGGAATCCTTTCCATTCCGCTGACCACCTGTTTTACAAAGGATCCCAGCACACTAGTTGCAGATTGCTCCTTCCACGCTGCAAAGTCGAAGTAAAAACATGAGAGGGCGATGTTTTGTCCGATCTTGGCGACAAAATTCGTGGCCCCCCCCCATTTTACATCAAAAATGCGCATTTTCACCTCATAAAATCACAGCCAGTTGCTTTGCAAAAAAATGTTAAAATTCCCCAGGGTATTTAGACTCATCTAGATATTATCGAGAAGTTCTGTTAGCTAATGCCCATTCTGCAATTCCAGAAATAATGAGGTCGGCAAACAGTACCTGTTATTTTGTATGAGGGTCCCATACAAAAGGTACATTGCAACCGCATCCAGTGACAACCCTAAGCTCTAACCCCTTGTAGGAGAATGGGAAAATTCTCATAATTTTTGCCTAGATAGTTTTGACAATTGCCTACACTATATTTTGGTTTTATTAAATCTATCTAGTTTTCTGATGAGTTATGAGTGTCCAAAATCGACCATTTTTGGTGTAAAACGTGGGGGGGGCCACGAATTTTGTCGCCAAGATCGTCCTCTGGTCTGATCGTGGAACCTGTCCACTGCAAGCGAACTGACATCCCAGCCTGTCAGCACTGACTCTCTCTTCTCTCCCTCGAGAATAATCCTTGTTACCTGAGAAATGTCTTGCCGACACCCGGATGTCCATAGCAAAACAGAACCCTGTTATCACCTTTACTCTCCCCACTCACTCCACACCATCTTCGGAATTCCTCACTTTGTATGAGCCATTCCCCGACATTGTTGACTCGCCGCTCTTGGACGTCCCGATGCCGTAGCTTGGGTTCTAGGGGTGATAGCCAGGATAGGAGTTGTGACCGGTCGTCGGCAACAGTAGAGTTGTTCCAGACATTAATAGTGTTCGTATTGTTGAAGCAGTTGCTGTTATTATTTGCTGTATGTTGCGACATCTTTCGTCTTTTTTGCTGCTCGCAGCGTCGGCAGGAGGGAATATTGAGTACCGGTATGGTCGGTTGGTTGATAGGGGGCTCCAGAAAGGCTGAAGAAAAACGGGGTATTCTGACGTTAAGGCAGCATTCCAGATACCACCCAATAGTGACGAAGAAAAGCCAGCCGAGCCACTCGCCTGTTGTGAAACTAAAGTCATTCCTGAGACTGCTGTGAGTATTGCATAGAACTGTACCGGTATCGGTCACGTGAGACGAGGGGTCGCATATAGTGCATGGGTTTCTGAGTCCTATCCAAAGGCGCCAGCTTCATACAGCTCGTTATAAACTGCTATCCAAGATTTTAGAACAAGGTTACAGCACAGCGGATGGAGAGAGCGTTCTGGTCCAGTGTGGAAGCGATCAATTTGTATAGTCGTAGAAATATAAAGAGTGTAACAGAAGACTTATCAAAAGTAAAAGAAACCAAATGGCCAAAGAGCGGACAACAATTAACAAGGAGAGGAAAACACTCAAAGAGACGAAGGACAAGTAAGCAGATAACGAAATGAACAAAGAGAAGATCCAACTGCCTTATATCCTTCCTTGTGGAATCCTTTCCACCACAGCATGCGTCCTGCACATGCCCAATCTCACATGAGATTATTCCGTTTCTCTGCCTTTCTTCCCGGCGCTCAGGATCACTCTGGTGGTGATACCGAATTCCCGAGGTCTTGGGTTAATCGCTATGCCGAGGTGTAAGCTCATGTCCTCGGATCAAGTAGGTATTCGGTAGTCCTGAGTATTCGTGTTTCGTTGGATGTTTGATAGTGTTTGATGTGATCGCACTAGTGATGTAGGGATAGATGTTTGGCGGAGTATGAGCTAGTGCTGGTGAAACGGTATGGGAGCGAGAGTGCGTAGCAGGTGCTAGAGGTTGTGTTTCGTGTGCAGCGTGAATGAGAATATATGTATTCGGTAGGTGGCTGAGAACACTGCAATAGGTGTGACAGTAATGGTGAGCAGTCTAGCCCATTTTCAACACAAGAAAACTCCAGAGTCCCGGTGTTGGAATAATCATTCAACACATGTTTTCTCTCTCTTGCAACACCTTGATTCTGCGTTGAAATCCTTCGCCTCTCTCAGCGTGCAAGGATCTCCTGCCCTGTAAGCCGCCACTACGGTTGGGAATTGGAGCCGCGGTTTCCCATTTGCGCGTGCGGGGCGCTAGGCAAACAACGAGAGCCTTACCCAACGCGAGCCATCGGGATCGATTCGACCAGGATACGGTATTGCAACAATATTCACCAGGGGTACGCAGGGTATCCTCCAATCGTGTGCGCCCGATATTCCACCTTGAGCCTCGCATGCCACACAGATATTTCTTTGAGGGGTCTTGGACTCTACCCGAGTATCAGGCTCCAAGCAAAGGTTTCCGGACCTCCGGCATCTTGAGGTTTGGTCTGTTATCATAAACCCCTACAAGCAATAAAAATTTAAAAAAATGACTCAAGGGCCAAAAGTATGAGTGGGGTCATCGTGAATGGGCCGCTGGAAGAGACAAAATGATAGACTGCCGTGGACTAATGATGAAGATGCAAAGGATAGGCTGAGATTAGACTGTGTATCTCCAAAGTAGCGAGCAACTCCGGAACCTAATCGAACCTCCAAGAAGCCAAATCAACCACGTCAAGTGATATGTAGAGAGGCTCCAAAAAAAAAAAACCTCATAGTATCATACTCCCAACACTAAATGATCTAGAACCCTAAATTGCAAGGGATGATGCCTCGTTCCAACTTGCAGAGGTTACTCGAGTATCATATAAGAGACAAACTAAACTAACAATCTAATGCCGAAGGGCCGGGGACCAAAAAAAACAATAAACTAAACGACACACCTAGCCCAGATGAGTAATGGCAACGGGTGTCAAGCCTCAACACCCATTATGGATGGCTTCTAGGATAGGACGCAGAAACACTCTATGATATCATACAACAGCACGCCCAATCCCATCAGACTTCCTATGTTCACAAGCCCATACCCCCACATCCCACGGGTAATTTTCGTGGGATGCGGATCCCGTATGGTTAATGATGGGATATTCCATAAAGCAACCTTGCAGATTCCACAGGCCGGCACTTGCGGCAGAGCCGTATACAACACGGGAGACTACTGCTCCACACAAAGGTATAATAAATCTCCACGCCCATATCATCACCTCATTTCACAATACTCCGGAGGAAAGTAAATCTGCCAAACCCCAAACCCTTATCGGCGCACCTTATAACCCTTGGATGGCTAAGGTCCAGAATCCATCAGGCCGTAGCATGGGCCATTTACGACTACTCATGAAATATCACTCGTTGTGTGATTAATTAAAATTTAGAATCAATTGCTGAAGGAAAACAGGACAAAAATTGAACACGAGAAAACTTGAAAGAGGCAAGGGGGTTTGGGATACCTTAAAGCGATCTGTTCTTAATGCTAAGTACCCCGATCGAATTCGGCCTCTATCGGCCTAGGCTACCCTCCAAAGTAGCCCAGTCAGGCATAGCCCCTTGATAACACTGGAGATATGGGGAAAACAGGGATTTGCAAGATATGATAAAAATAATCTGGGCGCATCACAAATTCATCCGCGATACCTCAGAAGGGTTCTTTCCTAGGACAAGTAATTGTATCCGAGATGCTAGTTTAACACAAGGAGACCCCCGCTGTTGTTGAACTAGGCTGCGTTTTTCTTCCGCTCCCAGAGATATCAACCAACCTTGCTCAGAAACTCTTCCTCTCCTACAGTGCAAGCAATGAAGTGTTAAAGATGTCCCAATATACCGGAAATTACAGCACCAACATCTCCGATAATAAGAACTCTTTCAATAATGTGTGGAACAACTGAAGTGTTACAAATGGTCGGTTTCAACTCCTAACCTGGTTATCACCCCTGAAGCCGGCTTACGGCATTGCGGTATTCAAGAACGCTGTGTCGGCAATGTCGGAGAATGGCTCATGCAGACCAGGGAATTTGGGAGATGGTGCGAAGTGGGTGGGAGAGATGAAGGTGATCGGGCGGTTCTGTTTTGCTAAGGAGGCCCGGGGGTCGGTAAAAAATTTATCAGGTAACGAGCATTACTCACTAAGTAGAAAAGAATGCGAGCTCGTGCTAAAGCTCGCGATGGTAGTTCACTAGTAGTAGACAGTTTGTGCGATCGGGCCAGAGGAAAAAACACAGCCGTTGCGTGTTTCTATTTTGACTTTGCGGGGCGAAAGAACCAGTCTGCGGCCAGTACGTTGGGGTCCTTGCTGAAGCAGATGATTAGCGGGATGGGAAGGATTCCGGAGGAAGTATCGTGGGCCTTGACAGAGCAGAAAAAGCCACCAGTGGAGGCAGACCGCAACTATCTGACATCGTGAAGATTTTACAGCTCCTCACATCCTCTCAGCGCACATTTATGTGCATTGACGCTCTTGACGAAGGGGCGGGAGCGCAGCGAGCCAGGCTCCTTGATTTGCTAAAACAAATCCTCGAGAAATCCCCGGGTACCAGGATATTCGTGGCCGGAAGGCCCCATATTCGAGTGAGATTGAAAACAGTCTGGCTGGACAAGTGATAAGCGTACTTGTGGCTCCAGCCAAAGGCGATATTATTAGTTACCTTCGTGCTAAACTGGATGAGGATGAAACTCTAGATGCTATGGATGACAGTTTGGAGGCTGACATTATGGAGAAGATTCTCGAAAATATATCGGAAATGTGCGTAGCGGCTATGGTACCAAGAACCCCACATTACCTGCTAATAGATATATTTAAATGTTTCTACTCGTTTCCTTAAATATCGACGCAATCTTGAGGGAATCGAGAATGTATCGGAGATGCGAAAGGTTTAGGAGAATTACAGATGAATTAGGGCTGGAAGTTGCCTACGGTGCAACGATAAGACGTATAAAGGCACACAATGGGGAAAAGTCGCGACTTGGGATGGCAAATTTGATGTGGGTCGCCTATATGGAGTGGCCATTAAGGGCGGATGAGCTCTGCCACGCGCTAGCAGTGGAGCTTGCCTCCCCAGATTTCAATACCAGCAACATCCCCTCGTTGTCGACATTACTGCTGTCAAGGGCTTATCACTGTGGACAAGGAGGCATCAACTGTGCGACTGATCCATTTTACTCTGCAAATGTATCTTTCCACCCGTCCCGATATTTTCGGTAGGCATCACTCAGCAATGGCAGAGATTTGCCGCACCTATGTAAACCAACGTGTCAATGCCATTTCAGCCGATCCTCTCCGGATATCTCCGGCATGTGCTTTCTGAAATATTGTTCTCTATATTGGGGAGTCCATGCGAAGAAGGAAGTGTCGAAATACGCAAGATCTCTTGCCATAGATTTACTTCAAAAATATGATAACTAGATATCCGCCAAATTGCTTTTAAGAAAAATTGAGATTCTGGATCTTGAGAGTTTTGGTCCTATTATCCATTTTAATGGGCCTCACTGCGCTCCTTTCTTCGGAATTGTTGAAGCAGTAGCTGCTCTGATAGATATGGAACGTTATGACGTCGACGGAGCAGATTTTTATGGGCTTACCCTGCTTGCATTGGCTGCTCTTAATGGACATGAGGGAGTAGTAAAAATACTACTCGGGAAGAAAGAGGTCGATCCCAATAAGCCATGTGATACCGGCGAAACACTGCTCTCGTACGCTGCTCAGGGAGGACATGAGGGAGTGGTAAAGGCGCTGCTTGGGAAAAGAGGCCGACCCCGATAAGCCAGATTGTTGTGGCCAAACACCACTTTCGTATGCTGCTTGGAATGGACATGAGGGGACGATGAAAATACTACTCGGGGATGAACAGGTCAGTCCTGACAAGCAAGATGATTATGGTAGAACACCCCTATCGAATGCCGCTTGGAATGGACATGACGGATCAGTGAAAATACTACTAGAGCGGGAAGAGGCCAGCCCCGACAAATCAGATATTCGCGACCAAACACCACTCTCGTGTGCAGCTTCGGGTGGACATGAGGAAGTCGTAAAAACCCTACTAGGGTTGGAGGAGGTTAACCCTAACAGGCCAGATAATTGGGGCCAAGCCCCGCTCATGTACGTTATGATACCAGGGGCAGACATCAAAGAGTGCGAGCACTGCTACTCGAGCGAGAAGTGGTCAATCCCGACAACCGAGATAACGACGGCAAAACACCCCTCCTGCTTGCTGCTCGGTATGGACATCAGGAAGTGGTGAAAATACCGCTCTCCGCGCCAAGAGGTCAACCCCGACAACCGAAATAATTACGGCGGAACATCGCTCACATAAGCGGCGCCGAACCAGCATGAGGGAGGAAAACCACTGCTAAGGTATAAACAGGTTAGCCTCGAGAAGTGGGGTAATCGCTGCCGATGTCGTTCCTGTCGCCGGCTAGGCGGGGCAGATGGAGGGGTAGAGATGCTAGACCCTTATCAGACCCAGGAGACACGACCTCGTGGAAACCCCTGTCATTCATTCCTTCTCGGACAAGGATACTCATGGAAGTTTTCCTTAATCATCCTTTGTTGGCGGAGCAAATCCCCCGAGATGGGAATGCGCGTATATGCTATCATCCCGCCTGGAACTCCTTTCCTAACCCCCTCAAGTGAGAATTTACCAGTTTCTGTTTGCAAAGGAGAGCGGTCTGGTTGGCGGGCCGGAACAGTTTTATTTTTGTGAAAATGTTCATTTTGTCCATTTGATCTTCATAGCAAATGACTCAGAATGAGATCCCCCCAGCTGCCACAATCACTCTGAATAAAAAGGGATTAAAGACCCAGCCGAGTGGGACAGCTACCTGCTAGGTGTCAATGGGGAAATGAGGATCGGGCGCAAATAGACGATACATTAAGAGAATTCATGTCGAACTTGGGCACTTTTTAGGGAGAATATGAAGTATAACTCCAACCACTCTCACTCAGATCGTCCGTTCGCTCGTTCGCACTCTCTAAAACTTACCTAACAGTAAAGATAGGTGTATAAGTAAAAAACAAACAAATAACAAGCCCCGATCCTTCTATCGACCGCCACACTTATCTCTATTTCCCCCCACATGCCCTCATCCCTCAGTGCACTTTGGTGATTCCAAAGGAAAGACATGTCGGTATAACATATCGTTAAACATTCTCCAGTTACTGAACCATCTACAAAGCTCTTGACCAATTTGTTGCATTCCCACAACTATCAAAGACAAGCACATTTACCCAACACCGGCGGATTGAGAAGGGTGGAAGTGAGCTCGTACAGTTTCTTGTTCTTTTATTTTCTCTTTTAAATGACAATATTGTGACACCGCTATCATCTTGGCTGAGCTGGAAGTTGGTGCCGTTAGAGCACAACGGGGTGCCAATCAGGTTAGATGCCTTAGCTCATATGGTTAGCGTACCATTATCTGGGTCCGGCGCCCGGCATTGCAGTTGTGCTCTAACAATGAATGTTCTACCGAGTGATACACAGCCAACTCAATAAAGTTTTAAAAACTCACCTCCAGAGCCACCAGTAGTCCTATCTGCGATTATTCCCCCCACCTTGCCCTCTTAGTTGGAATTATATTAAATCCCAAAGGCAACAAAGCCCAATTGTTGTATTTTTAATGTTATTTTGTAAACTATTTACAGTTAATCCCCCCTTGGTGGTGCCTTATATGGGGTTACGATACCATCCTACAGCGCACAGTTCACCCACCACAACAGGAGCTCTTTTTCTACAATTAATTCAATTAATGAATTCAATATCTCTAGTATCTTTTAGTATTTTTCTTTTTTTTTGTTAATCAAGCAAAACTGCTCCTTTATTTTAATCTGATTGGGTATTTGCGAAACACTTACAATGATCTTTCTGTTGATATGGCGTGGCTGTTCGCTAGGAATGGGCCCGCTATTGCAATCTAGGTCGGTAGGCTCGGGCTAGGCTAGATCTTGGAGAATTATGACAGGCCGGGTCCGGCTTTACTAAAGCCTGGCCTACCTGGCCCGTTGGGAATACTGCCCAAGCTTGACAAAGAAGCAAAAGATTTTTATTTTTATTTTTATTTTTATTTTTATTTTTTCCTTTGTGATTTTAGCCTACCCCCCAGTCCCATTCGCTTCTGCTACCCGCCGATCGCCAACCTTTAAGGTCTAGAGTCGGATTCTACCACCTCGTAGCAGGATTGTTAAATCCCACAGCCCTATTGATGAAGGCCAAGTTCTCCAATCTCCCAGTCCCCATAGGGCAGGATTTGAGAAATTCTCAGTTTTCCTGCCCTACATGACGGATCGTTCAATAATAACTGATTCTCAGCATGGATTGAACTCCTGGGCTCCCGCTAAGTGCGACAGGAGTGTTAACCACTGCGCCAGCTGGGTATTTCATGAAATGTAAACTTGGGAACTAATACTTATCCTACTGGAAGCCCGATTGCGGGATTTTAATGGGTGGGTGGTGTGTCTCTTCCTGAGATGTTTTATAACTATCCGAACAAACCGATCCTGGATCTTGATGCTTGTATGGAGAAAGAATAAAGGACTATTCACTGGCCTACTTGTCTTTAATACCCGTTGAAGATTTTCATCCTTCATGCTTTCTCCTTTTTCAATTCATCGACGATACTTTGACTTCCCTTGCGGTGAGCGGTGATTGCCCACTTCCGGTCCGGTTGTTGTTTTCCTACCTGTGGGTTCTTTCCTCCAACCATTCCATTCCCTTGTGAGCAGTGAGTGTTCAGGAGCTGGGAAGACTGCTCCCCTGGCCGAAAGCCATCGTTTCAGTATCCGCCAAGTGTAATACTGTGCCATCCGTTAAGCCGTAAAGTTTATGGCAACCAACCCTCTATAATAGGTCTATGTGCGGTCTTTATATTGTTCACATTCGCTTCAAGGACCTTTGTGCTATCATATACCACTGTTCCTTTATCTAAAAAAGAAAGGCAAAGAAAAACATTCCGTAATATATAATTTATCTATTATTCAGGGAAGATGTTGGGCGGAGAGAAAAAGAAGCACGAAGCACGAAGAAAGAAAACAATTTAAAATTTATTAGGAAAAAAAGAAAAAAGGGCACAGGAAAGAATTTACAGCTAGAGGGAAGCCAAATGTGATTGAGTGAAAACCGCGGGTTATAAACTGAACCTTCCTGCCGATAAAACTATTTTACCTCACCAACTGGCCTCTAATATGAACTATGGACAGGAGCTCATATATCACCACTGGACTGTTAGACAGGGAGTTTCGCAGGTCGGTGATAATATATATGCGCACTACCATCTCATGGGGGTGGACCTTCGCCCGAAAAGGATAATGCCCACAGATAACTTCCATGAACGAGACGGCCCGGAAGGGGAGGAATGGGGGTGGTTTCCGCGAGGTGGGGTGTACTAGGGCTCAAGTGGGGCCGGGGGTTAGCAGTTTGCAGGGCTGTAAGAGTGCCATCACTTTCTTATGACCATGCAGAGCTGCGTATATGAGCGGTGTTTTGCCTTGATCATCAGGCCTATCGGGTGTGACCTCTTTCCGTCCGAGTAGTATTTTCACCACTTCCTCACGTCCATACTCAGCGGCAAGCGAAAGCGGTGTTTGGCCCCAAGAGGTTGGCTGGTCGGGGCTGACTTCTTCCCGCCCGAGTAGTATTTTCACAGCTCCCTCATGCCCATACCAAGCGGCATACAAAAGCGGTGTTCTTCCGCCATTATCTGGCTTGCCGGGATTGACCTCTTCACACTCGAGTAGTATTTTAATTACTCCCTGATGTCCATTCGAAGCAGCATGCGAGAGCAGTGTCCTACCCTCATGATCTGGCTTGTCGGGGTCAACATCTTCACGCCCGAGCAGGATTTTTGCTGCTCCCTCGTCTCCACCCGCAGCCGCATGCCAAAGTAGTGCTGCTTCCCATGTATCGGGCTTGTCGGGGTCGACTTCTTGATACGCGAGAAGTATTTTTACAATTTCCTTATGTCCTCTCTGAGCTGCATACGTGAGAGGCGTAGTTCCGGCACTATCTTGCCTGTGAGGGTTGACCTCTTTCCGTCCGACGAGTACCTTCACCACCCCCTCATGCCCACACTCAGCAGCGCATGAGAGCGGCGTTTGCCCCCAAGCCGGTGGACGGTCGGGGTCGATGTCTTTCCGCCCGAGCAGTACCTTCACGACTCCCACGTGCCCAAGGTAAGCTGCATGAAAGAGGGGTGTTTTGCCGAGAGCATCTGAGTTGTTGGGGTTGACCTCCTCCCGGTCGAGTAATATTTTCACTACTTGCTCATAGCCATTCCGAGCAGCCCGTGAAAGCGGTGTGCGCCCCCAGAAATCCCGTGTGTCGGTATCACAGCATCCCATTTCTATCAAAGCATCCACAACCTCAGCAACCCCGAAAAACGATGCCCAGTGCAGCCCGCTGAACCCCAAACTCATACCCATACCCTTAAAAAACGCATGCCCATCTTCTTGCAAAAGATATTTGATGGATATGTGGCCATCACATTCCTGGAGCAGCTGCAATGCAAGTGATTTTGCGTGATCCGAGAGTTGCCTTTTTGCGTGGACTCCCCAATAGACAGAACAGTATCTTAGAAAGGGCATATTGGGGATGTCGAGAGAAGAATCAGCTGGAATGGCCTTGACCTGCTTGGAATTCAGATAGGTCAGGCAGGTCTCGGCCATTATCGAATGAGGTGTACTGAAGATATTGGGGGAGGTGGAAAGATATTCTTGTAGCGTAAAGTGGATTAGTCGCACAGTTGATGCCCCCTCATCCACAGTGATAAGCCCTTGACAGCAGCCCACCAATGTCTTGATCGAAGGGACGTTGTCGGCATTGAAATACGCAGAGCCTAGCTCGATTGCTAGAGCGTTGCAGAGCTCATCCGCCCTCAACGGCCATTCCGCATGACTGATCCACATCAAAGCTCCCATCGCAAGTCTTGGTTTATCCCCGCCCTGTGATTTTATCCGTTCTATCGTCGCACCGTAGGCATCTCCCAATCCCAATCCACTCGTTATTTTCCTCAGCCTTTCTCGTCTGCGATATATTGTTGATTCCTTCAAGATTGCCTCTATATTTAATGAAGCCAGTAGAAACCTAAACATATCTATTAGCCCACCATGTCGGGAGGGGTTCTTGCCCATACGCACATTGCAGATATATTCTCAGGAATCTTCTCCAAAATTTCTGCCTCTAGAATCTCATCCATCGCATCTGGCGTTTCGTCCTCGCCTAGCTTGACACGAAGGTATCCGATAACATCGCCCTTGGGGGGACATATAGACACACTTATCATTCGTCCAGGAAGACGCTTTTCCATCTCCGCTCGAATGTGGGGCCTGCCAGTCACGAATATCCGGGTGGTCGGGGACCTCTCAAGGATTTGTTTCAACGAATCAAGGACCCTCACTCGTTGCACTCCGGCACATTCGTCGAGGGCGTCAATGCACATAAATGTGGGCTGGGAGGAGGTGATATCCTGAAGCATCTTTACGATATCAACGAGCTGTGGCCCACATCCACCGATGGCCAGTTTTTGCTCTTGGAAGGCCCTCGATATTTCCTCCGGAATCCTCTCCATTCCTCTAACCATCTGTTTCAACAAGGAACCCAATATATTGGTGGCAGACTGTTCTTTTCGTGCCGCGAAGTCGAAGTAAAAACACGTGACGGGGGTGTTTTGTCCTCTAACCTGATGGCACAGCCTATCTACCACTAGGGAACTGTCATCGTGGTTTGTTAGCATGGGCTCTCTTGCTTCTCTCCTCGCGGAATTATCCTTTTTACCTAATAAACGTTTTGCCGACCCCCGGATCTCCATAGCAAAATATAACTGCGCTTGCATCTTCACCTTCACCATTCAAGCCGCACCACCTCCTAAATTCCGCACTTTGGACAAGCCATTCCCCAACATCATTGACACGGCGCTCCCTAATGTCCCGATGTCGTGAGCTTGGTTCCAGGGGTGATAGCCAGGTCAGGAGTCGAGGCCGATCATCGGCGACTGTATAGTAATTCCACATATTATGAGAGTTCGTGGTAGTATTGAGGCAGTTGGTATTATCATTAAGGGTATATTGAGACATCTTCGGGGCGTTATTTTTTGCTCTGTTGTAGAGGAGGAGTTTCCGAGCGAGGCTGGTTGATTTTCCTCGAGGCTGAGGAAAAGCGGGGTAGAGTTCAGGAAGCAGAGGTTTCCAAGAGGGACAGCAGCGTCACACATCCAGCCACCCGAAGTTAAATTATATTTGAAAAAGAAAGTTGTAGAATAGCCACAACAATACCAGCCCCACACCTTCGAGGGATTGGATATTCTTCAGAAGTACGGAGGTACAGTACCGTACAAGGCGTAAGTTTTGTGGGTTCCACAAGCGAGGTTTGCTTCCCTCACCCCCTGTGTAACCTACAAAACTTATGTCCAGTGCCTCCGTAGCTGTGCTTGCAGTGTTACATTATGATCAGAGACATCGCTTTCACGGCCAAGACCCCACTTTTCCTCAGCCTCCTTACTGTAGCGTTGGTAATGAATAAAAGAGATTGAATCCTCAGCCTCCAGGGATACCATCCACCTTACCCAACAGCTCCTCAACGACAGTATGAGCAGCAAAAACCGCAAGATGTCTCGATATATTGTCCGTGGACAAAATTAACCGCGCATCAACGAACAGGAAAAACCCCAGCCACGACATCAGCGTTCCCTCGCCAACCCCACCATCATGAAAACCAAAGAAATAAATTAAGGATGTAGATACACAGTAGAACACTTAGCAGAAATTAATATTTGATCTAGAGAAATTTCTCTATGTAGGGCTGAACAAGCGGAATGATAAGGGGGGTTCCGTTGTTATGAATCGTGGTGCGCGGTTAATTTTGTCCACTGACCATAGCACCAATGATAATACCAGCTTCTCTAATAATAGGAACTGTTTTAATGTGTCGAATAGCTATAATTTTACTATAGTCGGTCTCAAATCCTAGCCTGGCTGTCACCCCTGGAGCCGACGTCCAGACATTCAAGAGTGCCGCGTTGACCAAGTGAAGGAATGGCTAGTACAAGCTAAAGAATTCAAGAGATGGTGCGTATTGGGTGGGGAAGATGGACACGATAGCGGTCGGTGTAACATTTGTTAGGTAAGCGAGATTACTGCCAGGGGAGAGAAGGAGACGGAACCTCACAAGCACAATGCTCACAATCTGCAGCGACAGTTCGCTAGTAGTAGACAGGTTGTGCGATCAGATCGGAGGATAGGATACCGTGGTCACGTGCCCTTACTTATACTCGTACTTTGCTGCCCGAGGGGAGCGGCCATCATCCGATACACGCTGCGCTCACTACGGAAACAGGTCGTTGGTGGAATAAAGAGGATCCCGGAGGGATTATCGCAAGCCTTCGAATGGCAGAAAAAGACCATCAATATATACGGACTGCAACGTGAAGATACTACAGGCCATCTCCTAGCAAGGCGATATTGTCGGACACTACGCGTGGCCATAAGCGAGTGGCAGCGCTCCTACAGTCTGATGAGGTATTTAACCCATGGCGCGATTAGAGATCCAGGGCACAGCCTCGGCTGAAATCGCCACTTTTCCTCCCTTTCCGGATAATGTTGGAGATTGTCCTTGAACACCCCCGGTTCTAGGAAATTTATGGGGTAGGGTGAGAATCCACATATGTTGGCACACCCCTCCGAGACTTCTTGTTGGAAATTGCAGTTCAATGGCTTCACTTGGTGCTGGATGTGGCCACACTCTGGGTCTGGTGTATTCGTATGCATTAGTGACAGGACCCGCAAGCCTATGTCATTGGCTTCACCCTTTGTTTTTCCTTCCTTCCTGTCTCCTCTCGGGACACGTCCTTCCCCAAGTCTTTCCCTTCACCAACCTATCACAATCAATCAACGATCTTCATCTCTACTGAGACGGTTTACTCCACTGCGTAGAATCCTCACCGTAAATCATTACCTCCGCAACTACGATCTTCAACACCCTCTATCGAACTTGGGTGAGTGAGAGTTTATGTCTTTCTGCCCGCAAAGGGCTATACCATAGAGTCTGGCTAGTGAGGTGTAGTGTCCAGAGAGCTGGGCGGAGGAAGGATCGGAATACTTAGCCTAAAGGGGACCGGAACTGCTTTGTTTTATCCGCATTCCTGGAATGATTTACACAAGTTAGGAAGTTCGCAAAAGCTCTTTGTATTGTTTATAAAAACTCTCGATTCCTCCCAAACTAGAAATGATAAGCAAGTAGGATACGAATCCGAAGAATATACAGCCGTTCCCTCCTCGACTTCATTGTTTCCCCTTTCCCACTTTCGTTCACTTGTCCGTTCGCCAGTCCCTCCTAAATTAGCAACCTATAACAACGACTTTACTTGGGGGAGAAAAATTCGGGTCTCTACATCATTAAGTTAGACGCAGGGTTTCGGGTGGGTATAATAACAGCCACGTATATGGGACCTTATGACATGATAATTTCTTCCGCCCCAAAGGATGATTTCTAAGGAGAGCCCCGATGGGCAAAATACTTCGGAAAGGGGGAAAGTGGTAGTGATTCCTACGGGGTGGTGTCTCCACGGCCTGAAGGCATGACATGAGTTGCCGCTTCACGAGGCTGTAGTAGCTCGATGACTCTCTGATAACCGTGGATAGCTGCATGCATGCATGAGTGGCGTTTGGCCACTATTATCGGGCTTGTTCGGATTGACCTCTTCTTGTGCGAGTAATATTTTTACCACTCCCTCATGTCCCTGACAAGCAGCGTACGAGAGAGGCGTTTGGCCAGTAATATTTGGATTATCAGGGTTAACCCCTTCCTGCTCGAGGAGTATTTTAACTACCTCCTCACATCCACTGTAGGCAGCACATGAGAGGGGTGTGTCGCCATCATTATCTAGATTCTCTGGATTAACCTCGGGTCTTCCGAGTAGTATTTTCACCACATCTTCATGTCCATGCTCAGCAGCAAGCGAGAGAGGCGTACTACCGTGATTGTCTGGCTTGTCGGGATTGGCCTGGTCTCGGGCGAGCAGTATTTTTACCACAGCTTCATGCCCCCCCACGAGCGGCATACGAGAGCGGGGTGTTACCGTGATTATCCGGCCTGTCGGGGTTAACCTCGTCCAGCTTGAGGAGCAGTTTCACCACTCCTTCATGTCCACGCCGAGCGGCGCTCAGGAGCGGTGTTCCGCCATCATTATCTAGGTTCTCGGGGTTGATGTCGTGCCGCTCGAGTAGGGCACCCACAACCCCTTCATGCCCACCCCAAGCGGCATACGAGAGCGGTGTCACCCCAATTATCTGGGTTGTCGGGGTTAACCTCATCCTGGTCGAGAAGTATTTTTACGATTTGTTTATGCCCAATACGAGCAGCGTTATGAAGCGGTGTTTGACCGCGGTTAGCGGGCTCGTCGGGGTTAACCTCATCGCGCGCGAGTAGTAATTTCACTACTGCTTCATGCCCACCCCAAGCGGCATGCGAGAGCGGTGTAGTGCCGTAATTGTCTGGCTTGTCGGGGTTAACCTCGTCCCTCTCGAGCAGTAGTTTCACTACTCCTTCATAACCACCCCAAGCGGCATGCGAGAGCGGTGTGGTACCGCAACCGTCTGGTTTGTCAAGGTTAACCTCGCCCCCCTCGAGTAGTAGTTTAACTACTGCTTCGTACCCACCGCGAGCGGCGCGCGAGAGCGGTGTGGTACCGTAAGTATCTGGCTTGCCAGGGTTGACCTCGACCTGTAGTAGCAGTATTTTCACCACTCCCTCGTGGCCGTTCTCAGCAGCCCATGCAAGCGGAGTGTACCCAAAAGAATCCCTTTCGTTGATATCATAACTTCCAATGTCTAATAGAGCAGCTACTACCTCCGCAATCCCGAAGAAAGATGCGCAGTGTAGTCCACTGAATCAGAAACTCATACCCTCCCTCCTGTGACCCGTATATCTCACTTGCGCGAGAAGCGATTTGGCAGATATGTGGCCATCATAACACTTAAATAGCTCGAGCGCACGGGATCTTGCGTTCTCTGAGAGGTCCTTTTTAGCGTGGGCTCCCCAGTATAGGGAGCAATATTCTAGGAAAGGTGTGGTAGGGATGTAAGGATAGGGATAGGCGGAAAGGGCCTTGATCGGATTGGAATTCAGATAGGTCAAGCAAATTTCTGCCATTGCCGAGTGAGGTCTACTGAAAATATCGGGGCGAGGGGGGAGGTGGTCTTGCAGAGTAAAATGGATAAGTCGCACAGTTGATGCCTCCTTGTCTACAGTAATAAGCCCTTGGCAACAGCTCACTAATGTTGAGGTCGAAGGGATGTTGTCGGCATTGAAATTTGTTGAGCCTAGTTCAACCGCTAGGGCGTAACACAGCTCATCCACCCTTAAAGGCCGTTCGGCATGATTGATCCACATCAGGGCTCCAATCCCGAGTCTAGCTTTATCACCATCCTGCGCATTTATCCGCCCTATCGTCGCATCGTAAGCATCTCCCAGCCCTAACCCATCCGTTATTTTGCTGAGACGCTCTCGTCTCCGACGTATCGTCGATTCTCGCAAGATTGAGTCCATATTCAGGGAAACGAGTAGAAATCTAATGATATCTGTTAGCAAATAACGTAGAATGAGGTTCTCAGCGCCATCGCCACCCATTACGCACATTTCTGATATATTTCCTGTAACCTTCTCTAGAATGTCCGCTTCTAGACTTTCATCCATGGCATCCGGTGTCTCGTCTTCGCTTATTCTGGCACGAAAGTAACTGACGACATCGTCTCTGGTAGGACCCACAGAAACACTTGTCACTCGTTGAGCGAGACGCTTTTCAATCTCAGCCCGAATATGAGGCCTTCCGGTAACGAATATTCGAGTGCCCGGTGAATTCTCAAGGATCTGTTTCAACGAATCAAGAAGCCGAAATCGCTGCACAGCCATACATTCGTCAAAGGCGTCAATGCACATATATGTGCGCTGCCCAGACGTAACGAATTGCAGCATCTTCACAATGTCAACGAGCTGCGGTCTGCGCCCACTAACGGCCTCTTTCTGCTCTCACAATGCCCGGAATATTTCCTCCGAAATATTCTTTGTTCCACTGATCATCTGATTTAGCAAGGAACCTAACATATTGCTCGCGGACTGCTCCTTTCGTGCCGCCAAGTCTAAATAAAAGCAAGTAACCGCTGCGTTCTGTTTCCTAGTCCGATCGCACAGCCTATCCACCACAAGCGAACTGTGCCGCTAGTCAGCACGAGTCCATTTCTCACTCCGGAGAATGCTTCTTGCTACTGTACCTGATAAATGTCTTCCCGACCCCCGGATTGATAGCGACACTCTGATGGCAGCTCGCTCACAATGATAACTGGGGTAGCGTAGGTAACGGCGCGAAGCACGGAGAAAAGCACGTAGGTGGTGGTTCCGGTATGTGATGATAACGATGTGGATGTTCGATGTACGATACAGGAAGCTCTCTACTGGTAGCTCAGACTAGATACAGAAGAGAGCGCACAAACACACAAAACAGGAAAAACCCACACAACGGGAAAAACCCCCAAGTGGCAGTCACGACCCTAAACCGGTCGTACCCCAAACTAACTATCATACCCTAACAACTATGGGATTCCAGCTATCACGGATCTCCGTAGCAAAATAGAACTCCCTTATCACCTTCACCATCGCCTTCACCACTCAATCCGCACCATCTCGTGAATTCCTCAGTTTGTATGACCCATTCTCCAATATCCTTAACACGGCGCTCTTGAATATCCCAATGCCGCAAGCCCGGATCCAGGGGTGATAACCAGGTTAATAGCTGCGATCGATCATCGGCAACGGTAAGGTAGTTCTGCACATTAATAGAGTTCGAAGTATTGAAGCAATTGGTATTATCCTGGATGGTATATCGAGACATCTTCGACCGTTTATTGCTCTATTGGAGAGCTGGAGCTGCTGAGTATCGTTGGTTGATGGTGTTCCTGGTAGAAGAGGAAAAGAGGGGCATGGTTAAACGAAAGCGGGGGTGTGCTATAGAACTGGTGTCACACCAACTTCGTAAGTGATTGCATAGCCACAATACAGTTCCCAAGACAACCCACCCTAAGCCACCCGAAAAGTACAAAAATAATCCCGTTTTAATCTTGTTCTTGTGATTACAGTACTCGATCGGCATTGTAGGACGAGGCATCCTATGCAATAGTCTTTTCTACCTGCTGTAAGCATAATTCAAGCCCTGAGGCAACTGGCACGGTCGCCGTTCCCAATAATACTTAGCTGCCGCGATATTGCGCGTGGACAAAGTTAACCGCGCGCTCGCGAAGGAGAGCAACACAACACGCCTCATCTCCCAACACATTCAACACCAGCTAATGAAATTTCTCTAGATCCAATATTACTTTCTACTATGGATTCTACTATGAATTTAAAAACCTTTAATATGTTTTTGGGATTTTCGTGAAATGGGTTTGGTGGTGGGAGCAGTGTTGTCATGGCTGGAGTTTTTGGTGTTCATTGATGCGCTGCTAATTTTGTCCACCCATAATATTTCTGGCCCGTTACCTATAGACAACCGTCGAACAGCCCGAGACAATGCCAGGGGTTAAGGGCGGGCGTGACAAGGAAGGGGGTGCTGCAAAGTAGATGACCTTTACCTAGAGTAGGCAGCGTAACCTTTTGACGGTCTAGCTACAAGAATCTAGGACCGTGGAAAATTGGTCAAACAATTTCTCACCGTTTATCACATGCTGGTTGAGACGCCACCGCCTAGTTTAATCACCTATTATAAATTTCATTTTTAGAAATACAAAGTTAGATAAACGGGCTTTCAATTATATATACTAAGTTATCGGCCAAAATGCAATATCATGCCCCCAATTCAGTCAAATCATTTATGGTAGCAGTAAGATATTGCAGGCAAGGTTGGATATAAGCCAAAATTTCCTTAAGAATCGTTGCGCTATCGTACACCATTTCTCCACCATCTATAAAACGCCGTATATAAAAACCCTCTGCAACTTAGGGAATTCGACAATCTAGGGAAAAGGGTGGGAGAGAGATGAAAACGAAGGTGAGAAAAAAATAGGACAGGATAAAAAAAGAGGAGGGTAAAGATTGAGAGTTGGAGGAAAATTAAGTAGGATAGGATCAAAGTTGCAAGCCACAAACCGAACATTCTGACGATAATCAAACTCTTTCACCCAGCTAATCAGGCCTTACTTTATTCTATCATAGGAGGAGGAGAAATTCGTGTCTCCACACGATTAAGTTAGGGGCCGGGTTCCATGTGGGTGTGATAACAACGATCGTATATGCTTTCTCATTACAGGGGAATTGCTTACGACGCAAAGGATGATTTCCAAGGACAGCTTAGATGTGCACTGTGCTCATAAAGGGGGAAGAGTGGCGGTGGTTCCTATGAGGTGGTGTCTCCACGACTTGAGAGTGCGACATGGGCTGCCGCTTCGTGAGGCTGGAGCAGCTCGATGACTCTCTGATAGCCATGCCTAACTGCATGCATGAGCGGTGTTTGGCCACTGTTATCAGCCTTTTTAGGATCGACCTCTTCTTGTTCGAGTAGTATTTTCACCACTCCCTCATGCCCCTGACAAGCTGCGATCGAGAGCGGCGTCTGGCCAGTATTATTTGGATGATCGGGGATAACCCCTTCCCGCTCGAGTAGTATTTTTACCACACTCTCACATCCACCGAGGGCGGCACATGAGAGGGGTGTGTCGCCATCATTATCTAGATTCTCGGGATTAACCTCTTCTCTCCCGAGCAATATCTTCACCACACCCTCATGCCCGAACTCAGCAGAAAGCGAGAGCGGTGTACTGCCGTGATTGTCTGGCTTGTCGGGGTTGACCTCTTTCCACCGGAGCAGTATTTCTACCACATCTGCATGTCCTTCCTGTGCGGCAACGGAGAGCGGTGTATCCCCATGACACTCTGGCTTGTCGGAGTTGACCTCTTCCTGCGCGAGCAGTATTTTTACGACTTCTTTATGTCCACCCCCAGCAGAATACCAGAGCGGTGTTCGGCCGCAATTATCCGACTTGTCGGGGTTGACCTCTTCGTGCGCGAGGAGTATTTTCACCACTCCTTCATGTCCACTCCAAGCCGCAAACGAGAGTGGTGTCCGGCAATCATTGTCTGGCTTATCGGGGTCTACCCCCTCTCTCTCGAGGAGCATTTTTACAACTCCCTCATATCCACCCCCAGCGGCATACCATAGCGGTGCTCGGCCACCATTATCTGGCTTGTCGGGATTGACCTCTTTTTTCCCGAGTAGTAATTTGACCACACCCTCATGCCCCCCCTGGGCAGCAATCAAAAGCGGTGTATTGCCGTGCTCGTCTGGCTGGTCTGGGTTTACCTCTTCCCGCTCGAGCAGGATTTTTGCAACTTGCGCATGGCCACCCTCGGAGGCATACCACAGCGGGGTTCGGCCGCAATTATCTGGCCTGTCGGGGTTTACCTCTTCTCGCTCGAGTAGTATTTTTACCAGTCCCGCATGCCCACTTTGAGCAGCATGCGAGAGCGGTGTTCGCCCGGTATCATTTGGCCTGTCAGGATTGACCTCTCCCCGCCCAAGCAGTATTTTCACCACTTCCGCATGCCCTTTGTAGGCGGCGTTTAGAAGTGGTGTCTTGCCCCAATGTTCTGGCGTGTCGGGGTTAACTTCGTCACGCTCGAGCAGTATTTTTACAACTGACTCATGTCCTTCGCAAGCGGCATGGAGGAGGGGTGTTTGGCCCCAACGATCTGGCTTGTCGGGGTTGACTTCTTCTCGTCCAAGTAGAGCCTTCACCATGTCATCATGTCCATTCTTAGCAGCCCATGCTAGTGGGGTGTACCCCCAACGATCCCCTTCGTTGATATCAGAACTTTTCGTCTCTATCAAAGCAACTAAAACCTCCGTAATTCCGAAAAACGATGCGCAGTGTAGCCCACTAAACCGGAAACTGGTACCCATATCCTCGCGAAATATATGCATTGCTTGTTCCAGAAGCGATTTGGCGGATATGTGGCTATTATATCCCCGAAGCAGAGACAGGGCAAGTGATCTTGCACAGTCCGAGAGCCCATTTTTCGCATGGACTCCCCAGTATAGGGAGCAATATCCTAAGAAGGATGTGTCAAGGGTGTAGGGGGAGGTATCGGCCGAAAGTACCTTGACCTGCCTGGAATTCAGATAGGTCAAGCAAATCTCTGTCATGGCCGAGTGAGGTCTACTGAAAATATCGGGATGAGCAGAAAGATACTCTTTCAGAGTATAATGGATCAGTCGCAGGGTTGATGCCTCCTTATCCATAGTAATAAGCCCTTGACAACAGCTCACTAATGTCGAGGTCGAAATGATGTTGTCGGCATTGAAATTTGTTGAGCCTAGCTCAACTGCTAGGGCGTAACACAACTCATCCGCCCTTAAAGGCCGTTCTGCATGACTGATCCACATCAATGCTTCCATCCCAAGTCTCGATTTATCCCCACCCTGCGCTTTTATCCTTTCAATTGTCGCACCATAGGCTTCTCCCAACCCTAATCCATCTGTCATTCTACTGAGCTGTTCTCGCCTCCGATATATAGTCGACTCTTGCAAGATTAAGTCGATATTTAGGGAAACCAGTAGAAATCTGGACACGTCTATTAGCAGGCAGGGCGTAGGATAGGATTCCGAGCTTCATTGTCCGTACGCACATTTCAGATATATTCTCGGGAATCTTCTCCAAGATTTCTGCCTCCAGACTCGCATCCATGGCATCGGGCGTTTCGTCCTCGGCCAGCCTTAAACGAAGGTATCCAATGATATCCCCTCTGGTGGGGCATATACGTATACTTGTTGTTCGTCCAGCAAGACGCTTTTCCACCTCAGCCAGGATGTAGGGCCTCCCTGTCACAAATATTCGAGTCCCCGGGGACCTCTCAAGGATTTGCTTCAACGAATCAAGGACTCTCACTCGCTGCACTCCATCGCATTCGTCAAAAGCATCAATACACACGAATGTGGGTTGTGGGGATGCGATAGCTTGTAGCATTTCCACAAGGTCAACGAGTTGCGGCCCGCATCCGCCGATGACTTTTTTCTGTTCTTGAAAGGCTTTCGATATTTCCTCGGGGATCTTCTCCATTCCGCTAATCATCTGTTTCACCAGGGAACCCAATATTCTGGTCGCAGAATGCTCCTTTCGTGCAGCAAAGTCCAAGTAAAAACAGGTAACCGCCGTGTTTTGTCCCCGGGCTTGGCAGCACAGCTTGTCTACCACTAGCGAACTGTCATCGCTGCTCTTTAGCATGGTCTCACCTTCTTCTCCACTCTAGGCATCATCTTTGTTACCTGATAAACGTCTTGCCGACCCCCGGATTTCCATAGCAAAATAGAACTGCACTATCACCTTCACATTCATTGCTCAACTCACGCCATCTCCTGAATTGCTCCGTTTGCAAAAACCATTCCCCTACATTGTCGACACGGTTCTCCCGAATGTCCCGATGACGTAAGCTAGGCTCCAGTGGTGACAACCAAGTTAGGAGCTGAGACCGATCATCGGCAAGAGTAAGGTTCCGCACATTAATAGTGTTCGTTGTGTTGAAGCAGTTGGGACTATCGCAAATAGTATATTGAGACATCTCCCTCACTTTATTGCTTACTCGGTTGAAGAGGAGTTAGTGGGTATCTTTGGTGGATGATATTCCTAGCACGAGAAGGAAAGAGGGGTCGGGTAAATAAAAGCGGGGCTTGGTCGATGATAAAGCAGCCCCGCAAGCCTGACTACTGTTGTGGTACCAAATAACATTCCAATAAGCCACACGAAAGGCTTGACGCTCATTATTCCTGTTGGCTACCAAATGAGTCCTTACGGGATAAGGTGTCATATGCATTCGAGTACCAGTTCCCACCGGTCTAAGTCCAAACCAATCATACAGTTATCACACCAGAACATATTATACTTCCCCAATAAGTTAGAAGAAGTCACCCTGAGTAGTGCTTAGCACTGGCTGCATATCATGCTTAGCTAGAATAGAGTACTTCTATTCTCATCGTGTATTCGGAATACGGTTGCTATAAAAGTACCGGAGGGTGTGTCAGGATTGTGTGAGGTATCAAAGATTTGATGTGTTTAATACAAAGAGGACAATGCAACCGATGGTACAGGTACCATAAAAACTGAAATAAAAGAACCGTGTGCTATGTCGTTGGAGTTGCCTCCTCTGGTAAGGTCTGGTGTTTTTTTGTTTTTTTATGACTCTCAGGCGGCCTGAGCAGCTCTGTTTTTGCTGTG
>Ga0307509_10001592_pt1 | contig 38102 bp, 31 predicted proteins | sample 10_EM_MG_FD_202245 | JGI IMG/M metagenome (GOLD analysis project Ga0307509, IMG submission 202245) | Populus trichocarpa ectomycorrhiza microbial communities from riparian zone in the Pacific Northwest, United States - 10_EM | ecosystem: Host-associated > Plants > Roots > Unclassified | place...
CGTCTGCCGATGTAGCGCCGTCCCAACGCTGGTGTGGGAGGGGGGTGTTGGCTTGTCCTTTTGAACTCAGAATCCTAAGGTAGGGTAACTATAGGTCTTTATTCACTAATGGAAGGCTAAGCCTTCCAGTATGCCTAACCAATGGGAGGAGGAGCGACTTCCGAAGGCTTGAGACGACCGACTAGAGTAACCGCGGCCGATGCTTTTCCGAATGCGAAACGAAGACGAGGTGCTGAAGTTACTAACCGAAGTGTTCCCCGACAGGACCACATAATCGAGACGGAAAGGTACTTCGCAAAGGGCTTGGAAAGCTCAGCGCCGACCGTGAGCGAAGAGGACAGAATGCCGACCGTGCAAAACCTAAGCGAGGAGCAAAGGAAGTGCGGGGTAAGGGGGAGAACTGAACTTCATGAGCGGGAGTCAACGATGAACAGGAACAAGAACCCCGTGCAGGAGGGGGTAGACCCCTAAGGGAGAGGAGGGGAGATAGCGTCACTCCCCTAGGCAGAAGCCATCGAGGGGGAGGAGAGGGGGTGGTGGTGGATCCCACGATGATTTCCCTGGTGTTGTGATTTCAATCACTGGCGGTGTAGGGGAGATGGTTCGTGCTAACTACTATAACCGAGTCTTCTCCTTATATAGACTCTTCACGTGAACCACCCTAACCCTGGTGACTCATAACTCAAGTCACTCGGTCTTATGACTCATAACAAGTCATACCAGAAATCCATCCGATGACTCCTATGAGTCACTGCACCACATACCGTAAACCAATCTTAACACATAACTCAAGTCAGGTGCACAAAGCGCGTCACCTGAGTGAACCTCGTGACTCATAATGTGAGTCACGCGCAAAAATCATTATATTCTTATGACTCACAATTTGTGACACCAACCATCACAATTTTGGCAGTAACGGCAACCGTAATGCTTGTAATTTGTCTTGGCTTAACCTGTTTTTCCTGCCAAGAACTATAGAATTAAACAAATGGAACATAAAAAATAAAAGTCTCATACCCTATGTAGAAGCCCCAAGGCTTTATTTAAGTATTATCAGCGAACACTACAGATGATAGAGGAATATACCAATAACATTGTGTATGGCTTGGAGGACTTCAAAAGGCATGTTTTTACTCATTATTCTTCACCCAGGCATATTCCTGAGTTTCAAGTTCATGTAACTTAAAGGCTTCATTATTTTTCAATATTCTAAGTCATTGTGGCCTTGCTATACCTTCATTTACGTGAGATTACAAACATTCTTTTAATTATCATACTTTTAACTTATTCTATTTCATGTTTTCAAACCCCTCTTTTTAACATATTAGACAATTCTTTATCAGCCTTAACCTACAATGCCAAGACAAATTACAAGCATAATGGTTCCCGTTACTCCCAAAATTCTCACAGTTGCTATGTGAAAAGTTGGTCTAGCTCTAGTCTTCCAGAATCATATTATTCCCGCCCTCTGTACACAACAGTTCGATGGATGCAATGGGGAATGCCTTGGCACAAAGTATTTGGCAATAAAATACTGCTTATGTTCGAATCAGGATCATGGTAGAGATATATTTTTTTGTGATATAATTTTTATTTAAGTTAAATCCTACAGGAAAATGAGGCAACTAATTATACAGGAAAGTATGTCATAGTTCAGGTTATATTATCATACTCTACTTGATATTCATGGGAGGTTGTTCTTTTTTGCCCTAAACCCCTATAGCAAAAGGCGTCCCCGTTGCATCTATCGAACTGTTGTGTATAGACAGCCAGAACCATACCTACCAAATCGAAAGAGGGTTTGCCCACCACCCTACGACCAGGACAATGAAGGACGTGCGTGAGGAGCATGATCTATTTATTTCTTATGTTCAGTTGAATACAGGTGGTGTTTCCTTCCTTGCCTGCCTCTCCTTGTGGGAGGATGTGCGGTTGGCTCCAGACCAGAGGGGCTGTAGGGTTTTGGATTTCATTAGACTGGCTTGGGTTTCTTTTGTCAGTGATGTCTGGGGGGGGTTTTTCTTGCTGCTTCCTGCCCGGACTTGTCGAGTGCCATGTTGGTTTTTACTTGCTTGGTGTCTTTTCTTTAGGATGTGTGGTTGGTTCCATACCAGAGGGACTTGGGGTTGCTTGTTTTCCCCTGGCCGTAGGTGGAGGTTTTTCACGCCATGGGATTTTTCCCGAATGCACCGTCTGTACCTTAAACAGATAAATTCTATGATTTAACAAAAAAAAAAATATGGGAATTTCTTTTTTTCATACTATACTCCGAAAATTTTGAACTATACTCCCCTTCATTGAATGCCGATAGGCTCCCCAAGTTACCTCTCCTAGAAAAAAACACAACCACCTGTTCCTAATGCTACATCCAAGCCACCATCCAGCCGTTTCATTTTTGTGAAATTCTGACATTGCCGATACCCATCCGACCTCATACACGGGTCATCCCAACGTGAAAGCTCTAGGCGACTTGGACTGTACTGAACCGTACTGAAACAAAGAAAGCTGGGGAATAGTGTATCTACTTTTCGAAGTGCATGAAACTACCAGCCAACAAAGGTCACTGGTGAGAAAACCTGCCTGATAAAAGATATCACACGAATCGCAATCAATTCAACTCTCTCAGCTACAGTAATTCACAAACTCCTCATCTAGGCGCCGACCCAAAAAAGAGAAAAGAAAAAAAATCTAAGCGAAAAGAAATCCCAACCTTACCTGGTTGTCCGACTATCCACTTTATGCACAGGTGATCCTTCTCTTGATGTCCACTGTCCCAATTTTCTTTTCATCCGTCGACCGTCTAAACTGTGGCTCCGTGGCTGAAAAAAATGAGAGCGAAGTGAAAGATGGTCACCTTATATTAACTCGCCCCCCCTTGCCAGCCAAACCTTAGCGACCGACCACCCCTGTAGCAAATACCGCTATGATTACGGAAGACAAGCACCGTGTATCTCCTTACCCAAGCAAAGATCTCTCTCATCAAGGATCACTCATGCGCCGCTGTACCATTCCCAATCAGCCGAGATATTCTAACTAACCAAAACCGAAATTTATCCTCAACAATACTTATAGCAATGAGTAGCATAAGTATAGATCAATATAACTGCTGTCGTTTCCCGGGTCGTTATCTCTTAAGCGGCGGCACAATAGGCTGAAAACTTCCGCACTTGCAGTCACGTGAAGGTCTCCTACAACTGAATCGGAGAAAAACGAGTGATGGTTCATGACAGCCAAGATGTTTTATTCCCTCAGACAAACAAAGCTGTCCTGCCTCCAAGACTTAATCGGCCGCACTATCCGAAACACCCTGACTACAGCCAATAGGCGGAGAAAGAAAAGAAAAAACTAATCGAGGAAGGGAATTTCTCGTCGCCTCTATCTGGACCACAATTATCATATCCCCCCGTGTATTGTACCAAAATCATCTGCTTCAAAGAGAACCTCCATTTCCCACTGGCGGCGCCTTCCGTCGGGTGACTGCAAAGGTTGAGAGTATAATAGATAGGTATATATGCGCCACAAGAGAAGCGGGCAAACAAATAGACGGATTTGGTATTAATTTTGATTGTAACCTAATGTACCTGTACAGGACTATCCGAATGGTAATATCGATTAATCATTCGCAAGAGAAAACAAAGGAAGAAATAATCCCAAATGTAAGATAAATGAAACATGCGATCGTATCATACATGAAAGAGTGGATTTATAATTAGTTGAAACGAAGATCAGTGAAAAGCGAGAAAACTTGTCAGAGCAAAAATATGATAGCAAATACCCCACCACTTCAATCTTCAACCACCACCAATGCAGACGCGAAATTGTTCGCTCGGCCACAAAATTGAATGCCTGGAGAGCTTCCGCTATGTACACATTCCTTACGTTCTAAAGACACGGCAGGATTTACACCTGGGAGATTTTAGGTCCGTGAATAATGACTGGGTAGGAAGAGGTGAGAGGAAGAAGTGGAGGAAGAGGTAGAAGCACGGCCCTGCCTTAGGCTTCCGCTGCCTGCAACTCACGAAAGCGGGGCATTGCCGGTATGGTCTGGGTTGTCGGGGTCGAGGTCTTCCCGGTCTAAAAGTTGCTCCACCACCGACTCGTGTCCTTGAATCGCAGCCCACGTAAGTGGTGTATTGCCCACATTGTTTGGCTTGTCAGAGTCGACGCCTTGCCGGTCTAAAAGTTGCTTCACTACCGGCTCGTGCCCATTAATTGCAGCCCAAGCAAGTGGAGTATTGCCTGTATTGTCTGGCCTGTCGGGGTTGAGGTCTTTCCTATTGTGAATCACCGGCACTCACACGGACAGTCGCTGGACACTATACTGTGATGGAACCGGGTAGAAGAATTTCGGAGGATTGATGACCGAACCTTCGGTCGACTTGGTAAAGGAAAGGTATGGGCAGGAGTGGAAGAAGGAAGAAGAATTAGATCACCACAAGTAGATATGATGTGATTATAGTATGAAAATCGTGCAGTCTTGATGAGGAACTAATATGATCGTAGTGTCGAGATTATGTGATCATGAGAAGGAAAATCTCGGAAAAGTCTCTATTGTTTTTTGTATTTAAGTACTCTGTTTCTCCCGCAGTTTAGGGAGAATCAGGTCGCCGAATAAAAGTTGGTCTTTGATTTTTATTGCTTTGCCCTCATCGAGCACAGGTATTCTCAAGCTCAGACAATCTCACGTCCAGATTTTATCATTTCCGGTCTAAAAACTTCTTCACGACTGACTGGTGCCCTGCAATCGCAGCCCATGAGAGTGGTGTCTTTCCCTCATTGTCTGGCTTGTCGGGATCAACGTCTTCCTGGTATAAAAGCTGTTTCACAACTAACTCGTGCCCGCTAAGCGCAGCACCTGAAAGTGGCGTATGGCCCTCATTGTCTGGCCTGTCGGAGTCGACGTCTTTCCGGTCCAAAAGTTGCCTCACCACTGACTCATGCCCTAGAAATGCGGCCACAAGAAGGGGTATAAAACCCTGGTTGTCCGGCTGGTCCGGGTAAACATCCTCCCTGTCCAAGAGCCGTTTTGCAACCAACCCGTGCCCCCTGTAAGCAGCCCACCAAAGTGGTGTACCACCATTGTTGCTGGGCTTGTCAGGGTTCCGAATGGTCCGAGCAAGACTGGACCGGACCAGCTAGTCTGGTCAAAAGTCAAGTCTAGTCTGATGGTGGAAATTAGACCGACGGGGTGGTCAGGATTAGCTGACCAGACTTGGCCAGGACTGGTCTGACCAGGCCCGCCAAGCAATTGGATATGCACGGCCCTTTGACAGAATTAACATCCCGTTTTGGACTTTGCTACTTTTATCACAATATATTCCATTCAAATAAAACATTTCTTAAATAAACTCATTCTTTCCATCAATTATACCTTGGAATCTCAGGAGAGTTGGAGTGATAATAGTGTTTCACTTAGATTCGGGGTAGCGAAAATGGATTCACTAGTATCGATGTTTTGTTGGAGCAACCTTCCATATCTGGTATGTTGACCGCAGGGTGGTGGTACTTCCGCTAAGGGAAGTGGCGGAGATACGGCGGCGAGTAAGGCCGTGTGAACCTCGGGTATCGTGACTGCGTCTTTCTTATAACATAGCCGGGGCGACCCCCTTCTCTCTCTTCCTCCTTTTTCAATGAATCAAAAAACTGTCAGTCGTTTCAACACTTTTTTTCAGACCGCAAAGTGAGTGATATTACGTGACTATGCAATCTTTTATAAAGACTGGTCTAGGACCAGTCCAGACCGGACCGGACCACCAGAGTTAGTCAGGTCCAGTCATTGACATCAACCTGGGCCCAGAAGTCTGGTCCTGCCTCCAAGACTTGACCGGTCGGACTATTCGGAACCCTGGGGCTTGTTGGGGAGAACAGCCTCCATTCCCAGTAACAACCCCACCGCTTCTTCATGTCCGCCCCGAGCAGCTCATATAAGTGGCGTTATACCCGCAGAATCGCCGCTGTTGACATCACAACCACCCACCCCTAAAAAACAAGTCATAAAATCAACAATCCCGAAAAAAGATGCACAGTGCAGTCCACCAAACAGAGGAAGAGTGCTGGCTTCCAGGATATCGTTCGGATCCAATATTTGCTCAAAAAGTGCATTGGCAGCAAAGTGGTTCTCGTACTAGTCCAAGAGCTCCAAGCCAAGCATTATCGTGCGGTCTGATATTTCTCTCTTTGCGTGGGTGCCCCAATATCGCGAGCAATATTCGAGGAAAGGCAAGCTGGAAAGGTCAGGTTGCGGCTTAGCCGGAAGGGCCTTAGCCTAGACCGAATTCAGATAAGTCAAGCAAGTTGCTGTCATCGTCGAGTGGGCTCGAGGGAAAAAGGTATGATGAACGGAGAGGTGCTCGCGGAGTGTGTAGTGCACCAACCGGAAGGTTGAGGCTTCCTTGTCTACCGTGACTAGTCCTTGATAGTAGGCGAGTAACGTCTCTGCCGCAGGGACATTATCGTTATTGAAATGTGTAGATCCAATTTCTACAGCGAGCGCATGGCATAGTTCGTCTACCTGTAATGGCCTTTCCGAATGACATACCCACATCATTGTGGCCATTGCAAGCTTTGCTTTCTCCCCTCCATGAGCTCCTCTCCGTTCCAGTGTTGCCGCATATGCATCTCCCAACACTAACCCATCCCCCATCGCATTAAGCCTATTTCGCCTTCTGTAGATTGTCGTCTCCCGCAGGATGGCTTCGACCTTGAGCGAGACTAGTAGGAATCTAGATTTTCATTTGTCAGTGTATGAGTTACACAGATTGAATAGATCCCACCCCACTACGTACGTTTCAGAGGAATCTCCGGGAATGCTCTTCATAATATCATTCTCCAATAAACTATCCATCGCTTTGGGAGTTGTGTCCTTCCTTATTCTTGTGCGCAGATATGCGACTATATCACCATCCCTGGGTTTAATCGATACACTTGCTGCTCTTTCACCCAGTCCCCTCCCAACCATCGCCCCGATATGTGACCTCCCGCTCATGAAAACTTGAACTTTTGGCGACCTCTCGAGAATTTGTTCTAACGAATCAAGAACCTCCAGCTGATGTTCCGGAAGGCATTCGTCAATCGAGTCAACACATATGAACGCGCGTTGTGATGCTGAAACAGTGGCGAACATCTTCACAAGATCAGGAAGTTGTAGTTTCCGACCACCAATCACCTTCTTCTGGCTCCGAAACTTCTGCACAATTTCCCCCGGAATTTCTCCTAACCCAGTCACAAGCTGTTTGGCCAGAGAGCCGAGCATATTTGTTGGAGTCTGAGCTTCTCGGGAAGGAAAGTCGTAGTAAAAACTGACCACTGCGATATGTTGCTTCACGGCATGGTCGCATAAATAATCCACAACAACGGAACTACCATCGCAACCCGTCAGCCATAATGTTCTTTGCTAGTTCCTCGCTGATCGTCTCCCATACCAGATGGAGCTCTTACCCACCCCCGGATCCCCATAGCAGAGCAAGGCTGCATTATCAGACTCGCCCTTCTCACTACCCTTATACCAGTTTTAGAACTCTTCCGTTTCCAATAGCCAGTCCCCTATACTACCGACCCGCTGAGTGCAAATATCCTGATGACGCAGGTGGGGTTCTAACGGGGACAACCAGGCAAGGATTTTGGACTCATCATCGGCAGTGGTAAGGAAAATGTTACTCGAAACATTATTTGAAACAGTATTGAAAGAATTGACATTCCCTATAAAAGCTTGAGACATATTTCGCTTTTTCACCGATTGAAATGTTGGGGGCGATTTGTTAAAGATCTTTGGATCTGTTAACGAAGTTTCACTGCCTTTAGGTAAAGTGGGGCTACCTACTCTGTTTATGACTGACTAATGGCAACCAAATTATGTAACGAGGAATCTGTGCAACCAGTGGCTGTGCATTCAGCAAGTGTTTTCCAGACGTCGGGTGCAAATCGCTTCAAAGCTGAACCAGGATTGAAACGGAATCAGCAGGGTTCCGAATTGTCCGACCGGTCATGTCTGGGAGGCACAACCAGTCTGTCGGTCTGAATTGATGTCCATGACTAGACCTGACCAATAAATGTAGTCAAGGACTGGTCGGGATTAGTCCCAGACCTGTCTCCCTATTCTCCCCCGGCATGGGCAGAAGCCGGAGAAGGTGTATTAATAAGCAAGTTTCACTACATGTGGCATCACTCGATTAGTGAACCAAAAGACTTGATAACGTACCCTATAGCAAGCCAAAACACACGGTTATATGAAATAGTCCCGAAGTAGAGTGCCTAAACCTGTTTTCTGAATACCACTCTATAAGTTTGCTTCATGTAACCATGTGTTTTGGCCCGCCGTGGGGTACGTTAGTTGCAACGGATCTTCACTGCCCTATATAAGTGAGGCAACCTGCGCATTCCAACTTGCCTGAGATTTGGGGGTTTATTCAGTTAGCGGAGTCTGCTCATCAGTATCGGTGAATGAGAGAGAACCCCTATACAGCTGGTTTCTCTGCAGAGGTTCCCACGATTCAACTGTTGTCTTTAAGCGGATAAGCCACAGGCCGATACATCTTCTATCACTTACTTTTCACCAGGTCTCTCCAGTCTGACCGAGCCCAGTCCAGTCAGTCTCAACAATCATGACTGTCCGGTCAGTCTAATTTCCACCACCAGACTAGACTAGACGTTGACCGGGTCTGGCTAGTCCGAGCCAGTCCATGGCTGACGATTCGGAACCCTGGAAATCAGTGGCAATAGGGGGTCTCAAACCGGTAGCACAGGTCCTGGAGGCGTACTGCTGTTCTAGGAGTTTAAGTGTAGTATGGTGTGAAACCTCCCCGGTACAGATTAAAGGTTTACTACTCGTTTTGCCTATTTGGTAATGAAGAACTAAATCTTTACTAGCTAGTTTTAAAGAAACTAGCATAGTAGTACTTGATAGCTCAACACACTATGGGGCAGATGTAACTATGATGCTCGTCCTCCTTCTACACCACCCATTGCCAGCACACTGTTCTCCTTCAACTTGCTCTCAGCTCCTACAATTGCCATAACTGTATGATGGCAAAAGCACGACAGACAGTGAGTACCAGTAAGGGAAAGGAGCCAATCTCTAGGTATGGTATCTTGATATTTCCTTTAACCCTAATGATTATACGTAATTAAGTCGTGATGTTTAGTTCTTCTTGAGCAGTTCCAACCTTTCTTGTTGTTTCCTGGACCTCCGATCTTGTGGGGAAATCTTTGCATAGGCTTGAAGAAAATCCACAAATTCGGCATGGCATATAGCCAGGCCAACTGGAGAAATCTGTAGAAAATACAAAGATAGCTTATTATGAGAAGGTAAGAATTATATAGCATATCCCCTCCTGAATTGTAACTAATATTAATACAATTCATATTATTTTAGTTAGCCTCTTTGGTTTTTGATAAGACTATTTATTATCCTCCGATCATAGAAGGGAAAGGAGGGTTGCGACTTTAAGGTAATTCCATAAAAGCAAAGTGTCAGAAGCAAGTATTTTTCTGAAAAATAGGTTTATAAATTACTAATTAAAACTAATTGACTATTTAGATTATTTTACCAGTATGAGGAAGTAAGAGAAGAGATGGGAGAAATGAGTGCTGGTATTACAGAAGAAGAGGAAATTGATGAAGGCTCAACTTTGGCCAATAAATGGATTGAAGTTAAGGAATGGTGCCAGTATTATTTTTGTTACGCGATTTACTCGGTGAGTGACCAAACATTACTGAGCCCGCCAGAGCGAACTCAAAAACACAACTCAATCTAAATTCTCTCAAGCGAAGTACCCCGGAGCCAGCAGAAAGCTCAGCCCAGGAGCTTGAACCTAGCTTTCTTGAAGATATTATTTCCTTGACTGATAGTATCAAGTATGAAGCAGAAGAAATCCTGGATGTGTTTGATTACGAGCCCAAAGAAGAGGTAGAAATTATTGGGTTTAAAAGCAAGTCAGATCTTGGGAAAGGAAAAGACTTTGCTCCAGGAAGGAAGGAAGGACACAGTCCAGGAATTGTACCTAAGGCATGTTCAAAACATGATCGTGGAAAATTATCTCTTTCAGTAAGTTAATATGTTAAATGATTTCAATATTTTACTTTTGTTTATATAGTAATTTTACTAAAAATACAAAGGGAGCTCAAACCCAAGCAGGACTGCAGAGGTAAAAGAAATTGTGAATACCTTATTGAGTCAACCACCTTCAAGCCCAAGACAGGATAACGATTCCAACCTTCATCTTCGTTCTAGTAGTTACTTGAACAAGTATCAAAAACTCACAGATTATGAAGAACATCGCACCGCCAGCAGCCCCGACCACCATCAAGAGGCATGGCTATAGTTAGAGTTGGAAAAGTTGGCTGTTGAAGGGTAATGATTGATGGCATCTTGATCCCCTTATATACAAAACAGAGTTATTATGGCGAATCATTTTTCGATCGAAAGTCCAACTATTCACTCAATGTTCAAATTGTCAACACACCAGACAAAAGGATAATCAATTACACACTTGGGTTTGTGGGAAGTTAGTCCAACTCCTACTGTTGGAAAGGAACAGGCCTTTATAATGAACATAGCACTTTGCGTGGAGAAGGCTGCTGGGCTTGGGGTGATGCTGGGTATTGGATACTAGAGTGGCTAGTATAACCTTATAAGAAGCCAGAAAAGCATATGGCATAGAACCGAACATTCAACTACCAACTTTCACATATACGGGTTGCAAGTGAGCATACAATTGGATTACTTAAAGGTCAGTTTCAGTCTTTACATGGACCAAGAGCAAAAATTCATAATTTATTGGATCTTCGGTTTGTTTAGTTATGGTTGGATGGATGTATTACTCTTCACAGTTTTTGTTTTATTGCGGAGAATGGCTTGGATAATGGTGACTTTTTAAGGGAAGGACTGGTAGCGGAGAAGGAATTGGGAATTCAAGAGGGAGGTGGAGTTGGGGGTGATTTGGAAAAGCCACGCAGTATTGGTCTTACTCAAGCTAAGAATTTCTGTGAAAGACTTGAGGACAATCTCTATTCATACTATGGTGTAGATTAATAAATTAATTAATCTACAAATTGTTAAAATAAAATAAAAATTTGAAATAAGTTACATATTTTCAATATCTGTTAACTGATCTCCACGTTCAAGCCTAAATTTCAGAATCATCATATCCCGCTCATGTCTCGTCCTATTCCTAATCATTCCTCCATTCTGGAATTGCAATTTCCTCTACTCTTTCCTTGTATGCATTCCTCTCTTCCACCGTATGCCAGGAAATATACTGTTCCTGAAGGCCAGAAGATAGAATAGCATACAAGACCCGCTTGGTACAAAGTACCACAGTACCTTCACCAATCCCTGCCCATGATGCGACCTGTCAGATTGAGGCACTATTGCCAAAAGATCCAAATTGATAAAGGATAATCAGTAGTTGACGCTCAACACAGATTTGATGTTTGTAGTTTGAGGATCGATTGGCAAAAATAGAGGAAGAGGCAATAATAGTTGTGAGTTTGTCGAAGGTTGTGGGAAACATGCAGGCAAAGGTACGAAAATGCCCAGCAAGTTCAGGCTTTGTAGAGTCTCAGTAGACATTTAGGCACAGGTCAATCACAGCAGCAGTCTTTGGAACTGGATTTCGCGTGTGCAAATAGCGCCGTGATAGGACTCTCTCAAGCAATAGGAGAAGAGTTTGAGAATTCTGCACTTCGGGGCTGAGAGCTGGAGGGCATCTCAATGACCCGAAAATGATCCGTCAGAATAACTAATTCTTGAATAACCCGTTCATGATGAGATGGTGATGGCATTTTGAAGAACTCAACTCTTGTTGTCGACTTATTCCTCTTTTTCCATCAAACGATCAACCCCTTGATTTGCCTTTAGAAGAAATTAGTTTTACACTAATCACGTTTTTACACTAATAAAATTTTCATCACTAGTCGCTCATGATTATTCCTTCTTTTGTGCAAGTCAACAGTGTACCACCAGCCGCCAAACCATGAAACCATCCTGAGTACCACCTCCAGAGCCGGTACTGGTACTGCGGTTCATTTTTCTAGTTCATGGTTCGTGAACTACAAACTACTTCTTTGAACCGTGGTGAATCGGCGGTCTGAGACTCCCTAATGAGAGTTCATAGAAATGACCACCCTATCCCTCGACTAAGTAAGCGCCCAGCACTTCTACCAAGTATCATATCTTACGCTCTGAATATCTGGGAACTTGTTTCACACTCTCCAAAAATCTTGAGGTGTACATTGAATACCTGTAGGCTCCCCAGGCTCTCACAAACCGCTCGTTCTTCGTGCTAGATCTCAGTTATCATGCAGCAGTCTTATTTTTGTAAAATTCTGAATTTGTCGGTACCCATCAGATTCCACGCGCGTGTTGTTTCGAGATGAAAGCCCTAAGCGAGTTGCACTGTACCATACTGTCAAGCCAGTGAATGGACTCATGGGGAATTGTTCGACAACTCGGTAATCACCGTCTATGTTTTGATGCGGTGAATTCATCTGTTGTGCATGATGGACAAACCGGTATTTAAGCAGGAAAAATGAGCAGCGAGATATCATCATCACCACAACCACTTTATAATCAATTTTCATCTTCTCTCTCTCACATTCTATCTCGCTTTCTCACAGCTGCGCAATTGTGACAAGAGAGGCGAATTTACCTGCCATCGGAAGTTGCCATCATCCATCAGTAGAACCCCCGGACCAGAGCACCTCCGAGAGTACTTACGCACTACAAAAGTTTCTGGAAATGTGGAGGCTAGGCTTAACTTAGCACTTTTTATTAGGTCGCCACACCCAAGTTAATGCCAGACCAAAGTTCACATTTCCGGAAAACTCCTGCAATGCGCAAGTAAAGCTATGATACCATGGAGCTCCTAAGTTTTGTATGTTCCGAGGGGGGTAAGGGCAGCAAACCTCGCTTGCGGAACCTACGAAACCAAGGCGCTGTAGAGTGCCCCAGTCACCCTTTCAAGGTTCTTATCATACTAACTATGTAACTAGAGTGCCTTACAACCAACCCGAAATCATCTCCATCCAAACTACCAAACCCATTGAGAAACTTTCCAGTGGTTTACTTGGATAAACTGTCGTTATGACAGCGCATAGCCTTCAGAGCTAGATGTTCACATGCATCTGGGAGAGAGGGCCATTCATTAAAATAAAACAACAAACCTAGAAGGCAAACAGTACCGTTATCTCCGCATCTTAAGGAAAAACCAGATTGCACATAAAAGGGGGATAGGAAATAAAGAATAGGCTATGCAGAGGTGAAAGCATGTTAGAAGTCACACGAAAGCGGCGGGGATTAAAAAACAAAGTAATGGGACTGACCAATGAAAGAAAGAGATGAAGTTGCTTTCTTACTTGCTAGTCTAAAGACTCGCCTACTACTTCCGTAATTATAGCAATACGTAGCATAAGTATATGTTAATATGACCACTGACACTTCCCAGATCGTTATGTCTTAAGCGGCCGCGCAACTAGCCGAACACTTCCACACCGGCCATAACATTGAGGTGAGATTTCCGACAAGGCAAATGGGGGGAAACGAATGACAATCCATGATAGTGTATATGTTACCGCATTAACTTGAATAAGAGCAACAGGTGCTAGTATGTTAGTTTAGAGTGTTGCAGAAACTTGCGCAATCTGAGCATTACCAAAAGCGAAGAAATTAGATTTTCCTAGATTTTCCTGCTGATTTTAACACCCAACCTGTAATTCCTACTCCCTTCTTGCGTGTTTAATTGCTATGGCACTGACCTCCCATTCTATTGCGACATTTGTGTGGCTTAGTTTCACCTTATTCTAATCTACTAGCGCGTGTTGCTCTTATTCAAGTAAATGCGGTATATGTTCAATTTCGCTGGGACAAACCAAGCAGTCCTGTCTCCAATACTTGATCCGTAGGACTATCAGCAACCCTGAATAATTCCAATAGGTGGAAGAAGAAAAAACTGATCCAGGGACGGAATTTCTCGCCCCCTCCATTCAGACCCATATTGCCATATTCCGCCAGTGTACTAAGATCTGCGTCAAGGAGAACCTCCATTTCGCACTAGCAGCGCCTTCCTTCGGGGGCTGCAAAATTGAGGGTATAATGAATAGGTATTTAGGTACCACACGAAAAGCGGGCAAAAAAGTACACGGATTTGGTAGTAATTTAGATGGTGACCTAACCTAACTGTACTATTCGAATGGTAATATCAATCATTCGCAAGAGAAAACAGGAGGAAGAAATGATCCAGAATGTAACATATATGAAACATGCGATCGTACATGAAAGGGTAGATCTGTAATTGGTTGAAACGAGGATCAGTGAAAGGCGAGAAAACATGCTAGGGCGAAAATTCTTGTGAATCGCCGGCGCTTCTTCAGGGTTGATCACCGTACTTTACCCCACACTATTGACATTCATTTTATAAGACAGAAGATACTAGAAGAATATCGGAAGACTCACTGCTGAGTCTGGAACTCGGTAAAGTGTCTGAGAAGCGGGGTAAATGGCATGATATTGCGGTGAAGAAAAGTGGTGAAGAAATGAGGGGAAAGAAGATGGCGTGATAGAAGAAGAAAATGACATGATCTTGTTCGAAATACTCCTGGAAAGGTAGTTGTTGTTTTTTGTATTTAAGAGTCGCTCTCGTGCACAATTGTTCAAAGTGTAAGCCAGCGAAATAGCCCTTCTCTATATATACATTGTTCTTTCTCCATACAAGCGTTCAGGTACACGATCGGTATATATCACAATTTATAAGAAAAATATGATAGCAAATACCCCACCACTCCTTACTTCAACCACGAACAATATAGACGCGAAATTCTTCACTCAGCCTTGGAATTAAACGCCCCGAGAGCTTCCGCTATACGTACACATTCCCTGCGCTCTAAAGACACGGCAGCATTCACACCTGGGAGATTTTAGTCCATGAATAACGACTAACCAGGCAGAAGAGGGAAGGGAAAGTGGAGGAAGAGGTAGAAGCACGGCCCTGCACTAGCCTTCCGTTAATTGGAGCTCAGGAAAGCGTTTTATTGCTTGTACTGTCTGGCCCGCGGGAGTATGGGTCTTTCCGGTCTAAAAGTTGCTTCACGACAGACCCGTGCCCGTAAATCGCAGCCCACAAAAGCGGTGTATTCCCCTCATCGTCAGGCTTGCCTGGGTCGACGTCCTGCCGGTCTAAAAGTTGCTTCACCACCGACTCGTGCCCATAAATTGCAGCCCACGAAAGTGGTCTCCGGCCTCCATTGTCTGGCTTGTCGGGGTCGACGTCTTTCCGATTTAAAAGTTGCTTCACTACTAACTCGTGCCCGTTAACTGCAGCACATGAAAGTGGTGTATGGCCTTCATCGTCAGATTTATCAGGGTTAACGTCTTGCCGATCCAAAAGCCGTTTCACGACTCGCCCATGCCCTTTGGTTGCAGCCCACCAAAGTGGGGTATTTCCCGCATTTTCTGGCTTGTCAGGGTCGACGTCTTGCCGGTCTAAAAGTTGTTCCACCACGGACTCGTCACCATTAGCGGCAGCACACGAAAGTGGTGTATGGCCATGATGGTCAGATCTGTCGGGGTTGACGTCATGGCGGTCTAACAGTTGCCTCACCACTGCCTCGTGCCTTCTGGCTGCAGCCAAAAATAGGGGTGTATAGCCATCGTTGTTCTGGTGGTCAGGGTTGACGTCTTCCCGGGCCAAAAGTTGTCTCACCACTGACTCGTGCCCTTGAAATGCAGCCATCGAGAGGGGTGTAATCCCTTCGTTGTCCGGCTGGTCTGGTTTGACGTCCTTCCTATTCAAAAGTTGTTTCACTACTGACACATGCCCCTTGTTCGTAGCCCACCAAAGTGGTGTACGGCCATTGTTGCTCGGCTTGTTGGGGCGGATGGCCCCCAGTCCCAGTAACAGGTCCACCGCTTCCTCATGTCCGCCCCTCACAGCCCATATGAGTGGTGTTATCCCCGCGGGATCTCCCTGGTTGGTATCATAGCCACCCATTTTTAACAAAGCAGTCATAACATCAACAATCCCGAAAAAAGATGCACAGTGTAGTCCACCGAACAAAGAAGGAGCACTGACTTCTCTGGTATCATCCAGATTTAATATTTGCTCAAAAAGTGCGTTAGCGGCTACGTGGTTCTCGTACTGGTCCAAGAGCTCCACTGCAAGCAATATCGTGCGGTCTGATATTTCTCTCTTTGCGTGGGTGCCCCAATATCGCGAGCAATATTTAAGGAAGGGCAAGCTTGAAAGGTCAGGTTGGGGTTTGGGAGGAAGGGCCTTGACTTGGTCCGAATACAGATAAGTCAAGCATGTTTCTGCCATCGTCGAGTGGGCTCGAGGGAAAAGGTTATGATGAGTGGAGAGGTACTCGCGGAGTGTGTGGTGCACCAACCGGAAGGTTGAAGCTTCCTTATCTACCGTGACTAGTCCTTGACAGCAGGCGAGTAACGTCTCCACCGCAGGGACATTGTCGTTATTGAAATGTGTAGATCCAACTTCTACGGCAAGAGCATGGCACAGTTCGTCTACCCGTAATGGCCTTTCCGAATGACATACCCACATCAGGGTGGCAATGGCGAGCTTTGCTTTCTCCCCTCCCTGAGTTCCAATCCGTTCCAATGTTGCCGCATATGCATCACCCAACCCTAACCCATCCCTCATTGCATTGAGCCTATTTCGCCTTCGATAGATTGTCGTCTCCCGCAGGATTGCTTCGACCTTGAGCGAAACTAGTAGGAATCTATATCTTCATCTGTTAGAGTATGAGTTGCAAAGGCTTAAAGGATACCACGCTACTACGTACGTTTCCGATTTGTCTCCGGAAATGGTCGTCATAATATCATTCTCCAAGAAATTATCCATCGCTCCAGGAGTTGTGTCGTTCCTCAGCCTCGTGCGCAGATATGTAACTATATCACCATCCCGGGGCTTAATCGATACGCTTGCTACTCTTCCACCCAGTCCCCTCCCAACCACCGCCGCGACATGTGACCTCCCGGTCATGAACACGCGAACTTTTGATGACCTCTCAAGAATTTGTTCTAACGCATGAAGAACCTCTAGTTCATGTTCCGGAAGGCATTCGTCAAAAGCGTCAACACATATGAATGTGCGTTGTGAAGCTGAAACAGTCGCGAACATTTTCACAAGATCGGGGAGCTGCAGTTTTCGACCACCAATCGCCTTCTTCTGGCTCCGAAACTTCTGCACGATTTCCCCCGGAATTTCTCCTAACCCAATCAAAAGCTGTTTGACCAGAGAGCCGAGCATATTTGTTGGAGTATGAAATTCCCGGGAAGCAAAGTCGTAGTAAAAACAGGTGACTGCCATATCTTGCTCCACGGCCTTGTCGCATAAGTAATCTACAAGCACGGAACTACAATTGCGACCCGTCAGCAATGATGTTCTTTATTTGTTCCTCACCGATCATCTCCAATACCAGATGTAGCTCTTGCCGACTCCCGGGTCCCCATAACAGAGCAATGCTGAATGATCAGATTCGCCCTTCTCACTACCCTTATACCAGTTTCGGAACTCTTCTGTTTCCAATAGCCAGTCCCCTATACTACTGACCCGCTGATTGCAAATATCCTGATGTCGTACATGGGGTTCTAGCGGGGACAACCAGGCCAGGATTTTGGACTCATCATCGGCAGTAGTAAGGATAATGTTATTGAAACAATTAATGTTACCTGTAAATGCTTGAGACATCTTGCGCTTTTTCGCCACCTGAAATGTTGTCTGGGACGATTTGTTGGGAAGATCTTTGTATCTCTTAACGAAGTTTCACAGCCTTGACTTAAAGCGGGGCTACTTGCTCTGTTTATAACTAATCGCGACCAAATTAAGCCGCGAGCAATCTGTGCAACCAGCAGGAGTGCATTCAGATTTCTACCGATGTAGCCAATCGCTTAAAAGCTGAACAAGGATTGAAACGGAATGGGTGGCAGCCACATCAAATCGCTGCTGCCTAGCAGCCCTTCACACCATGAGCGTTCGCACAATGACAGCCCTATCAATCGACCAAGTAACTTATGATACCCATCACATTTACCATGTATCCTATGCTGCCAATATCCGGGAACTTGTTTTACACTCTCCCAAAATCTTCAAGTGTGCAGTACACTGAATGTTCTCCCCGAGTTCTCACCTCTAGAGAGAGAGAAAAAACCGCTGGTTCCTAGTGCTTGATCTCAGTTATCATGCTGATGTTTTATTTTTGAAAAATCGCGACTTTGTCGATATCCATCCGATATCATGCACGGGTCATTTCGAGGGGAAAAAAATCTCTAAGCTACTTGCATTTGACCAAACAGCTCCTAAGTTTTACTTGTTCCACAGCGGATAAGGACGGCAAACCTAGAAAACTCAGGCGCTGTAGACCACCCCAGTAACCCTGTCAACATTCCTGCTGATTATGTAACCAGAGAGCAAGCCACCCCAAATCATCTCCCACCCGAACCACCAAACCCAAATACGAAACTTTCCCGTAGTTTACTTGAATAAACTGCGGTTATCACAGCCAGCATTGTAAAGAAGGCCTTCGATAATTGTATCTGAGAGGTCAGAAGGGGAGGGGTTCGAATCGGGGCTTCTACAAGTAAAAATCGCCTTCGAAGGGGGGGGGTTTCTTTGATATCTTAGTAAGCAAAAAATAGTAGGAACTCTTATAGGAATTTCTACCTTCGACCCAGCTCTGCGGGGATTTATTGCTCAGAAGCAAGGGAAGCGCTGCTTCTAGTTTGTTTGCTTCTTTTTCCTATAATTTCATTTTTTTCTTCAGTCCCAACCGCCTTCAAATACCATTGTTTACCATTTTGTTACAAGGAGTTCTATCATAACCTCTTGAAAAAGCGCTTTGCCAGTCATTCTATCATCTCTGATCCAACCCCCCCCCCCTTCGTTGTAACATTGATCACAGCGCGTATCTTTTATCGCTGGATTTTCACATACATCTATCAGAGAGGGCTATTCAATTAAGGGCCCGTTTACCGATCCGTCTGGTTACGAAATTTTGGTGTGAAAACTAGACGGTTGAGTCGCAACCGTCTAGTTTCTACACCAAAATTTCCTAACCAGACGGATCGGTAAACGAACCCTAAATAAAGCAACAAGGCTTACAGTGCGGTTATCTCCAGATCCTCGGGAAACCAGATTCCACAGAAGTAAAAAGGGGATAACAGTTAGAGAATAGGCTAAGCAGAGGTGAACCATGTCGGAGGTAACACCAAAGAGGCCGGAACCAAAGTACAAAGTAATGGGGCTGATCAATGAAAGAAAGATAAGAAGATTGCGTTCTTCCTTGCTCGTTTACAAGCGCGCCTCAGACTGTCATGCTGAAACGATGAACCCGGGAATGGTGTACTCGTCCTGTCCTGACGTTTGTGAACAGGACCGGGCCTGCATTAGTGTCAATTAGAGCGCATTAGTGTGAAGTCCATAGAGCAGCCAATGAGAAATGGACATGTATCTTAGTCAGAAGATAGTAGTATATGAAACTAATGCTTGTAGGGATCATCGTAGAATGTAACTCACATCTTTATTCCTTCAAAATATATCAAAAATGTCGACACCACGCGGTCCAACAACATCTTTGAGCAAGCGCGGTCAAGTTCTCAGGTATTCCATGCTAGAGGGCCCTCATAAAATGACATTAGCTCAGATATCGGAGATAACAGGTGTGCTGAAAAGTACCTGTTCAAATATTATCCGAACGGCCAAACAGCGGGCAGGGGAAAATGGCATATGAGATCTTTGCGCAACCAAGAACCTTATTCCCATGCCCAATGCTGTGAAGGGCTCCAATCAGGCTCTAACAGATGCTGAAAAGAGTCACCTAGTTGAAACTGTATTGAAAGATGCAGAACATTGTCGAATGACATTTTCACAACTTGCTGAGGCTGGTAAATCTCTCTCTCTCTCTCTCTCTCTCTCTCTTCTTTTTTTTTTTTGTTTAACCAAAAAACTTATATACAAATTACTAAAAGATTTAATGTACATAAAAAGCCAATTTAAATGTTAGTCGACAAACGGTCTCAAGAGTTCTTGTGGCGAATAAAAGATTTTGTGGCAAGCCTACTACCAAGCCTGCCCTCAGCCCAGCCCAGAAAGAAGCATGCCTTGCCTTCTGCAACCTCCACCACAACCTCGATTGGCAATCAGTAATTTTTACTGATGAGTCCTATTTCGAGACGGGGAATCTACGTCGCCGCTGAGCTAGCTAGGGGTGTTTTCAGACGAGCGGGGGAAGCCTATCAGCCTCAAAATATTCAGAGAAAATTCGCACAAGGAGCAACAGTTATGTTTTGGGGGGCAATCTTGTATGGTAAATCAGGTAGTTATTTTTATTAATTTTATTTCATTATTCCTTTGATTATTATTATTATTATTATTATTATTATTATTATTATTATTATTATTATTATTATTATTATTATTATTATTATTATTATTATTATTATTATTATTATTATTATTATTATTATTATTGTTATTTTAATGTACATAATAGCTAATATAATACATAATTAAAAGGAAATCAACTTCCATACCATATGTACACTACACCTTATGAAACTACAAAACAGCGAAATGAGACATTAGTAGTGCTTCAAAAAGAGTATGAAGTAGAAGTAGAAGAAAATGCTCGAGCAGAGGCCATGGGATTGCCTATTCCATTTCCAGAGCCAGAACTCAAGGTTCGGAAGATAGATCGAAGGGGAGGGATAGATTGGTTTATCTATAGCGAAAGAATTTTGTCCCCCCTTCTCTATCCCTTTACCCAGGAAGCTATTGAAGAGTTTCCAGATAGAAATATTATAATAATGGAGGATAATGCCCCCGCGCATATCCACCACTATCATAATATTCCTAGAGATAGGTTAGGATACCAGAAGTTAGTTTGGCCGGCTAACTCACCGGACTTAAATCCAATTGAAACTATTTGGACGAGCTTAAGGATAAGCTTCAGGAACAAATAGGTCACCGGATGTCCGTCCATAAGATCCGACGCCTTCTTGAACAGGTATGTTATACAATTTTATCTATCTTCTATTAAATTAATTTCTAATATAAGGATTTTTACAAGGAGTGGAATCGCTATCCTGAGGAACGAATAAATTTTCATATTCTATCTATCTCCTCCAGAATTGAAGCATCCATTACTGACAATCGTGGCACCAATTTTAATTTTTAGATTCTACATTTACCTTTCCTTCTTTTTTGCTGTTTCTGCTATTTCTTACAATTTCTACTCTGTCTCTCGTTGTATTTCCTGGTTCTTTGATTTAATTTTAGCTCGTTTGCCCAATCAAAATGCATCTCATACACGCTAATGCATCCCTGTGTGCACTAATGCAGGCCCGGTCGTGTTCACAAACGTCAGGACAGGACGAGTACTTGTATTGCCTTTTCGAAGCGCAGAAAACTACAAGTCAACAAACCTCACTGAGGAGAAAACCCGCCTGATAAAAGAAGTCACACTAATCGCAATCAATTCAATTCTCCTAGGCTAATTCGCAAACCTCTCATCCAAGGCCAACCAAGAGGAAAGAAAAGGAAAAAAATCAAAGCGAAAAGAAAGCCCAACCTTACCCGGTTGTCCGACTATCTATGTTCAGGTGACTCTTGACTTAATGTCCGCTGTCTCAATTTTCTTTCATCCGTTGACCTTCAAAACTGTTGCTCCGTCGTTGAAAGAAAGGAGAGACAAGTGAAAGATCGTCCCCCCCTTGTTAGCCAAACCTTAGCAACCACCCCTGTAGTAAACACCGGTATAATTATGGAAGACAAGCACCGTGTATTTTCTGACCCAAGCAAAGAGCTCTCTCATCAACAATCATTCATGCGCCGCTGAATGATTCCCAACTAGCCAAGATATTCTAACTAAGCAAAGCCGAAATTTATCCGCAACAGTGCTTGTAGCAATGAGTAGCATAAGTATACATCAATACAACTACCTTCATTTACCGGATCCTTATGTCTTAAGCAGCCGCGCAATTGGCTGAACAGTTCTGCAATTGCTATCACATGGAGGTGATATCTTCGACAATTCAAAAGGGAGGGAAACAAGTGATGGTTCATGATAGCCTAGCTGTTTTCCCCCCCTCGGACAAACCAGAAACAAGCAGTTTCCAAGATTTGATCGGTAGGACTATTCACAATCCTAACCACAGCCAATAAGCGAAGAAGTAGACGCATTTAGGAGTAATTTAAATGGTAACCTAAGCTAACTGTACTATTCCAACAGTAGTATCGATCATTCACAAGAGAAAACAGGAGGAAGAAACGATCCAAAATGTAATATAAATAAAAAATGCGATGGTAGACGCAAAGGGATCTATAATTAGTTGAAAAGAAGATCAGTGAAACACGAAAAAATTTGTGATGGTGAAAAAAAAAAATCAAGTATCCCACTACCTCCTTACTTCAGCCACCAACAATTCAGATGCGAAATTCTTCACTCAGCCACAGATTTAAATGCGCAGAGAGCTTCCACTATATGTACATATTCCCTGCGTTCTAAAGACATGGCAGGATTCAGACATGGGAGATTTTAGTCTATGAATAATGACTAACCAGGTAGAAGGAAGGAAAGGGGAGGAAGAGGTAGAAGCACGGCCTTGCCTTAGGCTTCCGCTAATTGCAATTCACGAAAGCGGCGTATTGCCGGTACTGTCTGGCTCGTCGTGGTCGAGGTGTTTCAGGTCTAAAAGCTGCTTTACCACTAAACCGTATCCGTAAATTTCAGCCCACGAAAGTGGTGTCTTGCCCTCATGATCTAACCTGTCGGGGTCGACGTCTTTCTTGTCCAAAAGTTGCATTACCACTGACTCGTGCCCGTTAATCGCAGCCCATGAAAGTGGTGTCCTCCCCTTATTGTCTGGCTTGTCGGGGTCGACGTCTTTCCGATCCAAAAGTTGCTTCACCACTGACTCGTGCCCGTTAATCGCAGCCCATGAAAGTGGTGTCCTCCCCTTATTGTCTGGCTTGTCGGGATCGATGTGTTGCCGGTCCAAAAGCTGCTTCACCACTGACTCATGCCCTTTAAACGCAGCCCATAAAAGTGGTGTATTGCCCGTATTGTCTGATTTGTCGGGGTTGACGTCTTCCCGGTCTAAAAGCTGCTTTACCACTAACTCATGCCCTCTACTCGCGGCCCTTGAAAGTGGTGTCTTTCCCTTATTGTCTGGCTTGTCGGGGTTGACGTCTTGCCGGTCCAAAAACTCCTTCACTGCTGACTCATGCCCTTCGGTTGCAGCCCACCAAAGTGGTGTTTTACCTTCATTGTCTGGCTTGTTGGGGTCGACGTCTTTCCAGTCTAAAAGCTGCGCCACTATTGACCCATGCCCTTTAAACGCAGCAATTAAAAGCGGTGTATAGCCCTCATTGTCTGGCTTGTCGGGATTCACGTCTTGCCGGTCTAAGAGTTGCTTTGCCACTGACTCTTGCCCGTACATCGCAGCGCACCAAAGTGGTGTCCTACCCATATTTTCTGGTTTGTCGGGGTCGACATCTTTCTGGTCCAAAAGTTGCTTCACCACTGCCTCGTGCCCTTCCATTACAGCGGCAAAGAGGGGCGTAATGCCCATTTCGGTTTGGTGGTCAGGGTTGACCTCTTCCCGGGCTAAAAGTTGCTTCACCACTAACTCGTGCCCTTGAAACGCAGCCATCGTGAGGGGTGTAATTCCCTCGTTCTCCGGCTGGTCTGGTTTGACGTCCTTCCTGTCCAATAGTTGTTTCACCACTAACGCGTGTCCCTTGTACGCAGCCCACCAAAGTGGTGTACCGCCATGGTTGCTCGCCTTGTTGGGGCAGACAGCCTCCAGTCCCAGTAAGAACTCCACCGCTTTCTCATGTCCGCCCAGAGCAGCCCATATTAGTGGCGTTATGCCAGCAGAATCTCCCCGGTTGGCATCACAGCCACTTACTTTTAGCAAGCCAGTCATAACATCAACAATCCCAAAAAAAGATGCACAGTGTAGTCCACCGAACAATGTGAGAGCACTGACTTCCCGCTTATCATACGGATGCGATAATTGCTTAATAAGTGCATTAGCGGCAACGTGGTTCTCGTACTCGCCCAAGAGCTCCATTGCGAGCAGTATCGTGCGGTCTGATAACTCTCTCTTTGCGTGGGTGCCCCAATATCGCGAAGAATATTTGAGGAAGGGCAAGCTTGAAAGGTCAGGTTGTGGCTTGGCCGGGAGGGCCTTGGCTTGGACCGAATTCAGATAAGTCAAGCAAGTTTCTGCCATCGTCGAGTGGGCTCGGGGGGAAAGGTTATGATGAGTGGTGAGGTACTCGCGGAGTGTGTGGTGGACTAAACGGAAGGTTGCGGCTTCCTTATCTACTGTGACTAGTCCTAGACAGCAAGCGAGTAATGTCTCTACCGCAGGGACATTGCCGTTATCGAAATGCGTAGATCCAATTTCTACAGCAAGCGCATGGCATAGTTCGTCTACCCGTAATGGCCTCTCCGAATGGCATATCCACATAAGCGTGGCCATAGCAAGCTTTGCTTTCTCCTCTCCCTGAGCTCTTATCCGTTCCAGTGTCACTGCATATGCATCTCCCAACCCTAACCCATCCCTCATCGCGTTAAGCCTATTCCGCCTTCGAGATATTGTCGTTTCTCTCAGGATTGCTTCGACCTTGAGCGAAACAAGTAGGAATCTAGATTTTCATCTGTCAGTGTATGAGTTACAAAGGTTAACTAGATCCTGTACTACTACGCACGTTTCCGATATATCTCCGGGGATGCTCTTCATAATATCATTCTTCAAGAAATTATCCATCGCTTCGGGAGTTGTGTCCTTCCGAAGTCTGGTGCGCAGATATGTGACTATATCACCATCCTTGGGCTTAACCGATAAACTTGCTGCTCTTCCACCCAGTCCCCTCCCAACCACCGCCCCGATATGTGATCTCCCGGTCATGAAAACTCGAACTTTTGACGACCTCGAGAGAATTTGTTCAAACGCATCAAGAATTTCTAGTTGATATTCCGGAAGACATTCATCAAAAGCGTCAACACATACGAAGGTGCGCCGTGAAGCCGAAACAGTCGCGAACATTTTAACAAGATCAGGAAGTTGTAGTTTTCGACCACCAATCGCCTTCTTCTGGCTCCGAAACTTCTGCACGATTTCCCCAGGAATCCCCCCTAACCCAGTCACAAGCTGCTTGACCAGAGAGCCGAGCATATTTGTCGGAGTCTGGGCTTCTCGGGAAGCAAAATCGTAGTAAAAACAGGCCACTACCATATCTTGCTCGATGACCTGATCGCACAAATAATCTACAACAACGGAACTACGCCCGCGATCCATTAGCAATAATTTCCTTTACCTGCTCCTCACACATCGTCCCCCATACCAGATGTAGCTCTTGCCGACCCCCGGGTCCCCATAGCAGAGCAAAGCCGGATGATCTGATTCGCCCTTCTCACTACCATTATACCAGCTTCTGAACTCTTCTGTTTCCAATAGCCAGTCCCCTATACCACCGACGCGCTGATTGCAAATATCCTGATGCCGCACATGGGGTTCTAGGGGGGACAACCAGGCCAGGATTTTGGACTCATCGTCGGCAGTTGTAAGAGTAATGTTATTCGAAATAGTATTGAAAGAATTAATGTTACCCGAAAACGCTTGAGCCATATTTCGCTTTTTCACCGTTTGAAATGTTGTTGTCGGGGGGCGATTTGTTGAAGATCTTTGGGTCCGTTGACGAAGTTCCGCTTGGTTTTGGGGGGGCGGGGCTATCTGCTCTGTTTATGACCAACTAATCGCAACCAAATTAAGTGGCGAGAAATCTGTGCAACCAGCGGCAGTGCATTCAGAGTTCTCACCCTCACAAGGCTCCTGCAGATTATGTAACCAGACAGCACAGCACAACCCACAGAAATCATGTCACACCCGAACTAAATCCAAATAAGAAACTTTCACATAGTTTACTTAGATAAACTGTACTCAAGGTGAGCAAAATAAACCAGTTGCCAATATGTCTCTCTCATAGAACATTCGCAGAACTGCTACTTCTTAGCAACAGTGCTATTTTGCTCACCTCAAGTAACTCTCATGGTGCATAGCCTTCAGGACTGGATTTTAGCTACGCGAGAGGACCATTTATTTAAATAACACCACGAACCGAGAAGGCTTCCAGCGCCATTATCACCGCATCTTCGGGAGACCAGATTACACAGCAGTAAAAAGGGGATCGTAAATAGACAATAAGTTAGGCTAGGCAGATGTGAACGCAAACGGCAGACGGGAGGAAAAACGAATGATAGTCCATGATACCGTAAATATTTTATTTTAAACCTCCCTGGACCAACCAAGCTGCCCTACCCCCAAGATTTCATCGGCCGAACTATTCGCAACCCTGACTACAACCAAATAGGCGGCAAAAGAGAAAAAAACAACTCATTCAGGAACAGAATTTCTCGTCGAGTCTATCTAGACCCACTTGTCATATCCTCCCTGTGTACTAAAATCTGCGTCAAAGGAAAACTCCATTTCGGTGCCACCTCAGCTAAGTGACTGCAAAGGTTGAGAGTATGGTGTATAGGCCTATAGGCGCCTCACTAGACGCGGATGAAGAAATAGACTCATTTGGTAGTAATTTACATGGTGACCTGACCTAACCCTTCTATTTAAATGGTAATATCAACGATCCGAAAGAGAAAAAAGAGAGGAAGAAACGATCAGAAATGTGGGATAGATAAAACATGCGATCGTACATGAAAGGGCAGATCTATAATTAGTTGAAACGGTCGGTCAAACGCGAGAAAACTTGCCAGGGCGAAAATATGAGAGCATATACCCCAGCACGTCCTTATTTCAACCACCAACAATGCAGACGCGAAATTCTTCCCTCGGCCGTAGAATTGAATGCCCTGAAAGCTTTCACTATATGCACACATTCCTTACGTTCTAAAGACATGACAGATTTCACACATGGGAGATTTTCAAGCCAAGGAATAACCACTAACCCGGAAGGAGAGGAAGGAACAAGTGAAGGAGGAGGTGGAAGCATGGTCGTACCCGGGGTTCCTGGGGTCCAAAGATGCCAGAGAGCAGGGCTGATAGTGGAAGCATGGAGTATAGCTCTAAGCGGGATGCTGGGATAATAGATAACTGGGGTGGAAGAGTTGGAGGGCAAAAACAGCCGGTAACTTGTTGACATCAAACCAGGCAGGGGCTGCTAGTTTCCAAGCTTGCGGTACATTGGCCAGTCGTCCATGTCCCTAAGGCAGCACCCCGAAGAGTGGCTTATGACCGCATTGTCTAACCTATAACCCTTGGATGTTGGCAAGCTACCGTTTCCATAGCAGCTTCAATATTGCCCGGTGTCGCTTCCCAGCAGCCAGCAAGGCAGAATTCCTAGCTCCGTTGTCTGGCTTGTCGGGGTTGACGTCTTTCCGGGCTAAAAGTTGCTTCACCACTGACTCATGCTCGTTGATTGCAGCCAACAAAACTGGTGTCTTGCCCTCATTGTCTAGCTTGTCGAGGTCGACCTTTACCCGGTCTAAAAGTTGCTTTACCACTGACTCGTGCCCGTTAAATGCAGCATAGGAAAGTGGTGTCTTGCCCTCATAGTCTGGCTTGTCGGGGTTGACGTCTTGCCGGGCTAAAAGTTGCTTTACGACTGGCTCACGCCCTTTGGCCGCAGCCCAGGAAAGTGGTGTACTGCCCGTATTGTCTGGCTTGTCAGGGTCAACGTCTTTCCGGTCTAAAAGCTGCTTCACTGCTGACTCGCACCCGTTCATTGCAGCGTACGAAAGCGGTGTATTGCCCTCATGGTCTGCCCTGTCGGGATTGACTTCTTGCCGGTCTAAAAGTTGCTTTACCACTGACTCGTGTCCGTTAAATGCAGCATAGGAAAGTGGTGTCTTGCCCTCATAGTCTAGCTTATCGGGGTTGACGTCTTGCCGGGCTAAAAGTTGCTTCACCACTAACTCATGCCCTTTGATTGCAGCCCACAAAAGTGGTGTTTTGCCGTGTCTGTCAGGCTTGTTGGCGTCAACGCCTTCCCGGTCTAAAAGTTGCTTCACTACTAACCCGTGCCCTTGAATCGCAGCCCACGAAAGTGGTGTCCTTTCCCAATTGTCTGGCTTGTCGGGGTCGACCTCTTTCCGGTCCAATATTTGCTTCACTACTGCCTCGTGCCCTCCCATTACAGCCACAAGGAGGGGCGTGTAGCCCCTGCCATTCGGTTGGTTAGGGTTGACGTATTTCCGGTCCAACATTTGCTTAACCACTGCCTCGTGCCCTAGAAATGCAGCCACGAACAGGGGCGTTTGGCCCACGTTGTCCGGCTGGTCCGGGTTGACGTCCTTCCTATCCAAAAGTTGTTTCGCGGCTGACGCGTGCCCGTTCTTCGCAGCCCACCAAAGTGGCGTACCGCCATTGTTGCTCGGCTTGTTGGAGCAGGCAGCCTCCAGTCCCAGTAAAAACTGCACCGCTTCCTCATGTCCGCCCCGAGCAGCCCATATAAGTGGTGTTATGCCCGCAGAATCTCCCCGGTTAACATCGCAACCATCCACTCCTAACAAACCAGCCATAACATCAACAATCCCGAAAAAAGATGCACAGTGCAGTCCACCAAACCGTGAAGGAGCTCTGACTTTCCGGATATCATACTCATCTAATATCTGCTCAAAAAGTGCATTGGCGGCAACGTGGTTCTCGTACTGGTCCAAGAGCTCTTGTGCAAGCAATATCGTGCGGTCTGTTATTTCTCTCTTTGCGTATGTGCCCCAATATCGCGAGGAATATTTGAGGAAGGGCAAGCTTGAAAGGTCGGGTTGCGGCCTGGCAGGAAGGGCCTTGGCCTGAGCCGAATGCAGATAAGTCAAGCAAGTTTCTGCCATCGTCGAGTCGGCTCGGGGGAAAAGGTTATGATGAGTGGTGAGGTACTCGCGGAGTGTGTGGTGGACTAACCGGAAGGTTGCGGCTTCCTTGTCTACTGCGACTAGCCCTTGACAACAGGCGAATAACGTCTCTGCCGCAGGGACATTGTCCGTATTGAAATGCGTAGATCCAATGTCTACGGCGAGTGCATGGCGCAGTTCATCTACTAGCAATGGCCTCTCCGAATGGCATATCCACATCAGCGTGGCCATAGCAAGCTTTGCTTTCTCCCCTCCCTGAGCTCCTATCCGCTTCAGTGTCGCCGCATATGCATCTCCCAATCCTAGCCCATCCCCTATTATATTGAGCCTATTTCGCCTTCGATATATTGTGGTTTCTCTGAGGATTGTTTCGACCTTTAGTGAAACGAGTAGGAATCTATATTTTCATCTGTGAGTATGAGTTACAAGGTTTACTAAATCCCGCACTACTACATACGTTTCCGTGATATCCTGGGGTATCATCTTCATAATATCATTCTCCAAGAAACTATCCATCGCTTCGGGAGTTGTATCCTTCCTCAGTTTTGTACGCAGATATGTGACTATATCGACTTCTCTAGGTTTAATCAGTACTCTTGTTGCTTTTTGACCCAGTCCCCTCCCAACCACCGCCCCGATATGTGACCTCCCGGTCATGAAAACTCGAACTTTTGACGACCTCGAGAGAATTTGTTCCAAGGCATCAAGAACCTCCAGTTGATGTTCCGGAAGACATTCATCAAGAGCGTCAACACATACGAATGTGCGTTGTGAACCTGAAACAGCCGCAAACATTTTAACAAGATCAGGAAGTTGTAGTTTTCGACCTCCAATCACCTTCTTCTGGTTCTGGAACTTCTGCACGATTTCCCCAGGAATTTCTCCTAACCCAGTCACAAGCTGCTTGACCAGGGAGCCAAGCATATTTGTTGGAGTCTGGGCTTCTCGGGAAGCAAAATCGTAGTAAAAACAGGCCACTGCCATATCTTGCTCGATGGCCTGGTCGCATAAATGATCTACAACAACGGAACTATCATCGCGACCTTTTAGCAACAATACCTTTATTTGTTCCTCACGGATCGTCTCCCTTACCAGATGTAGCTCTTGCCAACCCCCGGGTCCCCATAGCAGAGCAAAGCCGGATGATCCGATTCGCCCTTCTCACCACCCTTATACCAGTTCCGGAACTCTTCTGTTTCCAGCAGCCATTCCCCTATACTACCCACCCTCTGATTGCAAATATCGTGATGCCGCACATGGGGTTCTAGCGGGGACAACCAGGCTAGGATTTTGGACTCATCGGCAGTGGCAAGGAAAATGTTATTCGTAACATTATTCGAAGCAGTATTGAAGGAATTGATGTTACCCGAAAACGCCTGAGCCATATTTCGCTTTTTCACCGTTTGAAATGTTGTCGGAGGCGATTTGTTGAAGATATTTTGGGTTCTTTGACGAGGCTCCGCTGGGTTTTGGTAAAGCGGGGCTATCTAATCGCAACCTACTAAATTTATTCAGAGTTCTAATCCTGTCAAGGTTCCTACCGATTATGTAACCACAGAGCCTCATCACCCACCCACACATCCCTCCCCCGAACAGATAACCCCACATAAGAAACTTTCAAGTAGTTTACTTAGACGCACTATGGCCACTATGCTGACCACTACTCGTTTCCCCATCAACCAACATCTCTTCGGGCGGGGGGAGCTTGTTCCGGTAGACTCTGGCGCCCGCGTTCCGTGCAGTTCCAAATCTTGCGGCACGTCTCCAACATCCCCAACAGCCCAACCGAAGCCATCAGCTCAACGCTAGACAGAAGATTCAGAGAACTTCTTATTATGACACAAAGGTCGACACCTACCGTGAGCCCTCCCACCCTTGTTCACAATGTTATTAGTTCTCTTAAGAGAACTATTTTAATCTGTGAAAAATTAGTTTCCCGGGGTTGTTTATACCCCTTATTATACAAAGACCCCTTCACATGTTGCAAGGTGTAGTGGAACCTGCGGAACCTTTTTCTCGGTGTCTTCCTCCTGCGTATGAATCGATGCCCTAGTCCGCCGAACGGGTCAACGACCCAGCCCCCCGGAATACGCGCCCAACTTGCAGTATCATAACATCATACTACCGCTATCATGATTTCCCCAGCTTTCGTTCCTGTTCCAAGCCCAGTTTATTTCCGTGATTTTGATATTCTTGGGGAAAGACTAGTTATGTATCCACAAACTCCAAACACCATCCTACACCATCTCCAAAATAACTATAATACAACTACTTATTATCATCTCTCTTCCGCCCCTTTTCCTTCACCCCGCCCCCACCAACCATCGTCCCATGAAGCCAATCCAATACCCCCCAAGCAGAATAATTACCCCTCCCCTTGAAGGTAAAATGCGCCGCAGTCCTCCTCCCAGCACCACTTGCCAAGCTCGAAAAAAACAGTTTCTCATACCCGCTATAGGTAAACACTTCTTCTAGTGACACGATTGCGATAAACACGAAATATGTCAGCGCGTGGAAACGAAATAAGGCCGCGGGGGCGTAGACCGGTACGAAGCGGTGTATCAGGTATGGCAGCGGATGATCGTAGTGTGCTATCGCGGGCCAGAGCGGACACGGGGTTGCGTGTTGCCAGCGGGTGTGCAGGCTGGGGGCGGAGTGCGAGTAGAAGCGGTGGAGGTAGTAGTGTAAAATCTGTTTCCCATCAACGTAATTCCTCCACAAGTTCGTGGGTAACGTGACGAACCTCCCTAAAAGCTAACCCCCTAACCAAATCCCACAGAATCCTGTCTGGCAGCAGCATACCGCTAGAAACCCTAACCGCGCTATTCCACCCGGCAACCTCAACAAGGGTCCACTCCACAAGCCCTTGAACCCCCACACCCAGTAGCATATTCCCCATTGCCACAGCGACCACCTTTCCAGCGTGTCTATCAAAGCGGGCGTTCGTTCCACCGCGGATCTTCCATTGCGATGTTATGCTAGGAAGCGCGGTATCCAGGAGGTAGAAGAATAACGCCGGTAGCCAGAAGAATATGAATCGCGAGATTAGTGTTCCGAAGAGTTCTATACGTAGCGGCGAGTGCGCAAGGAGAAGGGTAGACCAGGTTATGTAGAAGAAGAGGAGATTGAGGCTTGTGCTCCATGAGGTCAGGTTAGAAGTGAAGAGGAGGGTTAGGCCGGAGATGGAGAGGAGGAGGTCTAACATCTTGAGTGCTTGTCATTAGGCGTTGTTGTTTATAGCGATAACGGGCGAAGGGGAGCGGGAGGTGATGGGAATGTTGCCCTAGGCATGCCTGGGTTAGACGATGGGGGATGGGGCTGACGTCACGCCCCTTGCCCCCGGAAAATCCGGGAACTGGGTGATGGACTTTCGCCAGGGGTCAGGGGTCCAGGGTCCATGGATTGAAACCCTAACCCACTATTTTGCTAAGAGGGCATAAGCGCGGGTACTGGACTGGCATAGTTGATCACTATTATTCACTACTATCATACTCGAGTACTCGATAAAGGAACAAGTCATTACTAATATTAGTTTACCACCCTAACGAAGTCGCCGAGGCAATGAAAAAGGATAGCTAGAGACTAGAAAATAGGAGAGTGAGAAGTTGACACCTCTCTACAGTACACAGTGCCCTTCGCGATGAACCGGATGTCAAACTCTGAACACCAGTATAGGAGCCGCCGATGGAGCCTTCACCTGGGATAACCGAATCAATCAACTCGTCACTGCCCAGAGGAAATTACCCCACCCCCCCGATGAACTTTATCTAAGCAAGGCACCTAGCAGATTTATCTCTGTTTCGATGAGGATACTGACACAATGGTAATACTGTAGATCTCCACCAGTAGTCGAATAAACCCCACGTGTGATTAGTGGTGGGTGGTTTTACCCTTTCCTTCCTTCCTTCCTTCTTCTCGAGGTATTGGAGAAAATATACGCCGTAGTGGATCACCTCAGCTTAAACCGAGCTCTAAACCTACCACATGCGGAGCACAAAGCAGAGCACACTAGTGATCCATAACTCCTCTATCGAAGGTCGTTTTTTTTTCTTCTTCCCCAGCATACCGATATTCTGCCATATCCGTACTATACACGGAATTATATCATAGTACTCTCCACTCGACTAACACCTCCGAAACCCATCTCCGCCCCACTACCCTACTCGAGTACAGTACCGTACCAACCCCCTAACGCAACAAACAACTCGAGTAGAAAAGGAAGAAGAAGAAAAATGCTATTATCATGGTTCAATTCATACCCCCCCCCCCAAACCCACTCCCGAATCCCCATCACTACTGGACCGCAACAACCTTCATAAAGCCCTACTATACCCCCCCACGATCCCACTTCTGTGAACACCCCCTCACTCATCACGAATTCCCACCCCTAACTTACCTCTAGCAAAAACCATCGCGCATCATACTGTACAATACCGAACCACGAAATAACCCACAAACCCCCTTTTTTTTTAAATAAAAAAAGCAAAGAAAAGAAAAGGCAAGATATCGTGGAGAAAAACGGAAATACCGTACTCCTGCTGGTTAGCAATGTCACGATAACGGGCTTAGTAGGAGATCAAGCATGCGGGGAAGCTCTCACTCGATCATCCAGCTGATCTAGGGGCTTTTAATCACTGCGCGAGGGATCGATTGATGGTTATGTTATAGGCTTATGTGTTTTTTGATTTTTGTGAAACTGGCTGGCTGGTTTTTGGTCGGTAGGATGGTTGTATGATATCATACGATACTATATATATGGGTTATCTTTGTTCCACCCATCATATTTCTTGAGATGCTGGATATCATGTATCATAGACTCGAGGTGTAGGAGGTGTAGGAGGAGCAGGTGATTGTGCTGTATATATCGCAGTTTGTACAAGTACTGTACTGTACCTTGCGCGATAACTTGGATCATTTCCGACCCGAGTGGTCAAATGGTATATTCGTCCTGTTTTTACATTGAATGGTATATAGTACTATGTTTGAATCTCAAATATTAATGCTATTTGCTAAGCTAATACGCTATATCCATCCTATGCATGTCTCCCCCGGGTGCAAGATGCATTGATCGGTATGATAGGATAAACATCACTCGCTGGGGGTTCTTACCCTCCCGACCCACGTATCATACTGCACGCCACCTCGCCCGGTCGCGCTCACTCTTGCTCATGTCTTCAGTATCCAGCTGGGCAAGCTCACTCATCCGCCCCTGCGCCTTCCACCCCGTCCGAAAACCCCCGGTCCAGCATAGCCGCTTCCTCACTCCTCCCCAGCTGCACAAGGACATGCGCCAAGCCCCTGGCGGCGGTGAGTGTTTCTGCATCTCTACTTCCCTGAATCCCTCCCCTCTCTTCGAGAGCCCTTCTCCAGAGAGGTTCAGCTTCCGAGAATCGGGCTTGTGCGGTTAGAATTTGCGCAAGAGTCTCTACGCTGGCCGGTATACAAGGGTTTTCTCTAAAGAGCAACCGGTCGTTAAATCCCAGTACACGTCTAGCAAACTCTTCTGCCTCGGAGTACTTTTCCTGGGATAGTTGGACGGAAATTAGCTCTACCATGCAGGAGGTTGTGCTGGGATTGGGGTTGGCCAGGATGGCTTCCAGCGAAGCGAGTAACCGGCGGAAAATATCCTCTGCCTCGGCATATTCACGCTGCCACTGGAGGCGCAGCGCCAGATTATGCAGACTCAGGAGAGTGTCCGGGTGGTTCGGGGGAAGGCTTCTTTCGCGCCCGGCTAATACTCGGCGCTCCAATTCCTCCCCCTCGGAATAGCGACCTTGGATGTCGAGGAGCTCGGCGAGATTACTCAGCGAGCGGAAGGTGAAGACGTGATCGGTGCCAAGGCTAGATTCCAACTGTGTGAGAACGTGTCTGTGTTGGGTTTCTGCTTGGGAATGCTTCCCCTGGTGTGCGAGTGCTTTGACAAGGTTCGCGAGTGTGTCGAGGGTGTGTGGATGATATATTCCCTGGACAAATGACCTGTCTTGGAAAGCCTGCTCGAGGATTCTTTCTGCGTGATTGTACATCCTTTCGGCGAGAAAAAATGAACCGTAGTCATCCATGATCTTTAGTGTGCTCGGATGCCGTGCGCCTGGAACCCGCCTGTTTCTAGAGAGCGACTCAGTACGGAGTACGTGCGCTTCTTCATTCGCCCCAAGAGCAGCGAGGACCATCGCGAGGTTTTGCGCACTAGCGATGGTATCCGGATGCTCAGGGCCAAGGATTTTCTCTCGGCCCAAGTATGCGCGGCGGTGGAGCACTTCAGCTTCTTCCTCCCTGCGCTGGGAGGATAGAATCGTGGCGAGATTGCTAATGTTATTTAGCGTCTCTCGGCCCTCCTCGCCATGGACTTGTTGGTTGCGGGAGAGGACTTTCCTGGTTACCTCCTCGGCTTCAATGTACCTCCCATGAGACCAGAGTATGGAGCCTAGGAGGGCTTGCATTGTCCGGTACGCGCCTTCGTATCGTCCTCGCTCTTCTTGGAGGCCGATGCCACGGCGGATTTGGATCCCAGCGTCGTTGCACAACCCTGCATGAAAGAGGTGGACTGCTGTGCGATAAATCAATTGGTCCGTCATGGGCGATCCGAGTGATGGCTGGGTGACGGCAACCGCGTGGTGTAGGTAGGCGACGTAAGTGCTTTGCTTTGTGGGATCATATTCGTCGGGGAGAAGATTGTAGACTACCTCTAGCACTTCTTCTCGATGCTTCTGGAGCTGCTCTGGGGGGAGGGAGACCTGTATTGAGAGTTGGACCAGGCGATGTAATTCGTAGGCTGTTTGGTCGGAGGGTGTTGAACTATCACCTCCGGTGACGTTAATTAGAAGCGAGTAACTCAAAAGTCTGCCAACCACCTCACGGAACTTTAGATGGTTATCGAATCCGCACTTGAGCAACATCTTCTCCGGGATGCCCTGCCGGTCAAAGCACGCCACCAAGCGAAGAAGTCTCGCAGCATTGGCGTCACTATCCTCAATCCGCCGGAGCGTGATAAGAAACGTAGTGAGAAGGCTCTCCGTCAAGTCCACTTCTTGATGAATATCCCGAAATCCCTTCGATAGTAGCCTCTCCCTCTGTTCAGTGCTCGCTTGAAACATATTCCAGTAATCCCTCGGCGAAGTTGAAGTCTCCTTCATGAAGGCGGCGGAGCCGACAACGGCCAAAGGCAAATCTTCGACCAAGGCTAGTATGCTCTCGATAGCTTGATCATCTTCGTGACTTTCCGTGTGCCCAAACGCTCGGTGAATAGCCTCCTTGCGTCAGACCTTTCAAGTCGGCCTACTTTCAACACCTCACATCCCTGCTGACTCGCCACTTTACTCGACCTCGTAGTGAAAATGACGGTACCGAGCAATCCTTGCGGCACAAACTTCGAAATTCCACCCGCAGAACCTTGGTACCCCCGATTGTCACCGGCGTCATCGATTACGAGAATCCATCGCCCGCTCTTCTGTGGATCTTCAAACCACCTCTTGACGATTGTGAGTAGTCCGGTCTCGTCAATGCTCGGGGAGGGTGTAGGTATTTTGGCGGTGCGAATGATGGCGCGATAGCCTTGGCTGAATTTGAGAAAGTCGCTTCCGTAGACCCAGAAGACGTGCTGCGCTTGGCGGTATTTGTGGGCGATTGCGAGGGCAATTTGGGTTTTTCTGGTGCGTAGGTCATTGAGAAGTACAAGAAGTTTCAGATATCATACAAACAATTGATGAAATGGGGTAATACCCTGCTCCACCAAGTCCTTGGAGAGCAATCCTTCTATGGTTTTCTTCCTCAACGGCCTCCGAAAGCGCGGTAATGATATCGGACCGACCGGTGAAGGATTCGTTCCGACAGTAGGATACCATCCAGTGCGGAGGTGGCTGGGTGGCAGTGGGCTGCTCTGGGCTCGCTTTAGTATCTCCCGGTTTGCATAGGATGTAACTGGGTACCGGTAGTACCGTTACCTGCGCCTCCATCACCACCCTCCTCCCCTGTTCTTGGAAGGTGTATATTACCCCCAAAGTGGAGCCCATGCAAAGTTATTTGGTGCTCATAATGGTTCAAGCTGTCGTTTGAATTGTCGTCGCCATGAACGTGACTTTGGACATTATTCGCGCTAGAAAAAGAATTAGCGCATCGTGGGGGACCTCGATTTGCCGCGCATCATCAACTATTGTCTGCATGATGGGATCAAAGGAGCGCTCACGAGCTCATGATGACTGGTACCCGCAAAGGAACTCAATCTGGATAACCTGCGGTTTAATGTTCAGGAGTGCTCGTACACACACCGCCCTAAAGGCGTAGGATATGGTCACTGTAGCAAAGACAGTCGAACCCAGTCGATATATGTGAAGGCGCAATCAGGAGCGGGGAAGTTTTGTCTGCAACACACATATGCGCTGAAAAAGCAACCAATTTTTACGGGGAAGGATCCATTGGAGACATCTGCTCGAGTATGGTACAGTACCGGCCTTAAAATCACAACTCTCGACAAACAATACGCCACTGCACCTACCGTATCCCTTCTGCACAACGACCCTAAACCATGAATAGAAGACATTTATAGAGCGGATTTGATTATTAGGGGGTGGCTCTTGCTACCGTATTAGCCCTTGGCCTTGAAGTTGAAAGATTCCGTGGACATGGAGAGTTGGTACTTGCATGGGGAGAAAAGGCTTTGGCTGAGTAATACGAGATATCTTGCCCAAAGCAGTCAACTCGCTTCCAACATTGAGCCAAGCGAACGGACTCTGGCCTCGACAAGTGACGGGAAGGCGGACGCTACTGCAAGGATGCAACCGAAACCACCAAAGAAGCCACTTTTCCACGAAAGAATTATGATATGATGGCAACCTGAGAAATAAATTTCCTAGCAAAATCAGTGGTGCAAGTGTGCTATTTAACCAGCGAGAGAAACTGTTCTGCCTCTCACGGAACACATGCCGTAAACCACAATTATCTTGATCCGGTATCCACCTCATCCATAACACGAATTATGGGACCGACCCACCCACCCGCAAGAGCAAGGTCGCCAGAACCACGGAACGGGACGGTACACTCCCGTTCGCAAAGTCCTTGCACAAAAAAAAGTACTGTGGCAAAGTCTTGGCTGCAACCGAGGTACTGGTACAAGAGTTTGCCAAACATTTGCAGCTCAAATTATGATGATGTGGTTAAGGCACAGGGGGCTCCTATTAATTGGTAGCTACAATATTTAGATATATCCCCTATCAATTACTAGACCT
>Ga0307509_10001593_pt1 | contig 38100 bp, 47 predicted proteins | sample 10_EM_MG_FD_202245 | JGI IMG/M metagenome (GOLD analysis project Ga0307509, IMG submission 202245) | Populus trichocarpa ectomycorrhiza microbial communities from riparian zone in the Pacific Northwest, United States - 10_EM | ecosystem: Host-associated > Plants > Roots > Unclassified | place...
AACGATATTAAGTTTAACCGTTTTGATTCTTCGTGAATTATTTACTCTATCTTTATCTTCTACTTTGAGTTTTGGTGCGGTCGCAACCTTAGAGTTCACCTCTCTATAGGGTGCCCCCGTTACATCGGGAGGCACCTCGATATTTATATGCCGCGTCTAGGTGGTCGCGGGCTACATCTAAGTCTCATATTAACTAAGTATCTGCTAACAACTTCCAGCTTGTTCAAATAGTGCGAACACCATTTGACCCCGAAAATTCTGTTATCTCACTTCAACTTCCGAATCGCAACACCAAGATTTTTCCTGACGGTGCACCCACACATCAGTTCATTGGTTACGATCCATCTTCGTCGGCATGGAGTCTTGCTTACCATTGCATACGCAGAATGGTCTCCATGATCGAACCAACAAAGGGGACAGCTTTGTTCTCAAACCTTTTAGCATTGCAGATGTATTCTGCACTTGACAGCTGCAAGGCATAAGATAGACTTGTCCCGATAATCGCACCAATGGCCATTATCTCTCCATAGTCCTATCATTATCGTATGGCTCCGCCAGTATCCTAGAATACTAATGACTTTGTGAGTGCGGGTATGCTTGATTTCTCAAACTACCTCATCCAATAACACCATTCACTTCTGCAACTTTCATCGCGAGAGCGTGGAGTATAGAATGTGTTGCTTAACCATTGTCCGTAAAAGCGTCCCGTTACTTAGTGACTATTTTTGCGGCTCGCGCCTTTAGTGGTCGGTAGCTTTATGCGACGTTGACCGATTTGGCTCGAACCACTTTCATAAGCTCGCCAAAGGTCTTTCCTCATATATCGTGCGAACGGGATCCGGTCGGAGGGACGGCCGCGACATATACGGGGTTACGAGGAGGGCTCCAATGAGCATGTCGTTGGTGAGGGGACCCAACTACGGCGGTGTCTGCTGATGTAGCGCCATCCCAACACTGGTGCGGGAGGGGGGTGTTGGCTTGTCCTTTTGAACTTAGAATCCTAAGGTAGGATAACTATAGGTCTTTTATTCACAAAGGGAAGGCTGAGCCTTCCGGTATGCCTAACACGAACATCCAGCTATACGTATAGCCAACATCACAGAGTGCAAAAACCTTATACCCTTTGGTAATCGGCTTGCTAGGCATTCGGTATGTATGAAAACTCCATCCTCCAAACCTTATCATCATTTCATCTACTGTAACATTGGAGGCAGGAAGGTAGTACTGCTGACACCAGGACTGAAGTATAGAGTTTAATGGTTCTAGCTTCTCAAACCACTCAGAATGGGACAGTTGCAATTTTGGGTCTGAGATATGCAGGTATCGTTTAATTTGACAGAAGCGTTTGAAACCCATCGCTCGAAAGGTTGATCGCAGATTTTCTCGCACATCCCAAAAGGTTTTAGGGCTGAGTCCACCTCCTCTTTTTGCTCCTATATCAATTAAGAGAGCCAGAAAGACTCTCATCTCCCTTCCGCCTACTTTTCTCCATTCTCAGCCGAATCTTTTGAGTGTGCCGGCTCCGGTTTCTGACCCCTTCCCCGCTTCTTTCTCTCTTGCATACTGATTTGTCCCTACTACGAGCAAATCTATCATACTATCATCCCAAAACAACTCGAATATGCTTAGCGCATTAGCACTCCTGTCCTTCCAGGGCAATAATGGCTGACTGAGGTGATCATTTCGTGGCCAGAGGGGTACATACGGTGGCTAATGGGGTGGAATTTGGGACTTCGGTTGCGGTAGTTTGGGCTTCTTTCGTGTCCGGGCTTTGTGCACTCTGGTTTCTCTTCCAGTCAGGCAATTGGTGGAAAGGGCAGAAAGTGGTTCTCGTACTAGTGCAGGCTCTGGCATTAGTCGTAGTTTTCACCGTTTGACCTGTATTGTATTCAAAATTAATTTGCGATAGCTGACGTTGTTGTATTCTACATGAGCTTATCCTCTTTGGGTATGGTGTTTCTCATACTAGGCGCTATGTGCCTGGCTACGAATTTTACTGTTTCAGACCGCCCAAGGGATAGTGGTAAGTTGTATAATAATATATGATACTCTATCAAGTTCCCCTCCCCCCCTACCCTTTTTAGTAATCGTGCCAAGGTTGCGGCGTGCGGCCGCAACCAAGGATGTTTGCTGGCTCACAACCTGGGCACTCCTACAGAGTGCCTGATAGCTCAACATCACTTTGTGGCTCAACATCACTTTGTGGCTCACCATACAAACTTTGTGGCTCAACATCACTTTGTGGCTAAATAAGTTACTAGAGTATAATATGTAATAATATTTTTTTATAGTGTTTTATTTTACATGAGGTTTCTCAATCTAGCCTGTAGGCGAATTCCAGCAATAATAAGCTTGGATATCTTCTTCTTATATGTCTGTTGAACACGTCTCTCCTTTTCCATAGCCTTTGCCTTTTCATCCCTCTTCTTAGCCATCATCTTTGCCCCTGCTTTAATCCCATCAAGGAAAGGTTTATGCCTTTCATGCTCAGCTTTCTTTTTAGCATTTTGAGCTCTACGGAGCTGGTTCTCTGCTTTCTCCAACTCAGTATCTTCCTTCCTCTTCACCATCTGCCGTGCCTCAGAAGCATAAATAACCCCCCCCTTTTGTAATTGCCTTCGGTTCTGGGCTCTCCTTCTGGCATTTCTTGTCTCTTCAGCAGCCTGAGTATTCTCCATATGTTCCATAGCTAATGCTCCTGATTGGGCAAGTGCCAACCCACCCTAAAGGGCCGGCTTGAGCTTATGTTGGAAGGTTGGTGAGAGGTCTTTTGCCTCAGAGAGTAATTCTTCCCCTATGGTTTTAAGGCTAACAATTGTGAGAGGAATACCAGTGAGAGATACGGATAGTGGTAGCGATTGTAAAGGAGGGGATATTGTAGCCTGCGAAGTTTGGAAATAACAATATCAGGATTGTAAGGGATCAGTCCTGTGGCACGGAAGGCGGATTTGACTGTTGATGTCTTAAAGGTTTGCTGACGAATAGTATCGATAATATCCAGAAACTCAGATTTGTTGAAATCCCCACAACCAGTCCGAGTAGCTGCTTCTACTGCCTCTGCATGATAGTGCTTATATGGTTGAAAAACAACCACATCTAACGGTTGGAGGAGGTGGCTCAAGTGAGCTGGAAGGCAGAAGACAATAATCTTGTACTAATCGCAGTAATCAAGGAACTGCTTTGTGCAATGCGAAGCAAAGCCATCAAGAAGCAAAAGGCGGTGCTCTCCTACTTGTCGAGAACTCGAGAAACGTTCAAAGTGGACAAGCCACTTCATGGTTAGTTCATCATTGTTATAGCCGGTTTCAGAGGTACCAATGAGATAATTTCCTGGAACTCGAGTAGTTGTATACCATGATTCTTTATGGATAATACCCGGAATAATAACCATAGGTGGCAGGGCCACTCCATCACCGCTGATGGTTTCACAAACATATACAGTGTACGATCTGTTGAGGTAGCCAAGTAGGACTTCTTAGTTGGTTCTCTGGGAATGATCCATTGGTCGCGGCCAATACCAATACGAAACCCGGTTTCGTCGAAGTTGTACTTGTCGCTATCCTGGATATTATAATCATCGCAAACAGTGAGATATTTCTCAAACCAGACTCTGATACTATCAGGGCGATGGGCATTCTTCTGATCCACATCAAGGGTAAGTTGTTTGCGTATATGATATTGGGGATATCGGCTGAGGAATCGATTCGTCCAGTGATCGCTAACTGTAGGGGGTGGTTCCGGACCAGAATGGGCATATTGAAGAATAGCATTCGGACATCCAGACACCATTTGAAGACGAGCACTGGTACCTACAGTATCGAGACAGTTGAGATACTGGCATACTGCTAACTCCTGATCATCAGAGAGCTTGTGATTTGCCCCTGGCCGATCTTGTTTGGACTGAACACCATGTAGTCTAGCTCTGAGCCGGGAAACTGGAATTTCGTACTTCCGAGCGATCGCACTAATATTTGGATACTGATCTTGAGTGCTCTTCAAAGATGCAAGTGCAGCCTGAATTCGGATCTCAATATCGCTGTAGGGCTCGACACGCTGACTTGGCAGAATAAAGGCTTCGGTTCGTGGCATGATTGATGATGGTGAGGAATGTATTGGTTATTGATAATACTCATTTTGTATAATAGATATTCCTTATGCTATATCATTTCTTTTATTATTGAATGCCAAGATATTGCTTATTAACTATAAATAATATATTAAGCTGCTATTAATTCATATTACTTCTGTATTATTACATATTATTCACCTCCAATTAAAACCTCTATTATGAAGCTGGCCATAAAGTAATGTTGAGCCACAAAGTGATGTTGAGCCACAAAGTTTGTATGGTGAGCCACAAAGTGATGTTGAGCCACAAAGTGATGTTGAGCCACAAAGTGATGTTGAGCTGTCAGGCACTCTGTAGGAGTGCCCAGGTTGTGAGCCAGCGAACATCCTGGGTTGCGGCCACACGCCGCAACCTTGGCACGATTAGTTTTAGATTATTATTATTAAAATCCCTCCCCCGTGAGAGGGGACTAACTAACTAGGGTATAATAATAATATCATAACATACCGGTAGTTTGACCAAGAGGAGGAAGAGGTAGGATATTATAAGATAAATACCAGTAATTAATTTCTGTAGTATGGAAAAAAGGCTAAAAGCCTAAATTCAAGGATTTCCTTTTATTTGTGGCTTGCATTGTATAATACCTTGTTTAGTGGTATTTTTCTTTTCTTTCTTCTTTCTCCTCTCTTTTTCCCTTTCTTCTTTCTTGCTTTGTTACTTTCTTTCCCCATTCAATTCTGCTAATATTATTAGAGGAAGATGGCTGGTCTAGGTGTATTCATGAATACTCAGTCTTCCTTCCTTATTTCCTTCCTTACTAGCTTACCCACTCACTTGTATCTTTTTTCTTTTTTCTTTTTCTTTTTGTTTTGTGTCTTTTTACAATACGTCTTTACTTAACCTACCTTCTCAGCCCTTCTCATGATCGGTTTCCTCGTTGGGTGGTGGGTAGAAATTATCTATCTATCATGCTGGTACTGGTATATATCTTTCTCAAGGGGGCAAAAATAAGCGCTCCTAGCTGTCCAGCTGGTTATAATACCGCAAAATTTGTCGAGACTGGAAATGGGTCTAGGATCAAAAAAGAAAAGGATAGCGAGGTTCCACAGTCAGCTCAAGCTACAATCCCTGATTACTCACCTTTGCTTCAACCTCAACTCATTATGAGTTGATTCAGAAACGAAAATCTACACAAAAAATAAAAAAGACTATGGTGACACATCGTGATTGTCATAACACAGAGTCAACTCAAATGACTGTTGAGGGAAGATTGACAAGGTTCAGTCAATGAGCCATTAAATTCTGCTGATGCAAGTCAAGAGAGAATTTATAGGCTAATTGACTGAACCTTAGCAGTAGAGAGTGAGTTGGGCAGGAGGCGAAATCAAGCGAAATAGATCTTCAGTTGTTATTGAATCCTTTGCTGAAACCGATATCTGAAGCTGTACCGGGTAGTATCAGTATGCTGAACGAAAGGGAAAATGAGGTGCAGGCTCGATTGACTGGATATCGACCAGAAACAACTTCTATACCACCGGTACCACTTGCCATACTTGCCCAAGAACCAGCTACAGTGGTTGCCAGCCCAAGCCTAGCACTACCTCAATCCGCCATAGTGCCAAAGCCAGGAAGGAAAGCAAAAGCAATCGCATAGCAAACGGGAAAAGGTTTTGCTGGGGTTAGGAAGCGCATGCAGCGCTCCTACACTCGGGAGTTCAAAATTGAGGTTCTTCGGTGGTGATATCACCATCAGATACCACAAGGAGGGGACGAAGGAGAACTGGGAGTGCTGCGAGCACCATTGATGAAGGAGGTATCAGAGCGATATCTGGTACCCATTACTACTCTACACAACTGGAGAGTTAGTGAAGACCAGATTGTAAGTGGAAGGAAGGGAGAAAGGAAGAATAGAAGAGAGGTCAAGTTCTGCCATTGGCCAGAGTTAGAGGCCAGGCTATATGACAAGTATCGCAAGCAGCGAGAGAAGGGTAAGGCGGTTGGTCGGGGTTGGCTTCGCCGTGAAGCCAATCGAGCTTTTGCGGATTGCTATCCAAGCAAGAGCATATCTGAATTTCCCTCCTCTGATGGTTGGCTGGCTGGGTTCCTCTCTCGGCATCAAATCACTCTCCGATTCGCTACCAACAAGTCACAGAGTATTCCGGAGGAGTACTTACAAAGTATTCTTTCTTGGCTGCACTTCAATCGACGCAACTCTCGGGTTAGAAAGGAAACCAGTGATGAGGAAAGAGTAGTTGGCCGATACTTACTTGATATCATTTGCAATATCGACGAAACCCCTCTCCCATTTGAGTTTCTAGATGGTCAGACTTACGCAGACATGGGTGACCCTACCATTCTAGTCAAAGCCAGCAATAGTGGCTGGGACAGGAGGCAGGCTACCCTGTTGCTGACTGTTTTTGGCAGTGGAAGGTCAAGAGTCCAGTCCTTGATAATCTTCAAAGGCAAAGAGAAGTATTAAGGATGGCGGTCGGCACACTTTCAAAAAAAGTGGGAGGAGGAAATGGCGAGATACGATTCTCAGGCAGATATAAAGTAGAATGAATCAGCATATGCGAATGCTGGTTTATTGGTGAAATGTATAGAAGAACTTCTCGTACCTGCCCTCCCTCCTGGCCCTTGATTACTGGCATTAGACGTAGCCAAATTTCATTCAACAGATGAAGTTTTACATACCTTACTATCAAATAACATTATTCCATCAATGATCCCTGCCGGCTGTACTGGGCTTGTCCAGCCCCTCGATGTTTCAGTCAACAAACCCTTCAAAAATATTCTTCGTGATCTGCTAGAAGACCTACTAGATAACCACGAAGCCACCCACCAGCAAAATCTACGCGAACTCCACAGATCTGGCATTTCTGCAATTGCAGAGAGGCGGATTCTTGTCACTAAAGCTGCTGGCCAAGCATGGGAACAGTTTAGTCTCAATCACCAGGAGTTAGTTGTTACCACATTTCGGAAGCTAGGACTTACACTTCCGATTGATAGCTTCTATGATAGTGAGCTCTCAATCAAGGGTATAGACTGCTCGCTTTTAGGGATTGGTGATGGGAGTCAGAATGGGGAAAATCGTGGGAAATCAGAGTTGGGAAATGGCCGGGAAGTGGAGGGGGGGAATGGCCGGGAACCGGAGGGGGGAAATGGCAGGGAACCGGAGAGAGGAAATGGCCAGGAACTGGAGAGAGGAAATGGCCAGGAGCCACAGCGAGGAAATGGCCACGAGCCACACAGGGGCAATAGCCGGGAACCACAGGGGGAACTTGCCATTTCACACTTGAGATTAGCGGTCGATGAGGAGGACTCTAGTATTGTAGAATTCATAGACCGGGATTAAGGCATGCCTCTCTAAGTACTTTAGGTAATAAGTCAGTTTCATCTTTTCTTTGACACCTCTGCAAAGATAAATGCTATATTGAGAAACGGCTAAAGCTTTCTCAAAACTTTCACCCCATCATAGCCTATCACTCACCTCTGTTTTGATACTCGCTTAAGTTGCCACCCCCTCTTTTTACGCCACATGTCGATCCCATAGCCTTAGCGCGATTTCCAGTTTAACCAAATTTTGCGGTACCACGACTAGGTACGCGCACCATGGCTAGACGCGCGCTTGCTCTATTCGCCAAGCAGCAAGCAAGCAGGTATGAGAATAATGGATTTTTTATCTAGCAGAACTATTTGTGGATAGAGAAACTGCTACATATGCACACCTCCGAAATAGCTAGGGGAAAAAGATGCTATGCCGAGTGAGCGCATGAATAAACTCTAGATATTCTAGGTTGAGCAGAGCAAATAAAGCGAAGTAGGGAGGAAGTAGAGGAAGAGAGCCGGGAAAAACCCTCCATTCACACTAAGAGGGGGAGGGATCGTTATAATCACCTGATATTCCGTAATCAAGAGTCGATAAGGTGGAAGAGATATAACGAGGGAGATAAAAAAGAGAAAGGCGTCCGTGTACCCCTAATTACAAGAAATGTGGTCCTAAAGCAATTTGTCCGCCCCTCTCATGCCCACAACCACTCTCATCCGTGATATGTATATATTTATGTACGCACGACTAAGGAATATATGCAAGAACGTAACGTGACCCAACAAAAGAGAAAGAAAAGGCGTGGGCAAAGTCGCGGAAGGCATCAGCAAGCAATTATTAACGTGAGAAAAACGTGAAACCCGAGCAAGAACAAAAAAACAGATAAAGCCGCCGCCATGTCCAGGAATGAATCTAAGAGGATGAATGAAAAAATGACAGGGAGGGAACATATACAGCAAAAAATGGGATGAAGAGTATATGATACTGGAGTTGTGAAATGATAGCAAGCAAGGTGTGTGAAGTAAAGAGGAAAAGTGAAGCATTTGTGTCGTTCACCACCAAACTGTCATGAAGAGGTAGGGGTGCTAAAATATGAGTGCATGAAAAAAAAGATTGGTACATAAAAATTGGCTGATTAAAAATAACGTAGCGTGACAATCTAAAGTTCTGTTATTGCGAGAGAAAAATTAGAGCAAAAGACAACGGAAAGAGGGGGAAAAGAAAGTACTATTATTATTGTAAAACTCCGTTGGTGGGAAACTCAAAAGGGACGTAGAGCCAATACATTTGAAGGTGAAGCCGCCCTCCCCAAATGATATCGAGCGAATTGAAGTGATGAGAAAATATTTTTGTTGAGATTGAGCCAATTACTAACTCGCCACGTTTCCCCACAGATGGCAAGCATTCAAGACTACCACTCGGGTTCGAAGTCTAAACAAAGAGCCATACTAGTCCATCCCTTGACCCTAGTCAAAACAACGAGATATCTTTCGTCCCCGTCGGCCTCTAGCCCGCTCGTTGTATCGCCTCTGTTGTTGCCTCCGAGGAATATGGTGGGATTGGTCCTAACGGGCATCATACCCCAATCCTCTTCCTCTTCGCCGAGGTTCTGTCGACGTCTCCTTCTCATGATTTCGGGCTGCTGTAGTTTGTGTCTCGAAACCTGCTTGAACCACCTCTCTCTCGGGGACGTGGTCGAGCCGGAAGGAGGCATGGAATTGCTGGTAAAGGAAGGTCTTGGATAGATTGTAGACGCTGTTGGTGCAGATGATGCTCCGGAGCTGGAGCCTGATGAATCACTGGCAGCTGAGCCCGGTCTCTCGGCAGGCACACTGTCACTCCTCTTCCTCTTACGACAACCCTCGGGAGTCATTGACATCTGATGACTAAACGCTGACTCCTCCTTAACGCCTTCCCACCAGATCCCATTCAGAGTCCCGTCCGCAACCTCTTCGTAACCGACAGTATCTATCCTGGCCGACATGGGCGGATTATGGCCTCCCGGAGGATGCCATATCCTCGTGGGCGGGCGGAATATAGGTCTAGCCTCATCTTCGCTCTCGTCATCGCTAATATCGCTGGAGGTGGCTTTGACCGGGCTCTTGTTTTCATCAAATATGATCCAGCTCACTCCACTATCAACATTGAGTGCTTCCATCCTGGTATGTTCTGCCACTGGTATAGCATGGGCACCAATGCGACTCTCGACTGATGGCCGTATTTCGTCTTCAGCATACCTGCTCTGGTACCGACGGATTTCGAGTATATCAAAATTAACAGTTTCCAAGGTCCAAACGGAGAGGGTAGGGTATTCAAGCTTCTCAGTCGAATTGCGGGTCTTCGGTGGAACGAGATGTGGGTGTGACTTGGATTCAATTATCATAAGGTTGGGCCGCTCCTTGTTCGATTTTGGTTGGGAGCTGAACTCGATCCGGATGGCTTTCTCCAACAGGCCAGTTCCAATTTCAATCCCGCTTCTTTCTAAATCAATCTCCTTCAACAAAGATGCCTCCTCCCCAATTTTTCTCCCAAGAGAGTAAACAAGCACCTTATAAGCAGCTTTCTTGGGAACCTCCTCTCCCGGGATTCTAGAGCCCTTGTCTTCGAAAGCGACAACCATCTTTTGCGGCACAGCACCCTCGACATTAGACACTGGAAAGACAGTATAGGCGCCAGGGCACTCCGGAAGATTGTTGGGGTACCCAGAGCGCTTCTGCCTCGGCCAAGAGTCGTGGAGAGCAGTTCTTGTAAGCACCTTTCCGGTAAGAAGACAATGAACAACTAGAGTATATCTATACTCCTGAGTAACACCGCCGCCGTTAGCCGGCACAGGCACCTGTACCTGAGTCAAGTAATGCACCCATCCTTTAGTCCGTTGGAGAGAATTCGGGTTGTCGTGAAGCGATACTTTCCAAACCACTTCATCTGTCTCATAATCCAACGCGGCCATCTCCAACCCCCAAGTCAAGACCTCCCTAAATAGAAGTACCACTAATCCACTTCCGTTTCTACCGGGTACGTTTTCGACTGCAGTAATTTGGTGGACGTGGGCGATTCTATTACCAACACTACCGAGTTTAAGACCACGACGACCACTAATGCCTTCCCCGATCTTCTGCTGCCAGATCTTTCTGTTCGATTCGCACCAGAATAGATAATGAGCGGTAGAAGCGAACCCTCGGTCGCAGATATGGTGTAAACGATACTTATGAACCTTTGTGGGTTTCGCCATTGCTCTTGTGTGAAGACGATAAGTAGCTCTAGAAAAGCCTAAGGAGACCTCGGAAACCTCGCGACTTTGGGATCTGTTGAACCGGCTAGCGAGGATTGATTGAAGCTCCAAAGATCTCCTAGGTCCGGGCCTACTGCTCTTCTTTCCAGCTTTGCTGGATCTTTTGCTCGTTTGAGGTACCTCCCCGTCGAGTTCCATAACATTATCTCGGGAGTTCGGCTGCTTAGTGGCTAGAGCATTCCTTTCATAAAGCTCTCTGGTTTCTCTTGAATGCGGAAAGTGGGCTTGGAGAGCGACTTTACAGATGTAATCAGAGCTTAGGACTCTGTCCCACACACTTGAGACCCGACGCAAGCGCACAACATCGACTGGAGGCAAAAACTCAACTATCATTACGATCTCATAGATGTTGAGCACCTGGAAAGGGTCTACGCGACCCATGATCTTTGTGATTTTTTTTCTCTTTGGGGAGAAGGGAACGAAAGGGAAATGATCTTGCTATGTTGAACTGACTGCAATGGAGGATCGCTCGTGCCAAGGGAAAGGTTAAGAGATTATAGCGGGGTAACTTTAAAGAAGAAGAGGAGGTGAAAGGCTGGCGGCAGTTTGTGGTTGAAGGGGAATGATGATGAATGTTGACGATGGTTGTAGTGATGACGCCGAAATCGAAGTTGTGTCGCAGGGGGGGTGTTAAGGGGTGGGAGGGAAGGAATAAGGGGGAAGGAAAATGAGGGAACACTTGATAGAGCAAGGAAGATGGGATGAAGCTAGCGAAAGAAAAGCTTAGGAAATTAAGGTACAAGGAGGAAGGGAGAGCTGGGAGGAATGCGGAGGCGAAGTTGACCGGAAGTAGCACGAAGCAGTGGTCGAAGAAAAGGTAAAGAGAGATGTGGAGGATTAACTCAGGATTGTGGGTGGTGGAGGTGGAGGTGGAGGTGGAGGTGGAGGCGGAGGAGGAGGAAGGTGGTGGTGGTGGTGGGGTGAGGAAAGAGAAGAAGAACGAAGGATACAGGCAGTCAAGGACGAGAGAGGGCTACCTACGACAAGGGATAGAAATGAGGAGGGGAGTGGGGCAACAAGACATAATCTACAGAATAGAACAGAGCACATGAACGGGTTGATAATTCGCAGTGTGTCTGTATCCTGTAGCCAAATGTATCGCGCTCCACCACCCTGCTACTGTATGGACATGGGAATGGCAGAGGTAGAAGAAACACCTGGGAAGAAATGGGCGAGTAGGAAGTAAAATAAATTCAGAGTGAGCGAGAAAGGCGGGCTATGAGATGGTAAAACCATGCAAGGAAAAGATTGTGGGCTGTGTGCTGCTCGGGGTGCGGTAGAGAGATTAAGCAGCAGCAGCAGCCAGAAAGCGGAGAGCAAGCAGCAAAACCAGCAAGTACTTGTATGAAAATCAATAATAGAGACACCGAGCACGGAACAAACTAACCAAAGAGGTTACCTTTTAAAGCCTCATCCTGCTAGCAGTACGGTAGGTCATGATCGCGTGAATGCTGCCATTGCTTCTATCATACCGCTGCTGTGAACTGTGATTATGATCCATCTGCTGTGAGTATAAGACAAGCCCTTTTCTTTCTCCTCCTCCTCCCTCTCTCTGCTTATGTAAAGTACAGTGCGGGGAGAGAAGAACCCAGACGATAAGTTGAGTTGCTTCCCCTATCTCTTTCTCGCCTACCCTGCCGTGTCCTATTCCATATATATTTTTTTATTGCTTGGATGTATTGACTTTGTGATTGAGCAGTATTGCAGCCATCTCACCTTTCTACTATTCTTCTCTCGAAGGGATGGGGTAGGAAGTGGGCATGCGATTACTTCGGCAAAGGGCGTTTATATTATTTATCTGTTCATCTCCCCTACAGCTTTGCTTCGGGTTTGCTTACTCTTTACAAACGGTATCCACGGTACTTTACGGATTTATAGTGCTCTACCGGTACTCCAGCGAGTTAAAGTCAAAAAGAATATAGCTAGGGTGATAAGTGCGAAAGTTTAGGAAAAGAAAAAAAAAAGAAAAAAAAAGAGGGAAAGAGGGAAAGAGGAAAAAGAGGAAAAAGAAGAAAAAACGGAGAGAGAAATGAAACATGGTAGAAGCCTTCCCTCCCTCCTACTTGGTACAACTACCTCTGCCCCCCATATTACTGCTTCCCTACTGCTGCTGCTACAATGCTGATAAAGCCTGCCAAAGCCAGCTTGCCAGTACCGTGGTCGCATTCAACTCGTTCCGCCAGACACTACTGGGTCACGCAGCAGCACCAGCATATTCTACTTGCACGAGGACAAGGACAAAGCAACATCGACCAGACTGTGGCAGTCAGCTCCGAGTCTCCCAGGAAGTATCACCATTGCCAAAGGGTGAAAAAAGGGAAGGAAAAATTATATATTGTGCTGAGCATCCTCTTGCTGGTGTTAGGCCCAATCTACGAAAACCCCGAATTGAAATAAAAAAGGAAAAGAAAAAAAGTGCAAAAAATCTCCTTACCTTCTTCTCCCTCCTTCAAGTTCTCCCTCTGACCTGGGAAAAGGGTACAGTAGGATCAAGGCAACCAAAAGCAAAATAAAATAAGAGACATACAGCACAGTACTCGTACATGATCAAAAAGAGGAAAAAGTAACAAGCAGGAGTAAGAATAAAAAGCAAAAAAAGAAACGAAAATGGGAATAAGAATCAACCAATCCCCCTGTCAACATGCAACCATCAACCATTCGAAGAGGAACGAAAAAAGAAAAGAAAAAAAAATTAGTTCTTGGACTCGAGTCCGGCATCTAGATCTTCTGATCTGACGCGATATCCCAGGCTACGGACAGCGGCGTTGCGTCTTTCCTCCTGCTTCTTCCCATGTGTTTTTTTGGAAAGAAAAGAAAAAAAAGAAAAAATTACTCCCACCTTGACCAGGATAAGTCTCGGGATAGGACAGAATGAGGCAGACTATTGCTGGTTCAGAGCTCTAAAAAAATAAAAATAAATAAAAAAGAGGAGAAAGAAGAAGAAAGCATTTAACACAAAGGCTAGGCTCACGTGAGCTTCTACCTCGGACCACCGAGGCAAGAAAAAAATTAAAAAATGACAGACTCCTTTCAGAATAATCACCCGCCCTCCAGTGGTTTGTGGAATACTCTTTCTAGAATAATACGGTATGCTTGTCATCCAGGTGAAGCTTTTTTGGATTAACGAATAATTGACCCGACCTGCGAGCAGCGCATTCATCCCGTCTATCCACCTAGGGACTTCAGTATGGCTGTTTATCGTCGAGGGGTACACGACTGCCTGCCTGCCAGACGGGGCCAATATAATGCTTATCCCTTCTTGCTCCGTTCCACGATAGCTATGGAGAGACATGGAGGCCTTATTTCCTTGGTCATTGCTGTTACTGATACGATAAGTAGGTAGCAGAGCGATGGGAGGTGAGGATGGGGGATGACGATTGCAGTAGTAATACGGATCGTACATATGGTAATATCCACGCTAAGTTGTAGGTAGGAAACATGAAGTTTCAGGTCATATGTTCGCATCGTTGATATCATATGTCATAGTGGCATATGGTAAGGAGGCTCTGCGAGCAAGGCGTCATCCAGTAAGTCGGACATAGTGTATCTCCACTGTGCGATAGAAGAAATCGAAAGGTGGTACACGGTGGTGGTGGTGGTGAAAGGTGAGGCAAGAAGTGCGGTTCTCGCGAGTATTTCATGGAAGCACCTGATTGGCTTATCATAATACACCCTTTCGCTCGTGTACGAGTAGAACAATATTCTCGAAATGTGTATCGTACGCAGGGTGTAACAGTACTAGTAGGTTATGTAGTGATGGTCGCGCAACAGGAAAGTGCGATAGACAGAGTGACCCAGGATCCAGCAGCAGCAGCACGCACGTTAAGGATCCTTTTATAATATGATAGCAAGGAAGTCGGTTTCGTTGCCGTGACTAAATAACGTACAAAGCTACATGTACGGTAGTCTAAAGCTTTGTAAGCTTTTAGGGCACGATATCTCTCTTGGTCCTTTTACTGTAGCAGATTATTAAAAAGATAAGTAATTTAAGTAAGAGAGCCGTAGCACGGCCTTATCTGGTTAAACCCAAAATGTCGTTACGAGTAGGACGGTTCAAATGAAGTGTGGGCCGATAGGCGAGCGAGATCTTCAAGAAAGGGTTGCTGCCCCCCTCACCTCCCCCCCTTTCCCCCAGAGTTAGATTTTAACGACGACGACAATTGCCTAATTAATGGGGTTGTGCCTGTTTCTAACAAATATTTTCACATTTTCCGGGGAAAGAGTTTCCTGAAAAAGGTTTTTTCATTCTCGCTCGCCTATTGGGGGGGGCCTGTCAATGTTTTAGTCTACGAGTTATGATACTCTGTCGCTCTCGCCCTATTTCGGGTTCGACTATTAGGTGATGCCGACATGCGGCTTCGAATTTACTGGACTAAAACCTTAGATCTGAATTATGGCAGTCACATATAATTGCTACAGCTGTGTGCTAAAAGTTTTTCTGGCATCCCAGCCGGTAGGCACATTTGTGGCATAAAAGGGCCATCACTATATACCAGCCGGGGGGGTTGCCAGAACTTTTTGGCACACGAACTGTACTGTACAGTACCGGTATTTGCGAGATCTCTGGAGAGGATATAGACGTGTCGGTTGTCAGTGCGAGCGGGTAAGAAGTATTACTTACGAGTATACGTACATACCCCTACTGGTGCATCGTATGTACTCGAGTACCGTACTGGACATTCGAGGCTCACCGCTTCTGAAATGAGGGTAAAGTATAAACTCAAGCTGTGGTGCTACCAACAACAACAACCCGTACGGTAAATGTAATACACTATCATACTACGGTAGCCAGCCTCATGCAGACCAGTACAGTACCCCCCTCCCATCCCTTCCCACGAGGGAGCGGCAAAGGGTAGAACTGTTACCCCTGCACCGGTACAGTACTGTACCCATCAACTCCCCCCCCCGCACCGACAAAAATAAATCACAATCCATCATTCGAGCCTGCTGCCTGCCACCTTATCACTCTGCCTAAGTTACCTATCATATCATACCTATATGTATGATATCTACCTTCAGCTCCGCAACCTAACCTACACCTTTGCACAACGGCGGTACGAGTGCTCTACTGTACCATACTAGTACCTTACGCAGGGGGAAGCACATCATCATCACAGCGCACCATTTCCACTACCTCTGCCCTAGCCCCCGGGCATTCATCTCCAAGGCACAGTACTTGTATGATATGATACATATTCCAAGTGCAACACTTGATCCATACTATACTATACTATATACCATTTCACCAATGGTATAGTACAATCTGTGAGCAAGTGAGCATTGTACTAGTACTTGTCCACCATCCAAGAAAAGAAAAGAAAAACTCGAGCGAGCAAATCTCACCGATAGAGCACTTGTAAAAAAATAAAACTATGATACGGCTCCCCCCATCCCATCCCTTCCCTTCCCTTCCCCACGAGTTAGTTGTGTGAGAAAACCGCGGGAACGGGCGGGTCCGGGATTAAGCATAAACTCGAACCCTTCTTTCTTTTTTTCCTTTCCTTTCCTTTCCTTTCTTTTTTTCTTTCCTCTCTTCCCCTTTCCTTATCCCTTAGCGAGGACAAAAATAATAATAATAGACGGCATTGATTGGTTCGTTCGTTTTGTAGGAAATAAATAAATAAATACTCGAGTAAATAAACTGGAAAAAGGGTTTTCGATACCGGTAGATAGGCTGGTATGTAAGTTTATGGTATGATATTCCAATGGTTGTGGCGCAGTACTTGTGCAGCTGTAATAGTAGTGGTTACGATGCTAGGCAATATACTCCCTGTTGCGTACCGACGGGGAAGGGGGGGGAAGAAAACCAGGAATTTCGTTCCGGATCGGGGGGGGGATCCGGAGTGGGGGTGGAGGGGGCATATGGTACCTGGTTTAGTTACGCCTGTGATATTTTGCTTTGCTTGTGATTTTTCGTTGTTATTATTATAAGGATTGCGTGGGGTGGTGGTATGTATTTATTTGTTTTGGAGATCTTTTGTAGGGTGTATTTGGTTGGGGCATAGTATATGTCTGGTTGTTAGGGACTTTTGGTATTATTATAACTGAGACTAGAAAAGTACTCTACTCGTAGATTTTTTGCTTTCTACCTTCTGCTAATATCTGTCTGTTTTACCTCTTTTTCCTCTTTTTTTTCTTTTTCCTACCGTTGTGATACTAGTTTCTATGGCTGGATTTAAGTTTCCATCATTGGACTTGAGGAATAATATATGTATGATACGAGCATAGTTTCCAAGTATTGTTCTACCATCCATCCATCCATTTCAACTGCTAGAAGGAAATACTGGAATAAAAAGGTAGTACAATATAGATTCTTCTACTTTGATAATATTATTATGCCATTAGTTCCGTAAACTCTACCAATCTATCCAGCTCGGGGGGTTTTTTTTTTTTACCTTCCTTTTCTTGCCCACTTTTGAATAACTATTCCTACATTGGTAATGGTAATAATGATAATAATAATAATAAGGAGGGCGGAGTTCATATATTATTTTTTCCCCATCACTTTTAATTCAGTCTCCTCCTTCCTTCCTTTTACCCCTCTTCCAGACTACCGTATCACGGATCTCCAGTTCAGCAGCAGGAGTACCGTAGGTATAATATGATACCAAGTAAGTAAATCCGAATAACTTTATCTTATTTTATTTTAATTTTAATTTTAATTTGGTTCAAGGGTATATATAATACTACTAGTAGTACCTATCATAATTCTGCAAGAGGTCCTGAAAAAAAAAAAAAAAAAAAAACCAGAATACACAACACAACCCCACAATTCAAATCAGGCAGGAATCATCAGGCTTTCAGTATATATATACATACCGGGACGGAGATTCGTGACTGTATCATACTGCCCGGAAATCCATACGGTATATGTATACACAACAAGGTATATCCGAAGTATCGAGATATTGGATCGTGGGGTTGTACTGTAAATTTACAGTATCATACCTCCCTCCCTCCCTCCCTCCTTCTTCTGCCAGCCCGAAACTTTCTACTCCATCCAACACTTCCCCCGTGCATCATATGGGTATCTCACTGACTTACGGTACATACTACATTGCCCCTCCCTCCCTGTCTCCATCCCCGTTCAACCGAAGCATAGCGGCCCTGGAACTTGTATTTGCTTATGATACTTGCAAACACCGGAATCACAGATCCTCACTCGTTGGACACTACCTGCCCTCCGCAACGTCCGGGCGTTTTCTGCACATTTTCTGCAACCCCCCGGAAGCGAACAAGAAAAAGCAAGTGTTCGTTTTCCGCCTTCCATAGACTTGTTGAGTGGTGCCCAGAGGGAAGGGTGCGATACTGGTATCGGCCATCCCGTCCATCACATGTTCACTCAATGCTATGTTGTAGGTCCGGTGATCACTCAGCTCTTCAGAAATCGGTTCAAGTTGACAGGGGAAAAAAAATGTGATGTGGTTAATATTAATAATAATACAGTGTTTGAACCTTTGAGAGGGTAAAAGTGCTGTGACTGTACAAATACATAAACTATTGTAAATTTAAAATCAAGATTCGAAGGAGCATGAAAACGAGAAAAAAAACGCCCTGCGCCCTACTTGCATGTTATCCCCTGATAAAATAAGAGAAATATGGCAGATTTGGTTTGATGGTAATGATGGATATGGTGGGGGAAAAAATAGACATGGTGTGGGGATTAAAGAAACTGCGGTAGAGAGGGGGGAAAAAGTATATCAAAAGGGAATTGGAGGTAGGGGGAAAGCGATGATATCCGGTAAATGCCTGACCCCAACCCGGCTTACTGCAGACGGGCGAACAGGGCTCAAATCCTCCGGTGAAATTTTAATATAAAAAAAAAGGAAAAGAGAAAAAAATCGCTAACGAAAGTGTGGAGATTTAGACCAGAGGTCGAAAGAAAAACCCCCCCACCCAAAAAATATAATGCAATGAAGATCGATGAATAAGTTTGTTCACTCATCCTCATCCATCATTTCGAGAAAGGCAATTTCGGTCTGTAATAGCCGCTCAAATTCCTCCCTGGCAATCCCCACACTCTTCGACAATCTGTACAAGCTCTTAATGCTGGTGGAGATGTGTTGTTTGACGCCCGTTTCTGCCTGCATATTCAGACTGGTCGCCTCCTCTAACTTGTCGACAGGGCCCCCCGCCGAGGAAGCCGATGACCCGGCGGAAATCGGGCGAGGTGCATGTGTCACGGCTCCTGGGAGCGCTTCTTTATCAATGAGGAAGGAAGTCGATACAGCCGTAGGCGGCGTAGAAGAAACGGTTGTAGGGGAGTATGATGATGAGTGCTGCATGGTGAGAGGATTAGTGTATCGTGAGTGCTCAGGGAGCGAGTTTGCCGATGAATCCTCTGGCTCCATAGCGGGTTGAGTGTTGTCATATTGTGAATAGTAATCATCGTCCGCAATTTGCTCTACCTTCTGAGGCACCATGGGGGTCCGAGCAGGGGTACGATCATACATATCCCAGTAGTCGTCATCGTTGTCGTTCTCGATTCTCAGGGTATCATCGGCATATGATGGGATAGGGTTAGCCACTGGTAACACAGGTTTTGCGGATCTACTGTAGAAGGCTTCGTCCGCTTCGCCAACGGTTGGGTAACATTCGGTTTTCTCAGAATCTGATGAGAGATGCAAGTCCATGATTCTCCACCCATCATCTTCGCCATCTGGGTCGTTGGTAATCCATAGGTAGACCGCCTCAATATTACGTTCCGGAAGCTGGACGTATGCCTTTATTGTTTCCTTATCCAGGCGTTGGAATCCTTTCAAATCTATTTCGCCTAATTCCAATTCACCAGAGGCCGGGTGTGGTGTAAAATCCTGCGTAGCGAGGTGTGTCGAGAGCTTAGGGCCCGCAGTGGAAGACCAAGTTAAAAGCGAAAGCCAAGTCTCCTCTACGGGAGGAGCGGAACTTGAAGGCACCCCTAGCAACCGGAGGCGTTGCCGTAGGATCGGTGAAAGCAGAGGATAGAGTGACGGTGGGGGCTGTGGAGAAGTGAACGCAATTGGGATGTGGGCGAGCAGAGGAGGAAGAAGCTCCGAGAGCGCTGGTGGGGGAATAAAGTTGACCATTATGGTAACTAGCTATCACGATACCCAAGTGAAGGCCTGGGGTGTAGTGGAGAGGAGGAGTAATATCTGTGCGTTTGACGGGGGGGGGAAGTCTTTTTAAGCAAATATCTGGAAGGCAACCCGGTCAGACTTCGGAAGCGTAAAAATCGATTGGCTTCTGATCGCCTGCTTTATCGAGGCTAGTCGCGGAGGGAGGTATAGAGAGGGCAAAATAGTAACAAAATGGCTTAGCGGGGGGGGGGTCGGGCTAATATTATGGATAGCCCGATGTAATGCTAAGTTATGAACTTGGAACTTTCGCTGCGCCGAACCACTGGAACAAGCTTGCGGGAGAAATGGAACAGAGTCGAGCACCTGCAGTTAGGCGACTTCACAAATTGGGGAAGACGGATGTATTGCTCATGGTCCTTGGATGTCAGATTGACTCAGTTACGGTAGTTTCGGAGCAGGCTCGCAATCTTGCTGAGGAATGCGGTATTTTCGGTCAAGTGGGAATGATATGCAAGACGTAGGAGTTATCAAGTGAGAAGAAGAGGACTGTAATAGCCGACTGAGGGTTTAGGGGGCGACGGGTCTTGTGGTGGAGAAGAGTTGTTTTATGGAGGTGGGGAGTCCGGACAGATGGAGGGGAAGGATACTCGCAAAGGAAGTTCGGGGAAACGGAACCCCAGTTGTGTCTATGACCCTAGTGAAGGGCTGATGTGGGACATGGATTCTCTGTTTAGAGTGTTCGGTCGCCCGGCTGCCCAGTGCTCACTATCCCCGTTATCGGTAGGGTACGATAGTGGTGAGATTGTGGGATGAAGGGTTAGCAGATAATTGTAGAATCCTGTATCGGTATTTAAACTAGTGCATTCGGATGTGAAAAGTATTTTAAGATGTAGCGCATAGGTCTAAATGGACGGGGAGAGGCTGTCGGGCCGGGTCCGTTGGACGGCTAGGCACATGTTAAGTGGCCCACGCGCCTTCTCGCCATTGGAGGCAGAAGAAGCCAAAGGAAAATATGAAGAAAGTGATTTCCTTTCACTTTGTAGGAGTCTGGGAGCCTGCTGTACCAGTATGAGTAAATTACACGAGTACTGTACTCGAGTACAGTGTGTACGATTAGGGAAGCGACTGACCATTATCGGTTTGCTTACATAAAGGGAACCGCCACCAGATCATTACCGTATTTGACAATTCATCATTGCAAGCCATCCATACTATTAGTACTAAATTTACTTGATACTACCGTGGTACTCGTACAATACCTTTGAATTTTGGATCATTTCGCGGGGTGTAAGAGCCAAACCTCGTGTTTTGAAAGAGAAAACTAGAGAGGATGTCTGGAGCTATTGCCCTCCCTATTGATAGAGTGTCGTACGGCCCCGGATTATATTCCCTCTCGCATGTGATGTTGATGTTCGGAGCTTGCACCAACTGAATCGGTCTCAGAGATACTTTTTGGGTGGCTTGAGGCAAGAGTTCCCGACATGGAAAGAAAAATAAGGTACTGGTACTGTTACTGGTATGGCAGGCTAGGGGAGACGGGATCAGAAGGCATCACCGTCTCGAATTATGATACTTTATGCCACAAGACCCCATTTTTGGGAGAGGCCTATCTCGAAAACTGTGCTCTGTGGCCTGTGGCTGAGCTCATCTGTGGCCTGGGATAGTCTGGGCTTTGGTTCCTTGTCTGACAGCTGGAGCGTTTGTGGCTTGTGCTTCGTTGGTCAAGCGATGCTTTTGATTAGATAATGGCCGTGTTTTCTGCAGTGTCAAACTGGCAAACCTGTGCTTCCATCCGGCAACTTGAAGCACTTCAAAGGGTTTGCTCTGACCCCACTAATTCCCTGATTCATCAATCCCTCTATTTCAAAACATTTTTTTATATCCTTTGAATAGCAAATTTTGATCGTTTTGAGACGTCTCTCAGTTTCACTCGTTTCCTGGTCGGTCGGGGGCCCTCTGCCCCAAAAACGTCAGCTCCCAGAACTGGTTGCAACCAACAGCATTCGTCGCCCCTCCTATTCCTCAGCCAACCTCCTCCACTGTCCCCCATCTTTCGAATTTGTAGTCTACCTCGCCTGTTTTTTTCTTCCATCTCAGCTTTGCTGTTTCCACAAACAAACCAAAATGGCATCTCCATTCTTGGGGGTGTATACCGCCGTGTACGCGTATACTCCCCGAGACGATCAGGAGTTGACCTTGGAAGAGGGCGATCTGTTATATATCCTCGAGAAGTCTTCTGACGACGATTGGTGGAAGGCCAAGAAGAAGAGTACGGGAGAGGAGGAAGAGCCCATAGGTCTCGTACCTGTCACCTACATCGAGGAGGTAAGAACCTTTTACAACTGCATTTTTATCGTGGAACTTCCATGCTTGGCTAGATGGGGTTGTTGCTAGGCAACGTGTTGGAGCGGCACTGCTTTGTAGAGAAAGTATATCGCTAAAATTATCCTGATTGCTCTTTAGGCCAAACCTGTTGGTAAATCCAAAGCGCTCTACAGCTATACCCGACAAACCGACGAAGAAGTGTCCTTCACTGAGGATGCTACCCTTGATATTTATGACGATGTTTCAGATCCAGACTGGGCTCTTGTAGGATACAATGGGGAATTCGGCTTTGCACCGACCAATTACATTGAAAAAAATGGAGCTGGCGAGGGTAATTCACCTGATTCTCCTACTGCCGCTTCACCGCCTTCACCCGTTCAGGCGCCAGTTGCTACAAGCAAACATGTTTCCTTCTCATCACCGCCAAGGGAAGACACACCGCCCCCACCGACTCCTCCAAGACCACAGTCTCAGGAGTACTCATCAGCTCAATCACCAGCGGCGAACGTTGCCGCTGTCATGCATCAGAGAACCTCTCAGCATTCGGTTTCTTCACCAAGGTCTTCTATTTCGGGAAGGGTTTCACCCACCGGCTCAGCATCTCACTCTTATAGGGACCGAAACCAGGAGCGGAATTACGAGCGGGGTCATGACCGAGGCCACGATCGAGAGCACGATCGAAGCCATGAACGAAAGTCAACCCGAGAGAGAAAATATGTGCACGAGCTGTCGGATTCTGAGGACGATGGGCCACGAATTCCCTTCCGACCGCCGGGCCAACCTCGTCATGGTGTTGAAGGCGGACATAGCCATGGGCGCGACTCGCCCCCAATTCCTCCTGGTTTCCAAACCTATCCAGTACAAGAGGTTGACTCCAGGAAGAAGCGTGCCGCGACCCTTGGCTTAGGCCCTACGCGGATCATTCTCCTGCCTGACAAAAGTACCCGCCCTAAGGAGGAATGGAGCGTCGAAAACCTTAAGGGCTACAATGTGGAGGGAAAGCATGTATTCCTTGAATTAGAAAAGCCGAGCCGTTCATTAGATCTCCACGCGGGGTCCAAGGACACAGCCGAACAGATCATATCCGCCCTCTCTGAGATCCGGGGCGCCGTGAAAGCTGCGGGAATAAGTGAGGTTTTTGCTGCTGCTTCAGGAACGGGCAAGCGGAATGATGTAGGAACTGTGCTCTGCGATTTTGCAGCGCAAGGAAAAGATGAAGTTTCAGTGACCACTGGTGACGAAGTTTTGATCTTGGATCAGTCAAACGATGAATGGTGGTTGGTTCGGAGGCAGGTTAACGGGATCGAGGGAGTTGTGCCGGCCAGTTTTATCGAGAGGGGCCGGAGCAAGGTTGTTACCACAGGCATCATGGCTTCGCCAAGCGATCCGAAGGAACGGATTAAGATGCAGGAACACGCCGGGGATCGCAGGGCTGGTGGAATACCTCGGAGGACAAGCAGTTTGGCTGGAAGTCATTCAAGGGAAGATAGGAGGAGGAGGCCCGATAGCGTTGCGTCAGATCAAGCCGGTCCCGGGAAACAGAGTATGCCCCAGCCTAATCGTTCTCGTTACAGAGAGGCGGGCCCGTGGGCAGCGATCTTGCTGACAGCTACCGTCACAGAGCCAGATAGTTCGCAAGTCCGCCAATGGACGGATCGTACCGGGAACTTTAAGGTCGAGGCTCAGTTCATTGGGTGTAAGGATGGGAAGATCAATCTCCACAAGCTGAACGGAGTGAAGATTGCAGTTCCAGTGTCCAAAATGTCTTTGGAGGATCTGGAGTATGTAGAGAGACGAACTGGTATCTCACTTGACGAAGACAAGCCTTTGGTGGGGCTCAAAATTCGCCCGAAGGCACCACCACAATCTCAAGCTGGAATCAGCATTGTACCATCTGGTGGAAGGGCTAGCTCTCCAGCCGCTAGATCGCCCCAATTCCAAGCCGGGATGAACACAAGGTCGTCAGATGGCTACGATTGGTTCGATTTCTTCCTCTCTTGTGGTGTAGAGGTAAATAACTGTCAGCGGTACTCAAACGCGTTTCAACGAGATAATATGGATGAGTCGGTACTGGAAGTCATTACCCCAGAGGTAATGAGAACGTTAGGTCTTAAGGAGGGTGACATCTTGCGAGTAACGAAGAAGCTTGATGAGAAGTTCGGGAGATCTAAGAAGAATGGCGTTCGCTGGGAGGACGAGGGAAGCAGCGGGAACCAAGACGGTTCTTTGTTTTCTGGGCCAGGTGGTGCATTGAAGAATAACACACGGAAGGGCCGTCCACCTCCTGCCATCCAAACACCGGATTCCGTGGATCCCAAAGCCTTCGAGCAACAAAGCGAAACAAAGCCGCCAGAGGCCCCTGCCCCTATTTCAAAGTCGCCTCCTGCCACCCAAGAAAACCAGAAAGCTGGAGGATTCGAGGATAGTGCATGGGATGTCAAGCCAACATCGAAGCCTCAATCTCCTCCACCCCATCAACCTCCCCGTGTTACCGCCCCTACTGCACCCGCTACAACCTCTACCCCGGCCCAACAGCAACAGCCGGCAACGGCGCCTCCACTACAGCCACCTGTCACCGGCGCATTGGGAGATTTAATGACATTATCTACTCCCCCTCTCCAGCCCACGATCCAGAGCCCTCCACCTCCCCAAATTCCTGTTCAGTCTGCACCTCCTACCATACAACAGTTGCCTTTGGCACAGGCCCCTCCACAGCAACAGCAGGCCTTTGTTCCTCAGCAAACTGGGATAGGCTTCCAGAATACTAATATCCCAAGCCCCCCACCAATGCCTGGACAATTCGGAATGCAGCCAAATACGATGAACACGCTCAACACAATGAATCAACCAATGAATCAGCTTCTTCAAGGCAGACAGAGGCCACTTGCACCCGCTATCACAGGTGCTACTGGGGGCAGCCTTTCCATTCCGCCGCCTCCCGCAAGACCGGTCTCCGCTCCACAGAACTTTACAACACCAAACAGTGCACCAAACCCACTTACCCCTTCGTTCACCGGCACCCAGCAACCCATGAATTACGGCCCAAACCAGGCCCAGCAGTTTCCATTTCAGTCATACGTTGGAGGAGTGCCGAGCTCTTTGTCAATGCAACCAACCGGTTCTACATTCTCTACTCTGAGTACTGGCTTCTCAGTGCCAACCATGGGTATAAATGGGCAACCCCTAAATGCTGGAATTCAGCAGCCCATGCCACAACATCCACCTGCGCCAGCGTTTCAAGCACCAATCATTTCACAGCCAACTGGCGCATTACTGGCTCAGCAGTATGGTGTTCCGCGGCAGCAGCAGACTAGCTTCCAATCTTCAATAAATACTCAGCCAATTGGAAGAGGGCTTGGTGTCAACTCAGTTTTGCCGCCCGCATTAATTCCTCAGTCAACTGGCCTACAACCTGCGACTACCCTAATGCCACAAAAGACGGGTCCCCCACCGGCTGTGAAGTTTGGAGTAGACGCGAAGAAGTTGACACCACAGCCAACTGGGAGGGCAAACTTGAGCAAGGCTAGTACGTACCTCTTAGTATCCAAGAATGTTGTCCCTCTTACTAACCCATTTGAACCCTACAGCTCCAGAGAATCCTTTCGGATTTTAATACCCTGCTTAGATTAAGATAGTAAATTGGGGGGGATTTAGTAGAGAGTGAGGATGAAGTGCTCGGTTTCATTGGGATATTGATTTGTTTTTGTTTTTGTTTCTCTGTTCTTCCGCCCTCTTAGTTCCCTGAATCATCAGCCCTTCTCGGCGTCATCGGTACAATGTGTGGGTTTGCTCGCGCGTCGTGTAGGGAAAAGGATAAGCAGAAGAGCCAAAATGAAGCAACGAGTCGACACTACCTCACCGGGCAGTCTTGTCCCACTTTCTGTTTTCTTCGCACGGTATATATATGCTACTCTTGTTCATCATGTCTTATCGTATCGTATAATTTTACATACATTTCTTCCTTCTCTTCCTCTTTCTATTTTGGCATTGCGTCTTTATCCAGCCTGGACTCCCCATTTCTCTGTATTGTACTTTAAACCTTGTGGTCGAAAGGATTATTATTCTTTTGTTTCCTGGACATTGGTCGGGTTGCTACTGTATTACTGTATTGCCCCCTCTTTTTCTTCTGCGGCAAAAGCTTATTTTGTCCACCTACGGCATGGTGCCGTATGGTGCCGTATGGTAGGGCGCGGCATGGATTGTAGGGCTGCGCATGTCTGGTGCTTTCTCTCTAACCTTGTCTTCTCATCACGTTGCTTTCTGCTTATAACAAAAGTATAGACCATCATGAAATTCGAAGCCAAACCTTACAGCATCTCGTATTATTCTTGTCTGAACAGCAACAGAACGGTAGCAGTAACAGTCAATACATGCAAGCTTCCTAGTCTAGCGCAGTCTCCAGAATTTCAGGATCTCAACATTTCATACGGTTCCTATACCAGCCGCATTCCAGAAACTCCCACAACTTATTACCGTGTCAGCATTCCTGCAACAACGATCATTCCCACAACAACAACACTCATACTAATTGTTCCATTACAGCCCGCAATGCGCTCCGGATAACGATCACTACTCGAGTACCCCTACCGTCGGGTGATAGCCAGTGACTTCTCACTGCAGTCTCACTATATAGCTCCTCAAATATGCCAAAGCCCACACAAGTTCTCCATTATTGTTAATTCCCCTTATACAGTTGACAAGAACGTAACCTCCTCCTCCTCAACTATCGTCGCAGCCTTAGAAGCCGCCAGGGACGCCCATTCCCTGATAATCCTGTATACCAAACCTCCCAAGGCGGCGCTGCCTACTTCGCCGATAAAGATGTATAATATCATGCCCAACAGCGACCAAACGACCAGCATATCCGGCGCGATCGCGGCAGCCACACTTACATCTACGCGATCGCACCCGCCTATCGGATCCCGGTGATCCTATATACGCAGCGGACCACTGCGCAAAGAAGCTCTTCCTCTTCCTCCTCCCCTGGCTATAGACGGGATTGCTATCCGCGGACGAGGCATACTTCGCCGATCACGGGGAAAACCGCTTATTCAGTTCGCACATGATCGGCCTGAGCGAGGAGGAGGGCGAGGACTTTCAACATCGCCAGAAGTACCTATCTATCCCGTACGGCGCCGATGAAAGCAGTGGTTGGAAAATTGAGATCGGGATCACGGGTGGGGTGGAGGAGGAGGAGGAGGAGGACGGCGTGGATAATAGCGCGCTGTAACACCCAGCCGGAAGATATCTGGGAGGTGTATAGAATAGCACCTTGGCACCCCTTTCTCCCAACCTACTTTTCTATAGCAGCGGGGTTCAGGAATGCGCGACGGGGTTTATATAAGCCCGGTTGCGTCCGGGGTCGCTGGTGATGCATCAGGAGTTTTTTACGAAGGGAAAGATTGGAAAGGGAGGAGGGGAAGCCACTATTTTTGGTCTCCCACGGCGGGTCCGGGAGCACTAAGGTTAAGTTTGAAACTGCTATTGGACATGGGCGTTGTTAAGGTTAATTTGGATACGGGTCTTCAGTATGTCCAAAATGTGGGAAGGGGGGGAGCTGGGGGGGGAGAAGCTAGCTAGTTAGCTAATACACGGTACATATTATAGATATCATACGCAAACTTGACCAGTATCCGCGACTTTGTTCGTATGTTTACCCATTCCCTTCCCTTCCCTTCCCACCCGTGCTGGATGTACTGACCATCATCTACAGTTACCAAGAAAGACTATATTAGAATGCAGCAAGTCGGCAATCCGGAAGGTGATGACAAGCCCAATAAGAAGTACTTCGAGTTAGCACCCCCCTGTCTACCTAGAAATAATGTGAAAATGCTATGATCATTGAATAGCCCCCCGCGTCTGGATCCGCGAAGGTGAAAAAACCATGTCTGTCTGTCCGTGTAAAGGAAGCTCTACATGACTTGAACGCTGCGAACCAGCTCTGAATTGAGGTCAAGGAAATGGGCCGGTTGGTTGATATAGCTACTTTCTCCGGGATCCTCTTTGTGAACCCTAGGGGGGTTCTTTTTCCTTTGCAATCTGTTCTGTGTTTGACATGTTGATAAAAGCATGTGAGACAATTCCCGTGGTGTGAGGAGGCAAAGTGATAGTTCATGATTGAGGCAAGTTTATTAGACTTTTTTCATTTTTTCAAAATTCTCGTAACCACTCCTCATCGAGCGCTCGGAAATAGCTCTACGGCCTACTACAGCGTTACGCGTCAAATTTCACAATTCAATGAAATTTCCCCCGAACCAGTCAGAATCCTATCGCGCCTAGAGCGAGCAGGCAGCATCGCATCATAGCCCTTTAAACAGCAACCTAATCCCCTCCCCCTCCCTCCCGTGAATCCCCTATTTTGCAGCCGCCTTCTTCCCCGCCCTCTCCACCTGCGGAAACTTGACACCCTCCGTGAGCCCCACAACCCCCCACGCCAACCTCCCCACATGCGGCTGCACATTCCAATGAAACGACAGGGTAACGTTATCGCGGCCGGCGAACTTCCCGGTGATATCATTGATGCTGTACTTTGCGCGCTCGTTCTTCAAGATCAGCCTCGAGGCGGAGCGGGACGGGAGGATGGCGTCCCAAATCACGGCTTCATTGTCGGTCTAGACGAGTCAATAGGAGAGTACGGACGGGGAGGGAACAAACATATTTAGACCCCGGATACGTCGCGGACACGTAGGCGAATACTTGCTTCGTATTCCAGTTGAAGAGGGAGGAGAGGTCTATTTCATCACGGTCAGCTCGCTCACTATCCCGGGGGAAGGGGCAGGGCAGGGAGGTGAATTAACCAGCCTCCAAATCGAAATTCAGAACCGCATATTCCTGTACTTTGGACGTGTAGTACTGATGCGCTCTTCCTTTAACGCTGTATCCTCGGGATTCACCACATCAGCGCCAATACCACCCTAATGAAGGAATGAAGGAATGAAGGAATAATAGTATCATACATCTTAACATCATTCGTCTTGATAACATCCACGCTCACATCCGCAGGATATAGCAGCGAGGATAGGGCAACTAGACCTGCGACGAAAAATGCCACGGTGGTGAAAAAGCCAAAGACGTTTTGAATTCGGACTAATGTGGAATGCATTTTTTCTTCTTTTCTTTCTTTATTTCTCCCCACCTCCTTATATGCTTCGTATTATTATAGGTTTCGGTTTTGGTGATGGGTTCGTTGTGTTGGGGGTATCGTAGGAGCTCTCGGCGGTGGTGGTGGTGGTTATGTTGCTTGATCGGATCGGTTGAGGCCAGAATGTGGGTTTGGGGAAACCTAACCCTAATAGGAGGTGCGAAACATCTTTGTGTTACGAGCAGTCTACCGTACTCTGTGAATCGAAGGGAAGACTTGGCTTGGCTCGGATGAGTGCTTCTTGGGCGCGGTTTACTGTGTGATAAAGAGCACGATAGGACAATGTCCCAGACAGGGTTGCAACCCGGAGAGTAAATCCTTTTTACTTACTCATACTCCTATCATAGTTTTCTAGGGACGCGACATTATCCTGTCTGCGACATTGCCCTATCATGCTCTTTATCCATGGCGTTCATAGGCTTTGGCTTAACTTGGGGATAAATTTAAGTGCTATCATAGGGGAAAGAAGTTAAAGCTAACTCTTGGTATTATATCATACCGTACGATGGGTCCACAATACCGGCATGTATCCAACTCTTTGATTGGCTGATTAATCCGGGAGCCAATCAGAGCAGGTTCGCCTCCTCGCACTCAACCCCCGATACAAGTAGACTAAACTAGAATAAAATATCTACCCTCCACCACCATCACCGGTACCACTCCGGCTCTAAATGCTGCGAGTATTATACGAGGCTGGCGACAAAAATCACCCGTAGATGAGGGTTTTCCACTGAAAACAGCCATATTCACGACCTTCCAACCACTAATCTAGTAGAGCAATCCAAACCAAATCATCCACATGTGATATAATTTTCTAGATCCTACTCTCTAGCCCTTTTGAACTCTGTATCTAAACCGGCCGAGGAACTATCAAGGGAGTAATGGTTGGTACAGTACATTGGTCTTGGCGCAATTTTTGACTATTTTGTATGGGAAATGGCAAGGCTTGGCGCTGTTTTCAACTTCAACTTTACAATATTGCATGCCAAAGCAGCCAGTGACTCTTTAAAGATCTGTGAGCACTTGAGGAGATATTTGAATGGATTTTGGACCATAATCTGAATTTTTCATTTCTTTTTTCAGCTTCAGGATGCATTAAATGAAGAGTGCGAAGTAGACCAGTTTGGGCGGTATCATACATGCAATTCTACCGGTGATTTTTGTCGCCAGCCTCGTACTCGTAGACTACCAATAGTACTTGTAAACTACCGCTCCCACTAGGCCAGGTTTCCTATAGGTGAACAGGGGAAAGGAAACGTCACCGCTCTTTTTCCACAGTCTCCACCATCTCTTTTCAAGTTTGCTTCTGCCCTCTTCTCCCATACTGCCATACTGGAAGCAGGGGACATATAAAGCACCATCCCCCACCCAGTCACCGGCCTCCTCCCACTCCCACTCTCACTTTCATCACTCTTCCAAGCGAATGAACACGCAAAATGACCACCTCCCCATGCAAGAACCGCATCGTAGTCTTCAGCGGTGGCAGCGCAGCAAACAACCTCATAGACGTCTTCAAGCACCTTTGCAAAGACTCCCGCTCTCTGGACTTTATCCTGCCCATATCCGATAACGGCGGGAGCACGTCCGAGATATTGCGGGTGTGCGGGGGGCCGGGGATTGGTGATGTTCGGAGTTAGTTTCCTCCGACCCATGCCTCCCTTCTCTCCTTGTATCCGGGTTAACCTAGGAGGTGTGGTGGGGGTGGGATTGATTAGGTCGTCTGATCAGACTCGTTCCGGAAGATGTGGACGGAGAACGTTGCGCTATCCGGAATCTCCTAAATTACAGACTTCCCGCTGATCCCGACAAGGCGCGATTGGAATGGTACAGGATTGTAGAGGGGACGCACATTCTTTGGAAGGGGGTGAGCCATTTCTCCCTACGTCCTTCCCTACCTTCCCACACCTAACACCACCACCAGATTCCTTCCGAGAAGCGCGAACTGCTCCGCTCCTTCTTCAACCATCTAAACCTCGAACTCCTAAAGCGCCAACGCCCAACAGCCCACTTCAACTTCCACAGCGCCTCAACTGGAAACCTGTTCCTGACCGGCGCCCGCTTCTTTACGGGCTCCTTCGAGTCGGCGATATACCTCTTCCACTCAATAACCGGCGTGCCATCAAACATCCGTGTGATCCCGGCAATCAATTCCAATCATGCGCACCACATAGCCGCAGGTCTCGCGGACGGGTCCGTTATTATCGGGCAGAACGAGATCTCGCACCCGAGCGCTTCGTCTGCTTCGCTACTTTCGCCGGAGGATACTCCTACAGGGTCCGATGCGGGGGGTAGTGGTGCTGACGGCGAGGAGGAAGAGGAAGGTGATGATTTACCCGGATCGTTAGCGTCGCTGAGAAGCCAGAATATCGTGTTTTCAAAAGGGCACGAAGATAATGAGGAGTTGTCCGATAGGATTGAGAGGATCTGGTATATAAATTTATACGGGGAGGAGATAAGACCTCCGGCGAACCCCAAAGTTGTTAGTTCTTTAGGGTCGGCCGGGGCAGTGATTTACAGCATTGGGAGTTTGTACACAAGTCTTATGCCTTGCCTTGTGCTCCGGAATGTTGGAAAGGCATTGGTGGAGAGTGGTAAGAATACGCCCAAGATATTGCTGCTGAATGGGTCGTATGATCGGGAAACGGGGCCAGATCATGGGGAGTTCACGGCTACGGATTTTGTGAGGGCCATTGTACGGGGGTGCACCTCATCTATAGGGGAGAAGGAAGGCGGGGAGGTTGGGTGGAACAGGTTCGTTACGCATGTCATCTATTTGGAGGGCAATGGGGCCCCTACCGTGGGCACGGCCGAGTTGAAAATGGCGGGGATTGAGTGTATGAGGGTTTATGGGAGGAAGAATCCTGAGGGGGATGGAAAGGGAATGTTGTATGATCCTACCGCGCTTGCTCAGACCCTCGATACCATTCTAGCTGCGAGAACCAAGAGAACTGACGCCAGGAGGATGACTGTGGGTGCATATGGAAGGTCGCTGTGATTTTCGCTGTCGGATTAGACATTAGATTTATAGAGTATGCCAAATACACCCCTAATAATAGGATGGGTCTTCGGCATCACACAACCCGAAATCACCGGCAGAATATCTCTCGCAGCACAATTTTCTTTGGAGAAAGTGATCAAATATCTGGTTGGAGGTATCTATTCCCTCGACCTAAGCTTTTGTGACGTAAAGACACACGGACGTAACGTAACCCAACCGTATTTTGCACTTCTTGGAGCAGGAAAAAAGGGGGACCCCCAATTTCTTTATTTTGATGTTGGCTCCGTTTAGTCGAAAAGACCGAAACCCATGTCCTCGTCGGACTCCTATGGAATTCATTAGCAAACTTCTTCTTGAGCACGGCCTGGGGTAGGGGGCTATGAACCTCCTTCTCCTCCTCCTTCTCTTCTTCCTTGGCCTCAGGGGCGGCGCCGCCGGAAGCAGCCGCTCCACCAGAGGCTGCACCGCCACCGGAACCACCAGTTGGAACAGAGGCGAGCTTGGTAGAACCCTCAGCGATCAACTAGAATTTGAAAGAGAAAAAGTCAGTCCCGGTCCCAGGAAAATCAGCAACGGTTTCATGTGTAACGGACCTCGTTGATGTCTTTTCCTTCAAGCTCCTTAAGAAGAGTGGCGAGACGCTCCTCATCAGCGTCAATACCAGCAGCACCTAGAACGCTCTTAATATCGTCGGCAGAAGGGGAGTCGTTTCCGGCAAGGCCGAGAAGGAGATAGGCTGCGAGATGCTTCATTTTGGATTATTTGCTCTGTGGGCGTAAAACTATTTATCAGATTGTTTGCTTCAAGGAGAATTGTTATGGATCCAAGGCGTACTCACAGGGGGGACTGTTGAACAAGAGAAACAATCAAATTTAACCGCGTTGGACCGGAGAAAGCTCTTCGTTGTTCGAAAGGGAGGTTGCTGATGATGGTTGGTTGTGGGGGGGGAGCTTTACATACTTTGCCACAGGTAGGTTTCTTAGTGGGGGGATGGTGCGAATGGCTAATCGAGTGTGACTGCTATTGCGGGGGAGCAATAAGGGCAAACAGAGGTTGGACACGGCCACAGGGCAAAACAAACTCAACCCTTGGCCCTAAGGAAAACATGTCTATGTGGCTATGCAATCATGAAATGTGGCTTCTCTATTGTAAAGTGCTCTTGGCAACCAAAGCCTGCGCGCCTCTGTCTCCGATGATTATTTTTCGGTATTGACAGACGAAAGGATCCGACACTCTTTTCCTATTTCTTTGTGACTCTAATCTCACTCCTGTTTTCTCTTCTCTCCTTCTTTCTTTGACCACATTTCCGCTGTCGAGTAACCTTTTTGACGGGTTCGCGTTTATTTCCTTTTTCCACGGAGCCTTTTCACCAGGTCTTTGTCGTGTCTGTTCTCCTCTCAAACTTTACCCTTACCCGTCGGTTTCCTGGTTGCTCTCGCCTTTTTTTCTCCCCAAACCGCTCTCTCCCTCTCTCTTTCCCTCACTTCCACCTTCTTCCCTTCGATCAAGCTCCGCCCCCACTTTTTCACATACTCGCTCCCCTTCTCCTGACCTGCCCTTCTTAGCTTAGTGTCGAGTTTCGCGATCTAAAAAAACTACCATCACTCTACGCTCAAATCATTCCTTTCTCTAACAGCTCCTCTCCGTTGCCCTGCCCTCGCCATCTGTTATCGACGCTCGTTGTCGTCAGCCATCCAGAAACCCTGTTCCCCAACTTCTTTTTTTGCCAACCCTCAACCACTATCCCCCTCCATTAAAAATTATACAGTCTCTTTCCACGCTAAATACTTCAGTCTCCCACCACCTCGCTACCCATTTTAATAACATACCTCCTCGTTCTACTTACGACCACGACCGTTACCTTCGCACACCAACCGACAAGCAGCCCCGGAGGACGACCACTGCGGTCGATATAAAGCAGTACCCCTTCAAAATGGTGTTCAACGACTCTAATCCTTCGGTATCTTTCACCAATTTTCTTTTTTCCTCCCTTCTCTTACTTCTTACTAGATTTGTTACTAAATTTCTGCTTTCACGATATAATATAGTTCAGCATCTCCAGTATTCTAAGTCGTTACGACTCCTCTGCCGCCACTGCGCCGTCTACAATCACCAAACCGCTTCCTACGAAGAAACCGGTTAATAATGCGAGGCCAAGTATGTTTCCATTCTTCCTTGTAATTTCTGTTTCCCTGTTCGCAGAATGTGGTTTTAACGGTTTCGGCTCCGATTCTCTGCCTGTGTTATTTAAGCCAATCCATTGGCTCTTTTACTGACACCTCATGTTCGCCTTGACAGATGGTACTGGCTCTGGACCAATCACCTCCACCACCACACCACCACCCCGATCCTCCCTATCGTCTACCTCCAAGTCCACTACATCGCAAATGTCTCGAGACAGCACAACAAAAGTGGTAACATCATCTAAGCCGGAAATCAACCCTGTAAAAAGGCGCAAGACCGAGGAAGTTCCAAAAAGCTCATTGGAGCTATTGAAGGAAAGGAAGGAATTACTCCAGCGCAAAAGCGGAGGGGTAACCGCTAGCACTTCAATTACCATATCCGGCTCTGCCGGCAAAGTTGCCCCTCCGAGATTGTCGGTTGGTGCCGCAACCGCTAGGTCCAGCTCCGGAATTAAAACAGCAGAGGCCGCCAAGCCTGTAGCTGAAGCTCCGAAACCGATGTCTTATCGTGAAAGGATGGCGGCTGCCTTGCAAGCTGGGGCGGAAAAAAAACCGGCCGCAGGAACTATCACTCATAAAGCTCGTCCTTTAGTGAAGGAAAAGAAAGCCTGGCAGTTAAAGTTGGAGGGGCAGGGAGAGGGGAAAGGGGCGGATACTGCGGCTAGTAGGAACAGTAAAAGTCCTGGTGTTTCCGGGGGTGAAAAGGCGGCTTCCACTTCAAAAAAGATGACCGATTTTACCAAATCGGTGACGAAAAAATCATCTAATGGAATAACTGGTTCCACCAACGGGATTGGAAGTGCAAACGGCGCAAATGGGCGAAAATCTTCTGTCGGGAACAGTAGTATGTCTTCGTTAAAGGGCAAAGATAAGGACAGGGGAAAACCCATGTTGGAAGCCGGTGTGAAGAGAAAGCGCGAAAGCCCCCCACCAAAACCCGGATACTCTAGCTACTCGAGAAATAAAATTTCCACCAACCACAAACGCCATGGGGCCCCACGACTAGACTCGTATGAAGAAGACGATCCCGATGACGATTTCGTGGTTAATGATGAGGATGATGAAGACGATGCATATGGTAGGGGTGGTGGCTATGGCGGCTTTGCAAAGAAGAAGTATGTCGGATTAATCCACCTGCTCTCTCGTCACTTCCTCTTCGAATTCCCCACAAGTTAACCAGTTTATAGATATTCATACGTTGATTACGATTCAGCCAGCGACATGGAAGCTACCGGAGCAGATGTATTGGAAGAGGAAGAACGTAGTCGTCGTGTTGCAGCCAAAGAGGATGCTGCGCAAGAGAAACTGGAAAGAGAATTGGCCGCCAAAAAAGCAGCCCTTAAGAAGAAGGGTGTCCTTGTCAAGAAGAAGTAACTACGATTGTAAGGGTTTCCCGACGTTACGAACATTCCCCATCTCACCATCACTTTCACTTTCATTTTTTCACTTTCATTTCCTGTATTATTCTTATCTTAGGCTTCTATTGGGGTTCATTCGGCACATCTCCTGTTGAGTGATTCCTTCACATCTAATCCCTTGCTAAAAACGGTTCAATGCGGTTCCTGCTGATGCTTTTTTACATCTCTGGTGTTTTGGAGAGGTCACCTTTTTCGTTCTATTCTCCTTTCACCCTTTCGCCTTTCCTTAGAAAGAATCCCTTGTAAAGGGCAATTTTTCCTTTATAGCTTCTTAGTTATCACTGCATGCTACCTACCCACCCCTTTTCCACACTCAAATCAGGGCTTTTTGTTTTGAGCTGTAACTCTTTTTTCTTCGCCTTTACATTCTATTGTATCAAAATTCTCCGGGCTTTTCTCTTGGTACGGTCATCTCGCACCGGCGTTATTCACGAACTTCTCTTCTATTGCCATCACCCTACCTATTTCCAATTGCGGAATACACCGCTGCCTAACTATTTACCCCTTTCTCTTGTCTTTGGATGTTTTCCTGTTTGTCGGGTGGAGTATGGTTGTGCCCTAGAGTAGTTGATTTCGAAGGTGAAATGGTATGATATCCGTTTTTCCCAAATTGCCGAATTAACACATGGGGGATCCCCGAATACCCGAATGGATCAATAGATGGAGCTGCGCGTAGCCTTCGCCTCTTCGGGCCAACATGTGTGCGTGTGTATATATAGCTAGACGCACCCCAATTTTAATGAGGTGATCACAGATCTATGGATATTCAGTGAATCGTGCATTAAATACCGGTGGTAGCCGCCCTGGATATATGATAGCTGTCGCACCCTGTCAAATACTGCATGTACTGTACGAGTACGGGAACATTAGCGGCGAAGAGATTGAGTGCGATTCACCAAGCGCCATGATGCAGTTCTGTAACGATACCAGTACTGAAGACATGGGGAGTCTCTCGATTCTCTAGATTTCGCTGTCAATGGCGAGTGACCTTGTGTGATTACAAACAGGGTCCACCGGGTGACTTTTCGTGGGAGCTGTTCCATCTTCCATCTGTAATGATTCTGAATGTGTGATGTTACAGTAGGCTAGTTGTCTGAAGCTGTCTTGCAACTTAAAAAAGTGCCACAAATTTAAGGCGGAAGCCTTCTTCTTCTCGTCCCTGTGCCCTGAACTTTCCCCATATATCGACTCTCGCAAATGCTTCTGCGCACTTCGAATGATCGAAAGAAGGATGCGGCATGAGAAATCTAAGACAAAATTTCATCATCAACCGTGAGAGAGGGCCATTGGCGTGGGTTCACGGGCTTTTTCTCTCTCCCCCAGGCCCTAGTTGATTGTACTAGTACGAGCCCCAGTGCAATTCATGACATAGGTTGCAGCAATACTCCTCGTTGAATGGCAGATGGTTTCTTGGCACTGGTATGATACGCCACAACAACACCTGAACGAAATACCCCCCCCGTACTTCATTTCAACCTACATACCTACGGCTCCCTTCTAGTTGAATGGGAACAAAAAAATAAAAAAATAAAAAAAGGTCTTCATCTTTCCTTCCCATCTCCCATTGCTTCCTTTCAGCTCCCTATACGCTATCGCGTTTGGCTAGTCGTTACGGGGTTGGGGCAAGGGCACGTTACTAGAAGGCCACCGTAAGAAGCTAACCTGTCATCGCACTCAAACCTCTTTTTTTTCTTCTCACTCTTTCTTTTGTCACTACCCAGACCCACAGCTTTCACACCACTATCCTCGTAGCCTTCCTTTCGTTTCAACCAGCTCTTCACACCCACACATCGACACACACCCACACCTTCTCGCGGTTAAGTGAACAATAGGAGGAAGGGAGAGAAGAAAAAAAAAGGAAAAAAGGACGAGGCAAAGAGTGGAGGTAATAATAAAATAAGAAATAGAGCTTTCCGGATCTTCAGAGTTATTGCAACAATGGCAGCCGCTCAAGGTCTTAGCTCCGTCGAGGACCAACTTCAACAACTGGGAAGCGCGCGCGCCCTTGTTCTAACTGATCCAGTCTACTGGCCGCAGGTACTACACGGTATCCTTCCAATCGTATCCGGACCGGTTGTCGAGCTGAGGCGTTGGGGTGCGGACTTTCTCGCCGAGACCTTTTCCACTCCTGTGGTCGAGGCTGGGGAGAAGTTGAAGCTTGCAGTTGCTTGCCTGGATACAATGGTTAGGTTGATGGATGAGAGAGAGTCTGGAATTCTTAAGAGCGTCGTCCAGTGTAGTGCTTCCGTATACCCGCTCATATTCAGATACATGTACGTGCATACCGCCC
>Ga0307509_10001595_pt1 | contig 38094 bp, 49 predicted proteins | sample 10_EM_MG_FD_202245 | JGI IMG/M metagenome (GOLD analysis project Ga0307509, IMG submission 202245) | Populus trichocarpa ectomycorrhiza microbial communities from riparian zone in the Pacific Northwest, United States - 10_EM | ecosystem: Host-associated > Plants > Roots > Unclassified | place...
CCATAATATCGATCGAAAGATTCCGATCCTGAACGAGAAGACGAGTGAGATTGAGCCTTCGGTATTACTTGATTGTGGAGGTTGAAAGGTATTTGGGAGCCGACATTGACCATTTTCCTGAATTGCCCATCAGACAAGTGAAATATTACGAATCGATGTAGCAACATACACCTCCTTTGAGCGCACTATTTCTGTCAACCGTTCTCTAATTTTCTTTTGAACCATCCGAGTGTCATCGGCACTACCCCAAAAAAAGCGTTGGAAATAGACGACCAGTGCTTGGAATCAACAAAACATACTTGATCTCAGGAACGATGAGATGCCTTCTTTCGTCGTAAATATCGCGCTCGTCGCTCTGATTGTGTGACCAACAGCAACACAGAATGTCTCGAAATATGGCCAAAGCCATTGGTAGAAGAGAACTGAGGTTTGTTCCGTGCCACAAACAGTTTCTTTGGCCTTGTTTGCACACATATACTTATTTGGAGGAATCGCATTACCATATGTGGTGGGTGGTAACCAAGTTCCAACGTCATTATTTTTTTCTGAGGAAGATGATCACCTGCTTGCTTCACATTGATAAACCCAGTCGCAGCACAATCGTCGGCTCCCACCAGTCTGACACAATACCTCCAAATGCTCAAAGAGATGGATGAAACAATACAACGGGGCACCTTGGCGAAACGCCTCACTAGCACTTCAAGTGGGCCTGAGTCCGATCTTTGTCCGGCATATCACCAAATCTGGCTTCACATACTAGTATCACAGTCAAGGTCCACAAGTACTGAGATCCAATCACCTGAACAAATCCAAGTGCAACTCACCGTCAAGGTGTTTCCCACTAAGCTGTAACATTAGGCATCGATTATAATCATTCAAATTGCACATTCGCATGCATATTATATCTAATGTCAGTGATGGCTTTTCTTTGGAATTTCCAATCGGTAGACCAGAGTGACGGATCAATCAAGGGTTCCTAGCTCGGAACGCGCCGTGGCGGTGGTTATCGAAGTTCTTGAAGACTTCTTGAGCGCCACCGCGCTTTTGCCTTCGTCAGATAATAGTACTTCTTGTTAAAATGCTACCGATATATTTAGAAATCCAAACTGCCGCATGACCCAACATACACTGAGAAAGAGCTGCTTTTGCTCCAGCTCCACAGTGCCCTGCATTTTAAAGGTAATAAACCCCACTCCGTCGCAACGACCTGGAAGCCGGGGTATATATCCGACATCACTGGAGGATGGCGAGTATACTCTGTCCCGATTCATCTTTGTTGTGGCTTCAAAAAAATCAAAATTCTAACCTGGAACCAACTAATGGTGAAGAGGCAACAAATTGTAAATATATGGACCTGGAGATGATTCACACGTCAGGATCAGGCTGTACTCTGCATTCAGTAATATTTTCGCCGACATTATTGTGCGTAACAGATAACTTCGGAGGAAGTTTCTCAGCAATCCCCCCCTTCTTTCCATAGGATATTATTAGGTCTACTCTCGCCCCCTTTAGACATAGGCAGGGAAGGCGCTGTACCCGCATCCGTACGCATTACCATTTGCGTGTTTCACGGTTGACTGTCTGTCAAGAACCATGTGCTTGTTCATAACACGGGCCTTGGGCGCTTTGGATTGACTAAATGTGCGACGTATACGGAGGCTCAGTGATTAGTAATTGTTCGAATCTGCTAACTAGTGGAAAATATTCTCCTCCGGCGGCCAGGTTCTTGACTGGATTGATCACACGGTGCATGATCGTTACGTCGATGTTGCACCGACTTAGATTGTGCCGCATTGTACACCACTAGCCTGTGCACAGAACAATCCGCAGCACGTCATGGCCACCTCTGACTATTATATTTGAGCAGGACTCCACGAGACTGTTATCATCTTTTTTAAGATTGCAATTGCCCGCCAACCACTAGTAATTTAAAATCTTGTGGACATGGGCACTGCCACTTTCTCCGTACCTGGCCTTTCTTTTGGTGATTGCCTTTTGAAAACCTATCAATGCGTTGAAGATGAAGACCAAATTTTTCACTAGATCCTTCGTCGTTGTCGTTTCAGGTTCCAGTTAAGTGCACAGGTTTGTCCAAAAGAGCATAGAAATTTGCCCGTATGTGATCTCAATTTAATTAGAATGAATTCAATGTCCAGTAGCAAGAAGAAGTTATATGGATCTTGAGATCGTGCAGTTGTCGAGGTACGGCTGTCTCAGGAGGGCTTCGCTTCTTCAGGTCCCAATCGTGATTTAGGTTTGCTTGATATAGTTATGGCTTTTCCTTAAATAATAGAAGGATTGACCCGCAGGGCCGCAGCAATTGCTGTGATTGTCCAATGAATTGGTTCCTGACCCCAGGGGATGCATAGCGGTCACCAAAATGCACTCTCCAAAACCTTTGCACCATCCAGCTCCAGGGCTGCAGCGGCGCCCGAAGTTGATGGACGACGGTGAATCGGATGACGCAATTCAGGTACATAGAGTGGATCAAGCCAAGACCGATGAGCCCGAGTTCCGATTTCCGCCAAGCTGAGCCGAGTGTGTTAAGTCCCTAAATTGACAATTGCTTTTTACTTTTTAAGTCACAACCACTTGCGTTAGCAGACGATTATATTGTATGACTGTGGACCACGATTCGTCCATCGTAACACCTAACTCGAAGCGAGGATGTCCGAGTCTTTTGCCCAAGCACCACAAAAGCGTCAACAGTTTTTTTTGTGTGACTACATATCTCCAGATTTTACACCATTTAAATTCGTGGTGTTCCTTCCGATTTTCCTGAACTTAACTTGATCGTGTTTTGATTCAATTTATGTATCTGCCGTTGTCGACTTATCTACCTTGTGGTCTTGCTACAACTCGGACAGATCCCGCCGGGGGTAGTTACAGCAGCTACAACAACGAGCAACGTGAGTTGTAGTCTCGTAGTTGACCACTTGCAGCATGTGTATCCAATTCTATTCAGGGTAAAGTGCGTTGATGCCAAGTCGTCTGATGACTGCGGAGCATCAAAGCAGCCCAGAAATGTCGGAATTCTGTGGCAAATTCCCGAAAAGTTGGCGAAATCGACGAGATAAGGGTCGAAACGTAAAATAGAAGTGATCCTGGAGGTATATGCCTACAGCAACAAAAATTGCCACTGTTCCGGTACTTTACGGGACTGAACTGAATTGTACCTTAATGGCCTTCAACATTTGTGCGCATGACCCCTAATTAGGAAACTTTAGCACATGAGACTCAAGTTTCGTGTACATCAATTCAATGTGTAGTAAGGCTTCCTAATGCGGAATTGACCGCATGGTGCAGCCAGCATTGGTTGTATTCTCTCAGCAAGTGCCCATGTGAGCCTTGGCAAATATACTGCAATCTTGCCACGGTAAGTTCATACCCCCGGCCAGTCGTCGCATCTTTCCGATCCATGAATTAGGAACTAATACATCAAGTACATATACCGCCTTGTCGCCATTTCTCTCATATATGCCGGAGAAGCGACCAGGTAGTCAGCCTTCTGATCAAAGTTAGGGCCTATCCCCTATTGCCCTTCGAATGTATCTGAGTTCTTAACAGCTAACTTTACTGATTGCACTGCCTCCATCGAGGGTCAGTGATGACTTTGCTCCTTCTCTCGTTAAAAATACACGAAATATTTAACGCAAGTTTATATATCCGGTTTACCAGTCGAGGGGATGCTTTTTGACTCATTTAGAACCAGAATTACATGTAGTCAACTTGTCCGTACAAGGGAGGCATATCGTACAGAATTAAATGAGATCTCTCTAATCCTGAGGAGTCCGAAAGTCCAGCTTGGGTTATTAAGATTAAGTAGGGTTTCGAACAAAATCCGTGTCCAAATGACGCGAAGAAATGTAGGACCATAGGAGATGTACTGTGTTTGGAATTTTTAGAAAATCGGGAGTGAATGGATGTCTATTTGGAAGAATGCTTTGATCGAGGTCGAATTTTGTTTTTCTTGAGTGAAAGCGGTCGAGGTTTCCCCCGAAGCCGTGCGTAAACTCCACAAGCATTACAGAGCTGATCGCCAGATTTGCTCCTGCGCCAAACAGATGTTCGATGAGTACGACAATGACTACATTCAGGTCCCAGATAGTTCGCATCGGACTCCTCCGAAGAACTCCCGTCATCATCGGCGTCGATGAGCTCCTGGGGACGAAGTTTATTTCGTTGTTGCAAATATAGTCCACAAGCATTACATAGGGGTTTCATCGTTGAAGGATCCCTGCGCCATAGGGGTGTCGATGTTGCATGACAATGGGAACAGCTCTTCCCAGAATCTGAACGATCTTCACTTGCTTTTCGACGGCTTTGTTGGGTAGAATTCGGGCGATGAGGAATGGTTGGTTTCACGTCCTCCTGGACAGGGGATGGCGTAGGAGAGGGGAGAGGCGAAAGTCGATGCGGGAAGTTGAAGCCGTTCAGGGGGATAGGTGTTTCATGATGGGTGTAGAGAGCTGGCGACGCAGACGAATCGGGGTGCAGAAGCATGTTATTGAAATGGTGCGAATCCATTGACGGGATTTGTGGTGCTACAGGATTTGTCCAAGACATAGACTTCTCCTCTAACCTTCGAATGTGACCCAAGGACAAGTTCGGATCGGGAGTCATCTCCCAATTCGCCCATGTGGACATCGACTGCATTTCTGGCGGTCGGGTATAGGAAGATTGGAAAGAGGGGTGCGTTAAATCGGCGGAGGTCATATATCCAGGACCAAAAATGCTTTGTTGGCCATTGCGCTGAGAATGGATTGGATGGAGATGCGACGATTGTGGACGACGTTCCAGCCTGCGGTCACGATTACGGTAGTTCTGTTCCCGTTCGTTAAACCATCGTTCCTCATGCAGGGGATAGAAAGCTGACGATTGATATGGGTGTGTAGCGTCTGGAATATGATTAAAATGGTTTCGTTGCTGGAGCGGCAAACTCACCAACTTGGCACGAAGAAACACCTTCTGCTCCATTGCTCATCGGGTATCCTGACGATCCTGAGGAATAGCAAAGAGCAGAAGTGTTGGATGGTGGAAGCATTTGCTGGGTTGACACAAAGACGAGGTTAAATTCAGGCACTAGTCACAACCACGAAACCCACAAAGTCATGGGTTGCTTATATAGCAAATGCCGATGATATTTGTCCCAAAATTCGGTGTCCCGAAAAAGCATCGAGATCCAGTTGTCCTGTGACGTTCGACCGCAAATGTCAACCGAAATGGTTTGGGATGCGGGAAAACATTATGGCAGCACAAGAATAGACTAGTGTTCGCACAGCCCCCCTCTCGTCGACCTAAAGAGACCTCAAAGCAGATTTGATGCAGATCTTACGTGAAACCAACCACGTATGGGCAGCCGGCTGCCCGGGAAACTGCGAACCAATCTAGATATCACAAAGGCGATGCCCACCCCAGGGCCCTCCGACTTCAACTTGGACATGTAGAGGTGACTGGCTCCATACGCAGTTGCCTTGGAATGAATGTGCGACCTTGAAATACGGAAATCGAATCGGAAAACGGATCATCACACATCATTTGCACAGCGATTGAATGATCACTTCCTAACGACTTGGCAAGGCGAACCTCAACCGATAATGTGAACATGTCCAAGTGGGCTCGGGAAGCTAAATTGCCTGGATCTCAAACCTCCCGACTGTTTTCTAAAAAATCGAATCGGTCAGTATTCGAACACAGGAATCATTGATGACTGACAATCCACAATCAACTGTATATTGCTGTTAACCTTCTCACTGTGAATCATCTTCCCAAGAGGTCCATTTGGAAAAAAATAGGTATTTTCGGACTCTTAGCTTTCTCTCGTCGAGTCAGTGCACGAAAGCCAATTCAGTTATATGGATGCCCAACTCAAATAACGGAAACAGATGTTTCGGCTACAGTTTGCCGAAATCTTTGCACCTTGTGCCTGCGTTCTGCGGGGTTTCTTTGGCAACAGGCGGAGAATGCGTCATCCGTCCTTGATAACATCTCCATCTGGATATCCACCCCCCTCTTGAGGTTTGGTAAAATATAAAAAATGACAAACGTCGGTTGATCCCAAACAATGCCGTTTTAGTACTATGATGGCCAACTCTTCTCCTCTTAGAATCGTCAATTGGGCAAAGCATGGTAACCTACCAATATAACTGATATTCCAGCGGCTCACAAATATTAATAGGGATGCACGCCCCCATAAGCCAAAAATGCGTATCCCAGCCTGGATTGTGAGATCTTTTAATAACTTGAATCTGATCGAAAGTACTTGCTTTCTTGAGCAAAGAGCACAGGTTTCAGAAGAAGTTGGGCGCCCAGTGCTATGTTACCAAATGGGTGCCGTGTATTCTAACCGTACTTGCCCCAACTTTGGAGTCGACCTTCCAGATTTCTGGTGGGGTCACACGGTATCTTCTCTTCTCTTTTCGTTGTGGTATGTAAAAATCTAATAAACCCACCGATGACCAGGGTAACGGCCCATGGATTACGTTGATTGTACCCTTTTCATAAACCTACAGAACAACGCCACAAGTAGTCAAACCTCCCAACGATTATTTATACCGATAAGTTGATTGACCGTCACTGATCTATTTCACCATCAGGTATTCTTGTGAATGGTTCACACCGGCAAGTACGATTCTGAGATTCAATTGGACTCACCTATGTTGGCGCGGTGAAACAGCAGTCCTACAGCCAGCCTAATGGGTTTATTATTGACCTGGATAAGTCCTATTTCTCTCATCCCCTTGAACTGCGGAAACCGGCAGCGAACGTCGTATTCCCACCTCCAAACCCGTTTCCAAGAATCTGGAAAAACTGGTTCGGAGTAGGTCGTCACTGGAGGCTTCTGATTGCGAAATGCCTTTTGCGTTTCAAGCGAAACATCCTTGGGATTACTCCTGTCATCAATTTGGGTTGATAACCTGGTTTATAAATTGGAGGGCTGACGCGTCGTGCCGAAGTCGTTCAGCCGTTCAGGCAGTGCTCATACCATCAGGCCCCCCTAGCGTATCTATTCGGGACGCTCATCGAATGTCGATCCTTGGACCATGGCAGATCTTTGATAATTGCATGTATCGTGTGACTACTCAGTTGAGCCATTCATATGTTTATTTGTTTCTGGACAATAACCAATGTTTTTAGATTCAATCCTCATTTGGTTTGGCCCAGATACAGGCTGGTTTCTAATCCAAACCTGGAGCATTTCAAATCAAAGATCTGCATACCGATTGTCTAATAGATCCAACGGATGTTCAAGGTTGGTGAATACAATCACCCTCTTGCTCTCCGAAAAAGAAAAGGACCCGATTCATTGCTCGTATTCATTTTTTCTCCTGGTTCAGAACCGTCAGCAAAGTGGAGACACGAGGCGCCTCCGAGAATAAACGGAATTGACTGGAGGCGAAGCGTTGACCGTCCGATTTCTCCAGATTATCACCGGTAATAAGCTCATCTGGTAAGTCCAACTTAAAGTCCACCTAGCCTGCAGAGTAGGGATGGTGAGAGTAAGTAAGCCATGTGTGTTTTGACTCTTCTCATCTGCGTTGCCGATCTTTTAGCCCCTCTCCCCATTTCGGGGGCTGGTCGCATGTGCCGGGTAGTAGGTACCCACATTCCGAATGATGACTATAGTAATATATAAGCTTGGGAGCGTGGCGCATAATCATTAAACCGCGATGCACGGAAATGGGTTGCGGAAGCCTGCTTCTCGACGAGAGCACTAGCAAGGCTGTATTATGACAGATGGCACGAAAACAACAAACAAGGTCTCCGTCATCTTCGCCTCCGGCATCAGCGAGCTTGTTCATCAAGGGCGTTTCATGTGGCCAAAAATCATAAATTTCTCCCAAATTCAAATCCCTTCATTTCAAAAGAGAGGGTTTACATTTACTCTTGCTTGTGAATTTATTTCGGAGGTGGGTCAGTCACCGATGTCAAATAAAATGGCTTTTTGATAGCTTTGGAGCTCTTGTTTCCACATACGTCCACGGTCCGTCCGACCCGGGGAGCTTGCCTCCCGTGGTTCAAGTTGTTTACGGCGTGGCGACCCTGTTCTACTTTCTTTGTTCCACTTCAATGCTTTAATACATATACAGGATGTCATTTATTAGGCGTCTATTCGAAAAAGTAAGTGTCAACATGTCATGCCGTGTATGGTTTGCCTAAAATACCACTGAGTAGAAAGCAGACGATGATTACGAATCCATTTTGGCCAAGTTGGCCAACGACGTCCAGAAGCGTCAGCTTCAACTATCAGAGATCCGTCTACGTGAGCGCCGTTCGACCTTGCTAGCCACGCTGTACACTCTAGTGGCATGGGTCGCCTATTTCATCATCTGGTACCTCGGTGCACTTCCCAAATTTGGCCATGAACCCAATTCTCCAGTCGTAGAAAGAGTTATGAAAGGCATTCCAGCCTTCGTTGGACCGATTATGTGTGTTTCTTCGTTTGATTATCTACGGTGACCGTTTCATGAATTTACTACAGAATTCTTTTCATTCGTCGCATTGTTCAGAAATGGTATACAAGGCAAGGGAACGCTGAAGGTACCTATTTTCGTTTTCTGTCGCTGGAACACAGTGTACTTCCTCTGATTGCTATTTATTCCCGTAGAAAAGGCACTGAAGGACCTGGTGAAACAACGGCGCGATAAGGTCGAGGAGATCAAGAAGAAGACAAATTACTACTCTACACGCGATCTGCTCCAGAAATATGATGAAAACTCTCCAGCGTCTCCAGCTCTACCTCTCCGTCAACGTTTCTCTTCCTCAAGGCCTCCTCCTGTGACACCTCAGCGACCGATTCCACAATCAAGTGGTGGGGATTCGGCTCTTCAGACGCCTACCACTGGTCTACAAGTACAGTTATCTTGTGGGTAATGATATATATTACAGTGACGGTTTAACTTTATTGCAATGACAGCCATAACCCCAACCCATCCTGTGACTCCTCATCGCAGACAGTGGTACGACAAATTAGTGGACGCCGTTTTAGGAGACGATGATGTAATAGACGCTTCTCCGAGCTCTCGTTACGCTCTCATCTGTGAAAAGTGCTTTGCTCACAATGGTCTTGTAAAAGAAAAGATGTGGGAAGATGCTCGTAAGTGGTTTTATTCTTGATTCATATGAATTGACGATGAGACAGCTTCCATTGTCAGAATATGTGTGCCCGAAATGTGGTCACTTCAATCAGTCTTCACGATCTAAGAAGGAGCGTATGCAGTCGCCTTCTGAATCCACGACTTCTCCGCCCAGTCTATCTCCTGGACTGAATGCACAAGCTCTGTCCCCAGGAATTGCCACCTCCGATATGCCTACCGTAGATGGTGATGACACAATGTCCATGGAGGTTGACGCGATTCAAAGTAAAGACACTTCCGCTCCCTAAAAGGATTCGTTCATCCCGAAACTTTGTATCTACCATTCAGAATTAGTGATATGGCTGAGTATCATTGATTTGGGACAATCTCTACATATTTGGCAACTATCTCTTGAGATCCCCGTCAACAGTTTCTGAGGCATCGCCCAATCGCATAGGGACCCCCTTCCTTTGAAGGGACTAACAGCTTGGCGACGTATCCAAGGAGGAGACAAGCTTACGAAATGACATGGGCAGCTCAGCATGTGGTCGCATGGTGTGCTTGACATTTTCAATTCAAATATCCGACAACCGGCATAGGCTTCAGATAGTGGCCGGCCATATCGCAAGCTTTTGCGGTTAAAATTTTTCTCCGCACGTAAGTCAAGGAACTTTGAAAGAAACAGGAGCCTGCAGTGCACACTGCATTGAAATCACAAGTGTCAAACGCAACATTTTTTTAGGCGTAAAGGATTTCCGCCACTTACCTTTCTTCCCTAGCCCCAAACTTCTGTTGGGATATTTGAGCCTTCATTCACTATGTCAAATTCGCGAGTTTGATCAATGAGATAATCTCAAAGCAGTAATTTTTTCCTAATTTATACACGAAGTTTCCCCTATACACCCCTGGATTAAATGCAATTCATGTCATCTACGACATGAGTGATTTTGACCCACGAAGATACTTGAAAAACAGCACACTAGATATTGAGCGATCCTGGAATACAACTACTTTTGCAAAAAAGGGGAACACTACATGTCTGAATACCTCAGTTGTTTGGTAAATGCAGAAATGCCTGCTAAAGAACATATCTATGAAAGGGGGAGCATTTGTGAAGAATAAAGATACATTGAAACCTTCCTGATGAAAAATGAAATTCAAATGGATGAAATCACAGAGGGGATAAAAAACCTAGTGCATTATATGAACGCAGAAAGATTAGAGCTGTTAAAAGTGTAGACTCCACATAGTTACTTCCGCGGAGTCCCTTCCATCCTCTGGACTGGTGAATTTTTCCCAGACCGTTGCGATGGCGGTTGGGGCTGAGATTCTGGTGAGTACACCTGACCGGCTCCCACTGCAGGGGAATATTGGCCCACACTACTCCCTGGAGCCGTATAATAACCCATTTCACTCTGAATGGATGCAGGTGAGTTAGCACCCAATGCAGCAGCCGCGGCGGAAAGGGGTGTCCCCGGCATCGTTCTCGTGCCACCGATTTGTGGTGTACTCTTCTCAGTGATCGTGGATAATGTGTATCCTGGTTGGTAACGATTTGGGGCCCGGTTAGGGGGAACACCAGGGTACGCTGACGGTGTGCCGTAGGCATAAGCGTACTGATGCGCCCCCCAACTAGGTGGAACAGGTTGAAGCGGAGGGTAACCGTATGCCGCTGGAGTACCTGCGTAGCCATATCCATTGTCGGTGCCATTGGGGTATCCGTTATTCGGAATAGCCGCTCCAGCATAAGTCTGTCCGTCGACAGTCCACGCTTCTGAGACGGGCCTCTGTCTTTTCCGGAAGAAATACCAGAGTGCGAACAGTAGGATTAAGCATCCAAGTATGCCAAACAGCGTTCCGACCACGATGGGTACAATACGGTTGCTGTCATTAGAGGACGATGATTGCTCTGCGTAAGAAGAGGCAGAGGCGACGATGCGGCCAGTAGGGCTTGGTGTAGAGGGAGAGGCCGATGCCGATGGATCCGTATAACTGGATTGCGGCAAGCATCAGGAATATGTTCATAAACCCCAACAGAACAGCCAGGCAGCTGCTTACATTAACCCATCTACTATTGCGAACGGCTGCCCTGCCCCGACCGAAATTTGAAGTGTGTGCTGCGTGTTAGCCAATCCTGTAGCGCTCCAAACTACACGAAATGGCGCAGTTTCTGGCCCGTGACCGATGTCTGGTTGACTGCGGTCAACAAGTTCAATTAGCGAGACCGGTGAAGAGTCCAAAGAAATGGCAGTGTTGACTCTGTAGGGCCACAGAGGTGACAAAAAGTAGATCGCAACGCCTGAGGTTGAAGGAATAGATGTTAGCCAACGAATCAAGTTGGAGAAGATGCAATGATAGGCTGAGGCTCTGCAATGCCGATGATCACGCAGCACGCAGGAAGATAGCCACCGGGACTCGTAAATGTACTTCGATTCAAGGCGAAGGTAACACATACCAGTAAAATTGAATACCGCAGTAGCGTTTGGTTGCTGTGTGAGCATGTGTGATCCTCCGTAATCTAACGGCATCTGCACACTTCTACTCCACGCGCCAGGCGGGAAATAAACGATTCTGCTATCTCCATCATCAACCGTCACGTTTGCCTCGGCATGAACAGTTGTCAAGTACGAGAATAGCAATAGGAGTAGCAATAGATGAGCAGTAAGGGGATCAAGAAGTCGAGAATGTTTGGATGAAGGTAACTTCAGGCGAAGGTGATTGACCATACTATCGTCAATGTCCAAAGGTATAGGCCCGCCTGACTGGAAATCCAACCCAACAGATTGTCTTTAGGGTTCAAAATTAGTCAAAGAAGGTAGAAGATGCACGAAAGGATCTACCTGAGGGACTGGGAACTCCAAATCAATCCTAGTTTGAGGACCGGCGCTGACCTTCACGATGCCTACGTGGTGGCAAACCGGAGGAAGCTGAGACTCCAGTACCTTTATGTAACGGAAGCACTAGCGAACACGAGGCAGGGACACGACGCCGGCACCACTTTGTGGCTATAGTAGTTGTACATCATGGATGATATTCATGGTCCTCACCTGTGCATCCTTAAACCTCTGCAACAACGCCTCGATCTGTGAAATAATGCCCACTGCCCAATGCCTTGAAAGAAAGGACCCTAATGTTCATGCAGCCTTGCCGGCTTTCGGCCTTTAGCAAATTTAGCATTCATTTGAGAATTGCCTTACTTGGATGATAACTTGTTCTTCCACTTGACATATCAACGATTAGACTTTGTGATAGGAGCCTTGTTAAAATCACAATTGTGAAGGAGTACCGTGTGGTCCCAGTAGTACTAGCATTGCGATAGACAACAAAAAGTAGTTCTCTGGCGAGTATCGGAAAAAGGACCGGCTCATTGGGGCCGGGAAGTTAAATTAACTACAGCCTGTACAGCAACTCGCATTCTTGGAAATCTGCGTGCCGAATAGCAGTGCGTTGACAAAAGCCTCATGCAGCACCATCAAATTGTGGCATTTCTCCATGGACATGAAATTCTAATGGATATCACTCAGATCCTAGCTCGTGGTACGCAGCATTAATTTTCATCATGGCTGTCCAGGTGGCTTATCAGATTATACAAGCGCGATTCGACACCGGACACTCACATCCTCCGAAGCACCGCTGTAACACTCCTGAGTGCGGAAGGCCTGTCATGATCATAGGTTGTACCATATGAAAAGTAATTCGGGCGCTGTAGTTGGCAATGAACAGGAGGTTTGTCCATATGGTCGTTTCAGAGCAGAAATCGACGTGTCCACGCCTCGTGCCGATGCGGTCGCGTTGCTTATTAACAGAGGAAATGTGGTGTGCGTTCGGGTCAGTAATGCTGGGCGAATAGCTTGGCTGCTATTCGCTTTACAAACGTGGGGTCATCGAGATCAAGTACGATTGGGTGTTTCAATAGGTGTCGGGATAAGTATAAGTAATATTTGATATGAAGCAGAGTGCGTCAGTAGAGCAGATACAATTGCAGAACCGAGAGCGAGAGACATCGGATGTCGCCCGCCAGTTATTGGAAGCCGGATATCTCTGGCAGCAGTAAGGAGTCATGGGATAGACAACTCGCATCCCTGCACTTCAGCCGACAGTCAATCTCAAATCTGCAGATATCGAGCACAGTGGGGACGCAACGCAAACCAGCAGAATCGTCTTCAAAGCTCATTGTTTTCACTGAAGAGCAGTGCACCAGGATGAGATCGATAAGTTCAGAGCCAGAAAGACTTGAAAAGCAGGACGGGCCGGAGACGGTTCACTAGTCAGGTCCGCAAGCAACACTCAGGTACCCAGCCAATATGTCTGCGGCACAATTTCTTGTTTCCTGAGGCAGCCTTGCTTCTGAGGGCGCAAGGAAGTTCAACCTGACAATGAATCAACTAAACATTCTTCGACAGGGATTCCACAAAGAACCTCGGGTACTGTACCATTTCATTCAATTCGGCAGTCACGCGTCACGGCTGATTTTTTTTACCCCGGATTTAATTTATTTCCGATTTTTCCGATTTTTTGGAATTTCTCAAAATGGCAAAAAAGTCATGTGAGTGCCGAATTGATCGAAATAGTACAGTACACTAGGTGAAAATAAAGAGTCATGAAATCATTTTGAATTGGACGTCAATCATTTCCGCATTTGGGACGCACCAAACAAGGACCACCTGCGCACTCAACCTTTCCATCAACTTGGGGAGTTGACATCCAAACGACCCTTGCTCATCGTTCCCCACGTCCGGGAAAGGGCAGGACATGTATTAGGTCCAGTTTCGCCGACAACACCATCCAGCATGCTTCTGTATGCCCTTGTGTTCGCATACGTCTGCCGCATTGCAAGTGCCCTGAGAAACATCACCCTCGATGATGATAATCCTGCTATTCACTATTATGGGAGTTGGTTAAAGACTCCTCGCGATCCTTTAAATTTCGGAGGGCATCATATGGTCACTGCGAACAGCGACGCTTATGCTACACTCAACTTTACAGGTAAGGGAGCTCAAGTGCATCTCTGACGGTCTGCTCAACCTTTGCAGGGATTGCCATTTACTTTTATTCTCCGCTATGGCCGTTTCATGTGACGACTGCTGTCTCTCTTGATGACACAGACAGTTCCTTGCTTGACCTTCGTGACCATGACGTTCCTTTCCACCAAGATGGCTCGGAGACCGCCAGATCGCAAGTTATATGGTCTCTGGACGATCTGGATAACGCGGTGCATATCCTGAATGTATCAGTTGGTGTTGGTGAGGATTTAGCCATCTTGGATGCCTTGGTGTGCGTCTGTTTCTTTCTGTATGTCATTATCGGGTTGAAATCATCTTATCAGGTATACCGTCCTCGAGGCTGGCGACCCCTCATATTCAGGCTTGAGCATTTCCCATACTCATACCAGAACGGTCTCTACATCTTCAGCATCCGTCATTCCTTATCCAACAGCAACCTCGACCTCCTCATCCACTAAAACAGGTCTCTCGATAACACTAGGACTCGTTTGTACCATTTTTGGTGCCATCGTTCTCTGGGCATTCTATTGGTACTGGCGACGCAGACAACGACGCTTAGAAGAAGGGTCTTCTGCTGGCTCCATACACAATGTTAATATGTCGGAACCAAATTCACGACTCCCGAGCTATCCGAGAACACACGGTTTATCGTCTGCTGCCAGAAGAAATTTTGTGATCATGAACGACAAGCCCAAACAACATTCCCGACATCCCCCTCTGCAATCTGCACGCTCCAGCGTTTCTCGCCCATCAGCACGTGCAGCACGAAGAGCAAAGAAACCATTATCAACAATACCTGAAACAAGTGGTGACCAAGACCTTGAAGAGTCTGCGTCACAAGGAAGTAGTACTGGCACCGCAACGCCGGACACGTCCCCCTCGATTTCACTAAAAAATAACAAACCTGACGACTGGATGGATCCCGAATCGTCAGAAAAAACCACGATACGATTGGTTACGCATGGCAGTTGACCCGCAGGACAACCTTTTTGTACCCTTGCTCTCTGATGAACTTAATCACAATTCAACAATTTCTTTCCAACATAGTTACATATTTATTTGTAAAATAAAGGTTTTTCCATCATTGACATTTTTGATTTGATTCTTCTGTATTAGTAGCACATTATGTAGTTTAACAGTAGTTATGTGCCTTGAAGCTTGAGCTCCAAGGCATCCGCTCCTTTATTCGCACATGTGTACCAAACTTGATACGAACTCTTCTTCGATACCCTACATATATTCTCCTTTCCCCTCTGTTACAGCTTCAATTTTTGGGCTCTTTTGTCACACTGGACGCGAACATTCGATAGGAATTAACTGATCTCGCTTCCGAACCGAAGGAACCGTTGTACCGTTCTCTGGTTTTGACATCCGCAGCAAGGAGTATATTAAGTAGAAGATATTTTGGTTCGTCGGCGAATACCGTCATCAACAACAGGAGGAGCGAGAAACTGTCCACGAAAATAGCAAATCTACACCGTGTATGTGTGGATGCAAGGCGGGTCTTGGATGCACCATAGAGCGGCGACATGGATAACTAACCCGAATTCACAATTCAACATCCAAGCCAGCGTGGCCATGTCTGGGAGAGAGAGGTCAGCTATGTAGGATGGTGTTTATTTGATTGAAGACCGTTACTTGCGAGAAATAGTTCATTGTAGGCACAGGACGTTATATTCTGCTTCCTGTACGCCGTGAGCAATCATCTGAAAGGACAATTGGTATAATCAGTGTCATGGATTTCCTTGCAAGAAGGTGAAATATCTACAACAATATAAAACGACAAACCTAGCTAGAAATAGATCAGACCGAGAACTTGCCAGTGTGCCATTTATGGAATGGTTTAATTTCGAGGTTCTCCGTGAGTCAGCAAACTATAAGAGATAGGATAATCTGAGGTGAAGCATATTTCCAAGTCTAATCGGAGAGGAAGCTAACTGCGAAGCTAACTGAGCTGCGTATCCTTTATTATAACATCTAGCGAGCTCTGGATCTAAAACGATGTCGATTAGACCAATTTAGAAATGCCTTATTAGGTAAGTAGTCCCGTTGCCTCTGATGACGATTCTCGTCACCATGCCCCAATGCCGTAATTGCGAACGAACTATTGTATGACAGTCCTGCTCATGGTCTTGTCCATTACAAGCGTCAGACGTCCATGAGCCGATGGTTATCGTCGATCAGGCAAAATTGGCACTGCCATGATCAAAGGATCAAAGGATCATAAAAGTTCTAGAGTCGCGCATCTATCTTCAGTTGTGTAAAACTTTTGGAGTCTCCAGGACAACGCGAGGAGACACAGATACGGTATATCCGACGCCAGCAGCTGCCTGTTTTTGCCGTAGTCCTAGTTCAAAAGCTGGGCATACAGAGAGTGAATCGAAGCCCAAGTTGTGCGTGCTATTGAACCGTACTGGTTGCTTCAACCGGGGTGATGGTTCTGGTGGTGTTGAGCCCGATGCACCAATTGCAAACAGTGGTCGCCTGATGCACTCGACCAGGCATGTGACTAACGACGAAGCTGTGATTAAAGGTCACCCTAAAATAAAGTCAGCGATCCGAAGTCGTCCTTTTATAGAATGTCAGCTAACTCCATCGCCTTCCTCTTCTTTGTCAAGTAGGGCATAGGCAGCTTTCGGTTTATCCTCTGGAACGTTGAAAGAGTAGATATGTACGCGTCTTGACGCACTGGAAAAGTGTAAAATAAATGAGCAAAACCGATGCTTTTGAGCAGGGTAGCTGACTTCTTGATTTTTAATCGAATCATTCGAGTGGAGTTGAATCGCGCACGCGTCCGCAGCACTCTCGGACGCATCCAAATGGATCAGGTCATAAATCATAGGCATTATAGATGAAACATTGCTGTAGAAACAATAAAGCAGAAGAAAAAAAGAGGGGTTCAATGACGAAGAAGTAACATCGACGTGGTCACCACCCCAGCGAGCCCTCCAAGTACGCCAACTACAATCCACCTCGTGTAGTCATCGAAAGGAACCCCCTGGGATGGAGTACCGGCTTTGCCACGGAAAGAATACAAAGTGATACCGGAGATGAATGCAACGATAGAGTAGGCCAGAAAAACGAGAGGTAGTGAAAGTACAATGGTTCGCCGCTAGAAAACCAGACGTTCAGAGACCTCATGGTGACGAAAAGTAAAATACGACATACAGATACACCGACAACACCTTCAACTCCTACGTGGGATACCGGTCGTTCAAGTTCTGCCTTATGCCTCAAGACGGCCACGCCAGTGGCAGCCAGCGCGAACGCGGCGAAGAGTATCGCAACCATGGCCGCAGTGCGCGTGACGCCGTCCAAGCCTGGCAAAGAGAGGAAGGTTACAGACGCGCTCAACACTATCGCAGCCTTATATATATATATTCGGGCAATTCGACGTTATAACGACGAAGCTGCATAATTTAAAAGTAAAGGACTTACCATCAAGCAAGTGCAAGCACCAATAATCAACATTGGAGCAGGTCCACGGAGGAGTCCTGATTCTTCATCTGCTGTGCGAGTTCCGGCCAAACGAGCTCGCTCGAGGAAGAAGTACGGAATGCCGAGGCAGACGCAAGAAATGACAAAGTCAAAGAAAGCACGTCTGAATGGGCGTTTTGCTGCTGGGAGAGCTCGACCACCAAAGTCGATATCCTGCGGAAGTGGCTTGTTCGGGCGGAAGTGCATCTGGCGCCATTGGGCTTCATTATATGTTCGCCTTGATTAGCCGAGGAGTAGTAGATATTTACCCTTCACTCACCAACTCGAATTAGGATCCTAGCAATAATGCGAGTTTGGATGCCATTGTCACCTTGTTCGTTTTCTAGAACGGATGATTGGCTAAAGTTCTCAACTGGAAGACGAAGACGAAACCCACCAGGATTGAAGGACTTTAAGATTCCTCTCAACTCCTGACACTCTTCCTGGGTGAAAGGAGGAGGAATGCCACGATGAGAGGGAAGTACACGATCGGTCAGTGCCCAAGTCAGGACATCAAGAGATTCCGCCTTGGCTTTGTGAGACACGGGTAGGTGTGCAGGATGGCCCTCCATGAAGGCCCAATAACGGTACTCCGAGTCGAGATCTTGGAAACAAAATATCAGATGCGATTCCATAATAAATGAAAATTAACATACGATCTTCCTCGGTAACTTTCGACGCGTGTGCCTGCTTCTTGCCCTTGCCATGATACCCATGTCCATTGGTGTAGGCGTGATTCCTTCCATAACCAACAACTTCTCCGTCCTTGTAGACACTCCGTCGGTGATGGTCCACCCAGTATCTCTCCAGAAAAACGAGATCGTCTTCCTTCTTGTTTTTCCTGCCACCCCATCCGCTCTTTTTCTTTTTGATGTTCTTGTCAGTGGATTCTTTAAGCCAACCTTCCATGTCATAGCCAGTACTCTCATTCTCTCGCTCCTCCATCCAGAGAGTGACAGCGTTCAGGATTCTCTCGGAACGGAGGTTGAGATCAGTCGTAATTTTCTTGGTCATGTGAGAGTAATAGGTCGTGCCATCGGGTAGGTTGTACTCAATCCAGCCAAGGTCAATCAAACGACCTAGGGTATTGCTAGTAGTCCAACTGGTCGAAGGTCCGACAATCGGTGACACAGAGGCATGAAGGGCAGCAGATGGAGCTTGGTAACCATTGAGTGGAGAGCGAGCAAGGAGAGGGATTCGTTCGCTAAGGAAAATAAGTAGGTTAGAATACGACCTAGGGAATTGGTAAACAAGAGTCACTCTGTCTCAGGCTCGACATGAGTCCTGCTTCCAGCTAAGCTCTGCCTTGAACCAGTATGACGCGCTGTCCTTTCGGAATAGTCAGCAAGCGAACGACGATCATGACATGCACCTACTTTTGGCCAACAACGTCGTTGAAAGCAGGAAGAGGCATGACGATTGTAGGATGTGCATCTTCCTGGTTCTCGGCAGCTGGTTCACGGGACTCGGAGACGTGCGGCCTGGAGGAAAAATAAAATAGGGCTATAACTACTGCAGAAGCGATACTCACTGATAAGGCACCTCGGAGTGTCCAGTTACTACGGGGGCAGGGGCAGGAGAGTCCGAGTAAGGGTCTTCATAGGGGCCAACGTGAGGATTGGGCATCTTGCTCGATACTTGGCTGTGCTGGCTATGAGCGGCAGCAACAGGGACAGGCATCAAGATCTTGTCGTTGTTCTGGGGGGCCCCAGCCGCCCAAACATTGTAGTTCGGGAGTTCATAGCTAGGCATAACCGCAGTCGAGAAACTTGGTTCAGAAGCGGCGCTTCCTTGAGGCTCTGCAGCAGGTGCTGCTTGTCCCGCAGCGCCTGAGGGTAGGGAAAGCGACTCAACGGACTTCGTGCTTTCCGCCATGGGTTTGTCCAACAGATTGGGTTCCTCGGGTTCGGGGGCAGTTGCTTCGGTGGGCTGGGTTGGAACTTCTGGAACAATGTGTGGATCGACGACCGTTTTGGGCTGGGGTAATTTGTCTGGGTCATCTGTGAAGGCTCCAGGATTTCCGGCTGAGGAGTCGATGAGAGGAGGAGGAACGTATCCGGTAGGGCTAGTTTGCTCCTCAACAGCTGGAAGGGGTGCTGCCTGATCGGACTCGGGCATTGTGGTCATTTCTTCGGCTGTTGTCTGTCGTGCAAGAGGCGACGGGCCTAAAATCTCCTGTTCCATCGCTGCTGCCTCTCGAGCGGGGCTTTCTGCGATGGGACTCGTACTAATTACGGCCGGCGCAACGGCTTGCGCAGCGGCCGTAGAGCTTAGACTGGCGCCAGAACTGCTCCGTTTGAGGGAGCGATTGTCGCTATCTTCTGCAGGAGTGGCGGGTCGTACTGCAGTTAATACAGTAGCTGTCCGACGTAGGGCACCACCCATTCGGGCAGACCATTTACTACCACCGCTCTTCGTGGGGGGAGTACCTGGTGGGGTGGCCATTGTTGTCTACACAACGGCTGTTCAAGATCTCGGGGAAATAGATATCGATGAAGATGTTCAATAGCGATGATGTATTCCTCTTGTTGTGGAGGTAATGTATGTCGCAGGGTAATGAAGGGAAGGAGTAAGAGCAATCGACCTATTTATTTAGCAAGTTGATGCAAGGAGGTTGCATCGAGGCGTGGCCTAAAGAGCCTCCATTCAAGGAACGGGACGCGATCATGGGCGGCCAGATTTCCCAGGTGGACGACATGAGGCAGGCTCATATTGTATGTCTGTTAATCGGGCATTTCCTGTTGTAATGAAATCATATGTCAAATTTGACTCGAGGATAGCAGAGATCTCCCGCACCTTCAGTTCCATTGTCCTGAATGCGGCAAAGGCAAGTTGACCGCAGCTAAAAAGTCGTATGACACGAGGACGGTAGATATGGATGCAGAATGACGGCAGAACACGTTGCCCGGTTGCAAACCACCTCGTTGCAGACATGCGGACTTCATTTTCTCGGCGCTGAGTCGGCAAGGCAAGACGACCACTCTAACGAAACGATGAGAAATATCAAATCAAGTTTCTGAGAAGGCTTTATAGCATTTGCCAGAGATTGAAGAAAGACAGGGATGGCGGCCCAGTTACTGCGAGTCATTGCCCATCATAAATCTTTGCTCAATGTTTCGTTGTGGTTATTTGGTTGCGATACTTATTTCAGCAAAATTTTGTATATGATATAGCTATATACCAAATATTACTAGTATGAATGTTTAATATTTCCCTGGGCTGATTGGAGAAATGTTGTCCTACCCCTGGATAGATATCGTTCTTGACGTCTTGAGTGGGACCTGCTCTGCTAATTTCCCGCCATTCTTCCGTTCCTCTTCTCGGTGAAAGTCCAACTGCTTGTTTAAATCCACCATCGTAAGTCTGTCAATTTCATCGACAAGAACAAGACTGCTGGCTGTTTCAGCAATTGCGGCAGCTTGCTTCTCGCGACGGTGGTGTCCTTCTGCTGATCGTTTTTTATTTTTTGCTACAGTTTTGAGGTAGAAGACACACCCTTGTCTGCGCCAGTAAAATCAAACAGCATGCTATCAAGTACCATCGCGGCCAAGAACACAAACACACCCGTTACAGATGAACGTAGAACTAGAAAGTTCAGAATCGCCCTCGGAATCTTGGTGCCTGTCCTGGTTCTTTACATCATCCTCTCGCTATATCTTTACTTTCGGAGAAGAAATAGGCAAAAGGCAAAAGCAGGCAACTCTTGTCGGGTCCCCGCCACCTCCAATGACTCAGTCGCAACTCAAGGCGCACAGGGGCCGGAAGCTCTCGACAAGAGCGTAGCCTAGCACTTGTCTCATACTACTACGTTGATGAAAATTTGACATCGGCCCGAATAACTTGAATTGTTGAGTCTACCAAGATAATATGAGGTTCAGTACGACCAAAGTATACGACTATCTTAGATTAAGTATCTTCATGGTCTGATGCCCCGCCATCATTTCGGTTGTATGCTGGGGGCATTGATTGGAGAAATGTTGTCCCAATAACGTTCTTGACCGCTGCGACCCGTTGCGACCCGCTCTGGTTTCTTTCCCATATAATCTTGAGTGGGCTGCTATTTTCCCGCCATTCTTCCGTTTCTCTTCTCGGTACGAGCCTGGCCATAACCTGATCCAAGGTATTCTTCAACACCCGCAGATCATCGTCTTTTGCAATTCTCTGGCCAATAGATTTCCTATCTTCCAGCAACTCATCATTGAGATTCAGCGTTGGATAGAATGCATCTCCCTCTTCCCCCCCCCAATCAAAGTCAAGCAACATGACAGTTCCGTCTTTGCAGACAACATTTGGAACTCGTGGGTCACCATGCACAAAGCCCTTTTGATGAAAAGAATGCACGAGGTCGCGGAGCTCGGTAATCCAACGCTCTCGGTGAGGGAAGAGCAAGCTCGAGGGCTCAATATATTCCATTGCCACAGCGTACCAGCCCCAGGGAGTCTTTCAAAGGCGAAAATTCGTGGTGCATGGCCAGCGTCCGCACACTGGCAGCTCGATTGAATACCGTTTCGTAAAATTTTTAAGACAAGGCCGGTTGTCGGGCGTATGTGCGATATACAAGAAGCGGTTGGATTGTCTTTTTGGGAAGCGTGATTGAATCTCAAAAACAATGTAATCGTGGGATGACCTGGATGATGGATATTTGCGTAATCTCGTGACTGCAGGAAAAAGACGCGCAGAGGTTGGGATGGCAGGGGGATTGGCGAGGAGTCTCGTAGCATCTCGGAGGATACGACCTTGCAAAACTGCTGTTGCGGTAAAAGCAGTGTAAAGGGACTGGCGGTCACGACCATCCGCACCCGATGTAGTACACGAAAAGGCAGGTGTCAAATATGTCGCAACCGATGGGCAATCGCGATGATGGCATAGAACCTGATATCACAGCCTACAAATATTATAAGTGTCAAATAAACGCGTATTCCTGAGTCATTTAACCTACCAACAATGGTTAGGCTGACACAAGGCACCCTCCATCGTTCGTAGAGTTCTCTACCTGCCTCGTTGTCCATTCCTGAGGCAATCAGACCCCCAAGGATCTGAACTGTTTCCAGTAACCCGGTTTTTAAAATTTGCCACCTCCGACCCTGCGCCATGGTCCCCAGTATTATGGCTTGGTTCTGACGTAACCAATGGATGCGGCGGCAAGTGTAGGAATTTTAATGCCTTTGTAGGCTGAGAATATGCGATTGAGGCAGGGTAGACCTGCTTCCCTCCGAACATCCTGTGAATCGAAGTATCTAGTCATCTGCTTTGCCAGTTCATCGACCGCCTTGTGCAACACGGCTACGCCAATGTCAGAGTGCCCGGGGACATCATTACGACCATCCATGGTATCCAGAAACTTCGTAGAGAAGTGGGATAGGTGGGACATCGGCATCTGGTTGACCCTTTCCGAAGCTCCTAGCTTCTCAGAGTGATCTGGTTGGCCTAACATTGGCGGCCCCAATTGAACAATTTTCATGCGTTTGAGACGATCGAAGACGCCTTCTGGTGGCTCGCGAACGGGTCTTTTTCCTTCAATGCCGAATGAAAAGGATATGATGACAGCCCGAAAGGTGACAATGGCGAGCCAATCCCCGAATGAAAGGATTGAAGAAAACAATTCGGTCAATGAGATGAGTTCTTATCGGCAACGCAGAACCACTCCATTCACCCGAAGTTGGGGTCTCCACTATAATGTTGGTGTGCGTCAGGGGAGGTTGATCTGGGAAGGGCATTCGGTCGGCAAATCTTGGAAGGCAATCTCCAAATACGTTGAGAGAGAGTTTCTTCTGGATCGTTAGTAATGGCATTCAAGTCTCTGGGCTAAATATGAAGTAAACCATGGCACCACTTCACATTGAAACTCATACCTTCCACAGATTTGTTGAAGCATGAGGATCAACATCCTTTAGAATCCCCATTGCCCGCTTACGTTGAATTTCTTCCTTCAGTTGTCCTATTTCGGTCTGCGCAAGGGACCTCAAATGTAAATACCGCCTGATTTGAATAACACGGCGTAGACGAAGAAATTCTGGTGTTTCATGGAAATTTTGAAGGGTTCGTCATAAGGGAAGATTTATGACAACCAAATCGCGGTTGTAAGTGTGTAGGGTGTTACAAGTTTAAGCTTGAGTCACGGTTCTGTCACGTCCTGCATAAAATTACACGCTGACTTTTAAGAATCTGAACAGACGGGTCTAGAGACGGGTAGTGTACTGGGTAATTCGAAATATTGAGCATCAACAATATGTGGTCTTTACATATCAATCTGACAAGGCAGATTGATCTTTAGTTTGATTCGCGTAGACAGTCGGGTTTTCGAACGACGGCGAAACCCTATGAAGCTGTAGATTGGTCTGGGTGCTTTGGATAAAAGCTCTACTGGGGGCAGACCTTGCCCGTGTTTGTTACATTGATGACATGAGTTCAAATCATTATTTGCCGCGGCTTACGAGACTGTAACAGAAATAAAGGTTCATTAAAGCCACATTACAAATGCATGGAATTAACACCAGCAAGACAGTCACCTAACACTACAAAGTCAATGGGAAAAATGATGGGGGGGTGAATTGCCCACATTAACTTGGAGTTTCCTGTTCCCTTGCTAGCGCAGCCTCCCATCCTTCTTCGAACATTTCAGATTTTGTTGAAGGGTCAGCAATGGTGTTGGCAATTTTTGAACGACCTTTGGCGACCAAATCAGACTTCCATGCTGCAACTGCTTTGGAAGCTTGACTGGGAGCATATGTTCGAGCAAAGGTGGCTGCTTCAGGCGCCCGTTGCGTTCTCAGAAGAAGATCCACACAAGAGGCAGCGTCGCCCAGTTGGAGCATGACAGCAAATGCAAGATTGTTTTGACCTTTCGCCACTGCAAACCGTTATTTTAAAAGAATCTCCAAACGACGAGTTTAGGGAAAACGTACCCGCTTTCTCTGCCAGATCATTCAGCCCCTCCTTATCACCAACGGAGAGCAAGAGGAGCATCAATGCGCTCAGATCATTCGCCTTCTCAAAACATTCTCTGGCTAAATCAAACCTCCACACTGCAAGTGCCCTGTCACCCAATGCCTTCCATTTCACATCAGCTTCATTATCTGGTACAGTGCGTGCGATCTCAAGGGCTGTATCGAGGTCATCCAACGAGAGGGCAAGGTCGAATTTGTGATCAGGATCTGTCGTCACTTGAATGGCAAGGTCCTTTAGGTCTGGATGGAGAATCTTTCGATCAACGATGTTTCAGTTGAACAGAAGGTACGTACCTCGTCCTTCTAAAAAGCGTGCAACCTTATTCAACTGATCTTTCGGTATGGTTGGCAAGATCTCAGCAGCAGTGTCCATGTCACCTCTGAGAACCGCCGTCTGATATTCGACGACGCTGAGTGACAGGGCATAACCAAAGACGTTCATATCCTTGTCCGCAAGGTAGACACGGTTATGAGCTGGGATATAACCGAGAAGGTACAAAGGACTATAAACTTATCAGCGATAACGATATTTGTGGGGAGTAAGTGACAACCCACGCATCAAAGGGGCTGATGGTATATGATTCTGCACCAACGAAGTAGCACAGACGGTTGGAGGCAGTAGTATACATGAAGCAGTCGCCTACCCACTTGCCTGTCTTGACACTATAATTGCGAGTCAGCCCTGCCTCGGTGATGTTTAAATGAGAAACACACCTCTCTGGAATGTCAACAACAACGTCAAATGCTTCTTCTACACCTTCGTCCGTGATTTCAGCACCTTCTTCGACTTTGGCATTGTAGGCATCCCTGTCGAACCGAAGAATGTAGAAGGATTCGCCAGAGGTGATGGCTACCAATGACCCAGTACCGGACCAGTACACCTGAATGTCTAAGCAAAACGATTTAACAAGGTGCGGTAAGAGAACTTACATTGTTGGCGTCAACATCAATCCGACGAACAATCTCCCCAGTTTCCCAGTCCCAGAACATGACGAAACCGTTTCCGCGACCACCGAGCAATGTCCCACCATGTAAACCTTCGATTGACCAGCTTCCTGCTCCTTTCATACCCGTACCAGGTCGCTCTTTGAAATTCTTGAAGATTTTCAGCTTGACTTTGCTCTCAAGTACAGCGTAAGTGTTCGAATCAGGTGCCCAAGCGAAGGAAATGCCATTCCCGAAGCTTTTGTTCCTCCATGCCAGTGCAGTGTAAGTGATGTATTCGCCATCACCGACAACGGTCACAAACCGGCCATTTGCTGAGTGAATGATTGAATTGGCGAAGATTTCTGTCGAACCGATTTCTTTCGAGGAAAGGGACAGACGGGTTCCGTCAGCGAAAGAAGATGTAGAGGACTCGTCTGAATGGTGGGATATTGTTTGCAAATTGCCAGAAAAGACTGTGTGATTACGGGTATAGATGAGTTTCCCAGAAGGGTCCATGCTGAAGGTAGGTTCATCCCTCCCGAGCTTGACGATGACAACACCTTCGTCGAAGCCAACTGCCACCTCATTAGCGTCTTTGCGAAGGGCAACGCACCACGCCCGTTCAAGACCGTAGCTGAGGGTGTTTTCGATGCGGTAGGTCCCACTGTTCCAAACCTTGACCGTGCCATCTTCACTTCCACTGATGATAATGGGCAGGTTGGGGTGGAAGACAGCAAAAGAAACGTTATTGGTGTGTCCCTCCATGGTCTGCACACAGGACTTGCTGAGATAATCCCATACTTTGACAGTTTTGTCATCGCCAGTCGTAACAAGGTAGGGTTTGTCCGCGCCTGGATAGAAATCGATGTAGTTAACGCCCTTTTCGTGGGCTTCCATGGTGAAATTCGGGCTAGGGGAACCTAGGGACCACAATTTTACAGTTCGGTCCAAACACGATGAAGCGAATGTATTTGAATCCTTCGGATTGAAAGCCAAGTTCATAATATAATGTGTGTGCCCTTCGTAGACCTTCAAATGATGAGATGAAGTTGAAGGGAATCCCGACCAACAACTTACTTGGACATTCTTCCATCCTTTCTCCCAATCCCAAGCTTTTATTGTCATATCATCACTTCCGGTCAGAACAATGCTTGTGGTCGGATGTACCGTTAAGCAACGAATGTAATCCGGATGTGCTTCAAACGCCGCAATCTTCTCGTGTGTGTTGTAGTTGAAGACTCGAAGCTGAAAATCGTCCGAGCCAGCAACGAACCAGTTCTTCCTGGCGATGAATTTTATACACCGTACGGGGACTTCTGCGACCTCGAATGTCTTGACAATGGCGCCTGTTTCATGGTTGTAGACATTGACAGAGCCATTATAGAGACCCGCAATCAACCAGGGCTCTGTTGGGTGAAAATCGACACCTTTGACACGGTCCGAGCGTGAAAAGAGTTTTTTCTAATAAATAAACATGAGCACTTGGAACTCTTTAACGCTGGTTTCTCTTACATTTACTTCGAAGATCATTACTGTCTATGGGTGAATAGACTTGCGCGACGTGGTGAAGAATCAATGACCTTACGTAATACATCTGATTTGCCCTCTGTGGCAATGCCTGAAATCCCTTATTTTCTTACCAAGCAAAGTCGTAGCCATCCCCAACGACTGTAGCGACCAACTCTCTTTCTTTCCCTCCCACCGTAGTGGACGATGAGCTCCAGTCAAAGTAATAAAGCCGTCGTGTCGGGGGACCTTGTCGACCTCGTTTCAGCCTCGGGTTCTGCTAAGGTTTACCCCACCGAGGACGCCGTTATTGGTGTCTTGCAGGCCCGCTTTCGTGCTGACCTGCCGTACTCGAGGGCAGGAACAACTAACTTGATCTCCGTCAATCCTTACAAGACCCTCGCCAATATTAATGATGCCAGCGCAAAGGAGTATGAAGAATGTTCCTATATGGACACAAGTCTACCAATGGGAGATGCATCACGTACACTACAGCCACACCTGTACGACATGGCAGCCAACATTTATCTTCTCATGCGAAGGAGGAATGAATCTCAAAGTGTAATAACAAGGTGATTTTCCGTCAATTTGGTGTCTCTGCGCAATTCTGAATGGTTATAATAGAGGTATCACCGGATCGGGCAAGACTTCTAGCTTACGACTCCTGCTGGACCAACTGCTTCGCCTTTCAGCTCGCTCCAAGAAGGAGCAAAAGTTGAGTGAGCAAATAAAGGCCCTCAATACCGTCTTGGACTCGTTTGGGAACGCTAAAACTCTTATGAGTCCCAATGCTTCTCGCCATGGTCGATATTTCGAGCTTCACTTCAACGACATTGGCAGAATTGCCTCGGCAAAGATCATGACATTCGGCTTGGACAAGAATCGCCTCACCCGGTTGTCCCACGAAGAGAGGACGTACCACATCTTCTACCAGTTCATCGCTGGTGCAACATCAACAGAACGTGACATGTTCAATTTGGAAGACCCGTCTGATTATGGCCTCCTTGCTTCTTCTGGGTGCTACCGACTTCCAGCGGGCCCCTTTAGCGACGACTCCATTGCAATGACGGAATTGCGTGCAGCCATGCGAACCCTCGGATTCAAGCCTAAACACATGGCGTCTATTTTTAGCCTCATCGTAGCAATCCTCCTGTTAGGAAACCTTCAATTTGGCGAGGGCGATGCTCATGACGTTTCAGCCCATATTTCGAATCCTCAAGTTCTGGAACAATCCGCTAAGCTGCTTGGGGTAGCAGCCGATGACTTGACTCAGATCCTTACAAACAAGACCAGTTATGTTCGCAAGGAGCTTTTCACAGTCCTTCTCAATGGTGAACAAAGTGCACGGCAGAGGGATCAATTCCTGAAGGATATTTATGCCATGCTCTTTGCGTTTATCGTGGAATCGTGTAACCACCGGCTAGCCCCGAGTTCGAAGGATGCACCACCTCCAACACAGATTGTCCTTCTCGATCAACCTGGTTTCCAGACCCGCGGGCCGGCTGGAACGACCTCCATCTCCCTCTCAGGCAATCAGCCTCTAATTTCCGCATACGGTCACAATGGATTCGACGAGTTTTGTATCAACTTTTGCGATGAATTGCTGCATGCCTACGTTGTAAGACATACCTTCGAAACCATCGGATATAATGGGCATGTTGTTGGAGATGGCGTCTCCCTTCCCTCCATCTCTATAAAGGACAACGGTTCCTGCATAGAATTGTTGAGGGGCGCACCAATCAACGAACGGGCCCAGAGGAAGCCTGGAGGACTCTTGGGAGCGGTCAACAAGGCCTGCTCGTCTTACAAGTCTGGAAAAGACGTAGACTCGAGGGACGACGATCTCCTTCAAGAACTCGCTTCGAGATATGGCGTTCATGCCTCGTTTGTTGCCAGCCCAGGCGTTGGGGGCACTCCTGACAAACGAGTATTCGGCATAAATCATTACTCTGTTTCTTGCTCGTACGACATCTCACACTTTATCGAAAGGGATTCGGACCTTCTAGACTCTGCATTCGTTTCACTCCTCCGCAACTCCTCCCAGCCGTTTGTTTCAAAGCTATTTTCTGGTCCAAGTCTTGCTGCAGAAAGACACAACAAGGACGACGCAATCATTGTTCAGGCTCAAGTGTCATCACGACCCCTCCGTCAGCCCTCTCCTATCTTCTCCACAGAGAACACATTACCTGCGAGTGAAGACGAGCACCCACTTTTGGATCCAAATAAGACACATCCCATCACGGCGCAACTCAATTTTACGCTGTCAGAAATCTTTGCATCTCTTGATCGGACACACCTCTGGACGATATCGTGTATCCGACCTAACGATTCGAGCTCACCCAACTCTTTCGACAAGCGTCGCGTTAAATCCCAAATCCGAAGTTTACTCCTTCCGGACTTAATAGCAAGAAAAAGCGTTGAGTATCTCGTAGATTTCGAGCTCGCATCATTCTGCGACCGATACGTACCGACCATGCGGGGTTCTGAACAAGAACGGATCGTCCAGTGTGCTCGAGCGAATGGGTGGAGAGAAGGCGTGGATTATGCATGTGGCCATAGGTCAATCTGGCTATCGTACGGTGCGTGGAAGATGGTGGAAGATCCTTTGCGTGCACAGGAGAACGGATCGCGGGAAGCTGACGAGGAGGACGACATTGGTCCTGATGACAACACCGACTTCACTCACGCTCCAGCTGGCTCCACTTACTTTGGTGAAAGTGTTGACAATCTTCTCCTTACGCGGGCTGGCACAGACGGAACAATATACAAGGATCCAAACGCTCGGTATGGTTCGGGCGGATTAAGGGGCCCTGGAGCAAAAGAACTTACGCGTCCTGACGATCATGGTGCTTGGAGCGAGTATGACAAGAAAGAATCTAGAACACTAGACGTGCCGTATTCTCCGGGTGGCAATCCTGCAAACAAAGAAACGGATGGCATAGTAGCCAAGGCAGCACCAGTGGAGGAGGTGCCAACCAGTAAAACGAGACGGTGGTGGCTTCGATTGGTCTGGTTGTGCACATGGTGGATCCCGAGTTTCTGTTTGTCGTTCATCGGCAGGATGAAACGACCTGATATTCGGCTGGCCTGGCGAGAGAAGCTAACAATCTTCTGGCTTATTTTCCTGTTCAACGGCATCGTCGTCTTCTACATTGTTGAATTTGGGAGGCTCCTATGTCCTAACTTTGACAAGGCTTGGTCTCTCAACGAAGTCAACCAACATACTGGCAGCAATGACTTTTGGGTCACCATTCAAGGGGTTGTTTATGATGTTTCTAATTTCATCCATGGCGACCATAGTAATGGCGAATTCAGTGTCAAGAGCAACTCGCCTGACGTTCTTGCATCAATTGCTGGTCAGGATCTGACGTATTACTTTCCTCCTCCATTGGTTCTGGGTTGTAGTGGCCTGGTTCAAGACGACAACTTATACCTGACTCGGCAAAATTGGACGGATATTGCCCCTCAAATGCATCACGTTAGCGGAAAGCAGCAGGGCTCTAGCCCGGAGATGGCAAGCCCTGACTGGTATAGCACTGTCTTCTGGCCAAAAATGCAGACTATGAAGAAAGGGCCTCTGGTTTGGGATACCGATGTGATCGCGTCGATGGCTGCTGACCAGGACTCTCCAAAGTGAGTTCCTGGATTATATTGGTGCTCACCCATGACCATAACATTATTGTAGAATCTGGGGCGTCTACAACCGCAAGTTATACGATTTGACGGATTATGTCAACTCCCTTAGTCTTACACAGAATTCACCTGCGTTCGCCTTTCTTGATAGCGATTTTGTGTCTGTTTTCAGACAGCGGAGTGGCCAGGATATTACCCAACCTCTAGGAGCTGTGTTAAATTCTATGAATGGCACCTATCGCGCGCAACATCTCGCATGTATAGAAAACGTGTTTTTGTCAGGCCAATCGGATTTCAGAACGTCTCCGAGATGCCAAGTGCAAAACTACATGTTGATCGTCATTTCCGCAATTCTAATGGCCTCGATAGCCCTGAAATGTGCGTCTCCACCATTCGACATACTGTACTTATCTGATATAGCTGTTAGTCTTGGCCGCCCTTCAACTGGGAACCAAGCGTCAACCAGAATTGCAAGATAAATTCGTTCTCTGCCAGGTCCCTTGTTATACCGAAGGAGAAGAATCTTTACGACGTACCATCGACTCCCTTGCAGCCCTCAATTATGACGATAAGCGAAAACTCATTTTCATCATTTGCGACGGCAACATTATTGGAAGTGGCAACGACAGAACGACGCCTAGAATTGTCCTTGACATTCTCGGTGTGGATCCATCTCTGGATCCTGAACCTTTGCTGTTCAAGTCCGTTGGCGAAGGATCAAGAGCACTCAATTACGGGAAGGTGTACTCTGGGTTGTACGAGTTCGAAGGTCATGTTGTCCCGTACGTGCTCATTCATGTTATATTTTGTCTGGTTATTTGATACCCCCCAGGTACATGGTGGTCGTCAAAGTTGGGAAGCCCACTGAGCGGACAAAGCCTGGTAATCGGGGCAAACGTGACTCTCAGATTCTCCTCCTACATTACCTCAACCGAGTTCATTTCGACTCTCCCATGTCCCCATTGGAGCTAGAGATCTATCACCAAATGCGCAATGTCATTGGCATCGACCCTGCATTCTATGAATATATATTTACCGTGGATGCCGACACGGTAAGCCATTATTGTCGAGCCGCAACAAAAACTGAAGCTGACAAAATGATGTAGACCGTAACTCCTGATTCCCTCAACCGTCTGGTTGCCTCAAGTGCTGACGATTCTAAGATTATTGGCATTTGTGGAGAGACCAAACTGACAAATGAAGATCACTCGTGGTGGACGATGATTCAAGTCTACGAATACTACATTTCGCATCATCTTTCCAAAGCCTTTGAGAGCTTGTTCGGCTCTGTCACTTGTTTGCCTGGATGTTTCAGTCTCTATCGTGTTCGTACAGCTGATAAAGGTCGTCCCATCATTATCTCGAATCGAATTATAGAAGAATATGCAGATCCCAATGTCGACACACTGCACAAGAAAAATCTTTTCTCTCTTGGGGAAGATCGTTTCTTGACAACATTATTGATGAAGCACTTCCCGACGTTCAAGACCAAATTTTGCCCACACGCTATTGCCCATACTATGGCACCTGAATCATGGCGCATCTTGTTCTCTCAGAGACGCCGATGGATCAATTCAACTGTACATAACCTTTGTGAACTGGTTATGCTTCCGGAACTGTTTGGTTTCTGCTGTTTCTCAATGCGGTTCTTCGTTTTTATCGATCTATTAGGAACCATTGTAAGTTCTTTCTTTTGCTTCTAGTCTCTTGCTTATCAATTATCTATTAGATTCTTCCTGCAACGGTTGTCTATGTACGTCGGCTTCTCTCTACCACTTCCCTATCTGAGCCATGTTCTAGCTTGTATATTTAATCATAAGTGTTGCCACTCGATCGACTGCATTCCCTCGCATCGCTATCATCATGTTGGCAGTTACATACGGTCTACAGGTACGCCATATAGGAGAGCACGTGGGTTTGCCTGACAAGCATTTCAGGCGATCATTTTCATCATCAAACGGGAATTCATGCTTGTCGGATGGATGGTGGTGTATATCGTTTCGTATGTTTGCTCCCTGTATGACTTGACATATCTACTTACCTTTGATGGCAGTTATCCCATTTACAGCTTCTTCCTCCCTGTCTATTCCTTCTGGTGCATGGACGAATACAGTTGGGGTAACACTCGTGTCGTCATTGGCGAAGGCAAAGAGAAGAAGGTTATCACTAATGACGATGGCCGATATGACGAGTCAATGATCCCTCTCAAGAAATTCAGTGGTGCGTATGGTAGCTTGCAAAAATCGAATATATGCTAATTCATCACAATCAGAGTACGAAGCCGAAGCTTGGGAGACTGGCACCCGACACTCAGACGATACGGGATACGACAGTAAGCCCCGATCTCGATCGCATACGCGGTCAAGACCTGCCTCGCCTCATACCTACAACCATGCTTCTCAAACTGGAGACTACTACCGGGACACGAATTTGCTGCATGCCAATGGTTCCAGCACGAACCTCCGTGCAGGAAGCAGTCAGTTGTCACATAGCAATGTTTCACTCCATGGTGGTATGCGTCAGGCCAGTATGCCCTTTGGTGCGCCTCAACTTCCCACTATGGCTTTTGCTGGTTCCGTATCGGGATCTGACCACGGTCATATGATGCATATGATGGCCCCTATGCCATACCACCACACGGGAAGTGTCTATGGCATGCCTCCTATGTTGCCCCCTCAAGCTGCTATGATGACTGGAATGAGCATGTTCGGTGGTGTCAGCCCTAGTGGGTCACAGGTAGGGGCAGCTCCAGTTGGGATGGGTGTTGGTGCTGGAGCACGACCTACGTCCACATTCTCGATGGCTACATCAGTAAATCTGTTCGCTGGGCCGAGCAATAACCCCAATCCATCCGACGAAGAACTCTTCAGCGTACTTCGGAACTACCTTAGCACTCAGGACCTGAGGACGGTCACTAAAAAGTAAGCTATTGTTTCGTGGTGTGTCAAGTCAGCTTCTGATGGCTGTATCCTCCAGGACTGCCCGCGAAGCGATTGCTGCCAAATTCCCCAAGGCAGACCTCACGTCAAGGAAAGATTTCTTGAATCAATCTATTGACAAGATCCTCTCCGAATATTGATCTGGCCGTCTCATTTGCACAGAAACACTGCAACTCATAGATTTCCTGCATTCTCCTGCATCTTGGACAATGAACTTGTTTCGTTAAATATCTTTGCTTTCCGTACCTTGTTCACAAGATCCGTCATCACTCGTTTCTGAATTACATACCTAGTTTCTTTTTCGCATTGGACGTTATTTATATGGTAAACGTATGATATAGTTATATATTCAAGGGCTGAATGAATGTCGCAGAGGACGCACCGATTTTCTAAATCCGAAGGTGTTCAGTGCGTTCTGGAAATTCTTCTGCTTTCCGCAGAATTTCCGTCCCCACTGCCAGTATTACACTGTGCAGTATCCTCTGTATAAAAATTGGTCAGAGGGCATCGGGAGCGCTTTTTTGCTATGTACGGCAGTGTCAAGGCACGGACAATGCTGTGCAAAAGCGCGTGAAGGAATTACATAAACTTCTATACTTAGGCACTACTAGCTGTATCATTCATTGGAGCCCTTGCAACCGCATTTTCATCTTTCGAGTCGGGTGTATAGGCCATTTTTATTCCATGTTCCGATCAAGCCGCACAGCTATCCCACGAGGTCAGAATGATAACCCTATACCAGAAGGTCGAATTATTAAACTGGTCCATGCAAAACAATGAGAAAGAAATGGATAAGCGTATTGGACAATGGTGACTGGCTGTTGTCATGCTGACTCGTCCTGACACCCGACGCGACTGGAGTCAAAAAGGAAACAATAGCTATTGGACCCATACCCAGAATGGGAATGTTCTCTTTTGTGCCTGACCACCACGATATATAGACGCATTGGCTGTGTTCAAAAACCGATTCACTTATATAAACCCACCATTCCTCCAGGTCGTGGCATATCTCAATACCCCCAAATCATGGCAGGAGCCTTCCCAAACCACGGGAATGTCTTCTTAAGCGCTGACTCCTCCTATGATTACAATCCACCAATGAATTTCAAGATCGGCGACATCACCACAAACGCACTCGTGGACATTGCACAGATCAAGAGTCACCTTACACTTCTGCATGCACTTGCCGAGCTAAAGAACAGCGTCGACAGCATCGGGGCACCAGCCATCTTGAACGTACCTATGGACAAGGAACAAAGATGGGCTTGGTTTGTAGGATGTGCTGTGGAACGGTGCGCCTAATTGCCACAGTGGATATTACGACTTTGCCCTTACACAAATTTTACCCATCTAGATTCGACATCTGGTGTCGTTCATTGAAAGACGCTGATCTGTTAGTTCCAGCCGAAATAATCATGCCACCATTGGACGTTATCATGGCAAGTGGACGTGTTTCCGACTAGAAATTGATATTAATGTGAAAAACAGGTGTGGCATGCCTACATGTTGAATCCCAAGTAGGTCTCCACTTGTATCTTTACGTTCCTGCTATCTGATAGGAGAGCAGATGGTATGCAGAGGACTACATGAGACGGGACGCTTGTCAACGACTTAAAGGACTGGAGAAGCAATTCAACGAGTGCCTGGTAGGTGTATCTCGTCTAGATCTGACTTGACATGTCAATCTCAAAGTGGCGACACAGGCGGGGAAGTTTGGCCAGATTCTTTCCCAATCTCCTTCATATCCTCGTATCAAATTTTGGCAAACGAGAACTTCCCAAGCGTTTGGATACAGCATAAATGGTGTCGACGCTCTCAACAAGAAGACAATCAAGTGCCACGACTGTGCCTTGCCTATCATTGTTGGTAAGCTTCCAAACCCAATAATTTCGATTCCACATCATTTTACATATCCTTCCAACTAGATCTGGTAAATCGAGAAGGAACTGGGTACTTGCAAAATTCCTTTCGTACCACCTGTACCAACTTGAAACCACACGAGTACCCGATGATCACAAAAGAGACCCTTGCTGTTCGCAAGATCGTAACGGACATGCTTTCTGGAAAAGCAAAGAACTTGGCGCAAGTAGCTTGACGGCGGAAATGTTTTGTGATTGACAAAGTTTTTAAACAGCGGTTTGGCCCTTATCTCGCCAAACGAGCAGCGCGCTCGTGTTCGTTCCAGTTCCAATGTGTTGCTGAAGATACTCTCCTCCACCGGACCCAGGAGAGAGTTCGATTACCCAAGGTCGATGGGCTACTCTATGAATTCAATTAGGGAACATTTGGGAAAAACAGATAAACTGTATGCTTTTCTCCGTTCTACACATCACAAAACACTGAACCTTTACTTCCTTTGTAGAACTAATAGGGTGTTTACTGCCTATACCAGTGAGAAGATATACTCCGTCGAACTTGTTGGAGCAGTTCTCCGACAAGAAAGCTTCGTTAGGAAAATGTATAATCTGGGGTGGACCCGGCCGGGATTTTTTGATGATAGAAGGAATGAATTGGCGCTTCACCATGCTACAGCCAGATATCATGCGTACGACATCTTCTTGTCTCTGGTAGAGTGGCGGAAAGGTTACTTACATTTAACACAGTTTTTTGGATTTGATCAGCTCCTCACCAAGATCATTTTTCGTCCCTACACTGGACATAGATCTTGTTTGGCACACGCACCAGCTATTCCCGAGCAAATATGAGAAAGACTGTACAACTTACTGTCAGCGCTTCATCGATCAGTTCGTCTCGTCCTTCCACATATAATTGACCACTGTCTGACTGTTTGCTCTTAGTGACGATAAAGTTGAAGGATTGCATCTTTCATCTGCCTTCGACTCCACTTGCATTGCCTGGAAGAAGCGTTTCAATATCGACTACAGCCACTGTGGATGCCCTACTCCTGACATGCCCACCCTCCACAGAATGAAGTCCTTGTTTTCAAAATCGTCTGAGCACCTTCCACAACTTGTTCCTTACAACCGCTCAGACGCACTTGAAGCAACGCACCCGTCGGATCACAACGCCGTACGATTTATTCCCACTGATGAACAAACAAGGAAGGAGAAAGAAGATGGCTATGCTAGGTTGAAACGAGAAAAGGATGCAAGGATGGCTAAAAAGACTGAGGACGAGCGCATGCCTCGTACCTTTGGGCATCATGGAGGAAGGGGGGACATTGGTTCTGTCGGAAATGTCACCCACAATCAGTACTCCACTTTCCTCATTCCCGTTCCAATCCACTTCCCGACATCATCATGTATTGTCGCGGACAGTGGGCAGCACGTTCAGCCTTCTGGTTCGGCTTGTGGTGGTGGGTGTGGTGGTGGGTGTGGATCAGGTGGTGGAGCATGCGCGAACAGTAAGCCACCTGTCAACGAGCGATTGTTTTTTTTCTAATTTTCTCATCCCCTTAGGCAACGATATCGGGCCCAGTGGAACAGGCGATGGCGGGGCCAGTGATTGTGGAGCGTCGGGAGGCTTTAGTACGTGCGGTGGAGGCGGTTGTGGAGGCGGCGGTTGTGGAGGTGGTGGAGGTGGCGGCGGCGGTTGATGACCTCCCTTCACATATACAATCATAATTTAAGACTTTCGGCCCTCCCATTGAAGGTAACCCATACACTTATGATATAAAGCACCGTCACCAGATACGCACCTCTGTACTCAAGAAATTTTTTTGAAATGATACTTTGATTGCCGAGATTCATGAATGAGATTGTTCTTGCATGTGTTCGTTTGGAAGTTAACTAGGATGGCAACTCCGAGCCAATTAGAGGAGTGACTTCCAGAATCCAGTACTTAGACTTCATCTTGCAAAACGTACGATTTGGAGACTTGCCATGAAAGCTACTCTGGATGAATGACATTCCTGCAATACATGGCACACCGCTTCGGAAGACCAGGCAAAGGCCCTACAGCTGTACTATGATGACCGTATGTACAAGTTTGGTACAAGTATCATCCTTTCCAGACTATGGTGACCTTTCTCTTGTATGATCGTGGTCAAAGTGTAAATGTCGCATGGTTACATATTTTCGTAACCAAGGTAGAATTCTAACGCCAGTCTTATCTCCTCCAGCCACTCATCTATCAACTCTTCATCAGAGACATTGGAATCGAAGTGAACAAACGACGTCAGCTGCTTTTGCATCGTCACCGCTCCTAGGTATACATTGTTACGTTTTCTTATGCTCTGGGCTCTTCTGGACTGTTATGACATTATCATGACATCATTCCTATGACATCATCAGTTACATCATATGCATAGCTTTCGATGATGCGATATCGCATCATATTGAATGCCTTTCTATTGTTCTTATTGTTCTTTAGTTGTATTGCATCATATCGCACCATATGTTTGTCTTTGCTATGCCTTTCCATAATCGGACACTAGTAGTGTATATAAACTTAAGATCATCTTGTAGATATCTTCAGTTTACTATTACCTTTGTATTCTCGATCCCACGTACTCGACAATCTACAGGTTTCTTACCCTCTATTACATCTGCTCCTTGAGTTACTACGGAGAGTCAAGAGTCTCTCACAGCCGTCGTCAGGAACTCCGAAGATAGTTCCCGGTTGC
>Ga0307509_10001596_pt1 | contig 38069 bp, 55 predicted proteins | sample 10_EM_MG_FD_202245 | JGI IMG/M metagenome (GOLD analysis project Ga0307509, IMG submission 202245) | Populus trichocarpa ectomycorrhiza microbial communities from riparian zone in the Pacific Northwest, United States - 10_EM | ecosystem: Host-associated > Plants > Roots > Unclassified | place...
GAAGTTCGAGCAAGCTCTGGACAAGTCCTTCGCTGCACTGGAGACGACTATCGGGAATCTCCAAGGGAAGGATGATGGGATGGTTGGCCTGAGGGAGAGACTGGATGCTATTCACAGTCAAATCAAGTCCCTGGATGCCGGGAGAGGGTCTTCGACTCCCTCGAACACCGATCCTAATCCCATTGGTGAGGCCGTGTTGGAGAAGCTCGAAGTGCTGCGAATGGAGATCAAGAGTCAGGAGGGATTGCCGGAAGACGTCGTGGTCGAAATGTCGAAGCTTCGAGAGACGTTGGACCGTCTGCCTGCTGAGGAGATCGCGGAGCTGAGGAACGTCGCAAAGTCACAGGAATCAACCCCAGGGGGACTGCTGCCAGTGCCCACTGTGGATTTGTCGGACGTTCACGCGAAGCTTGATGAATTAATCGGGGGTTTGAAGTCACAGCCTGCGAAGGAACCCGCGGCGCCAAATGTCGAGATCCCTGAGGTAAGGTCCGCGTTTTCATGCTCTATGAATTCACTGCCCTGACACTCCTACAGCTACAAGATATTATGAAGATCCTGGTCGAAACGAGAGATCAGCAGGCGACGCAAAATGACCGTCAAGCTGACTCAGCCCGGTACCTCAACGAGCTGAACTCTGTGCGTCGTCATATCCCCCATGTTGCCATCGTGAATTCTCTATGACCGACCATTTACTTCTAGTGGCTTGATGCGTTCGTAAAGGAAGGAACGTCCAAGATCGATACCGTCGCCGCTGCAGTGACCCAACTTTCCAAGGATGTTTCTCCCGGTGTCGACCAATTCGGGAACCCTGCAGGGACGCTGTTCGGCGACCTCCAGACGCTCCTCGCCGAGAGTAGAGCCAGAGATGTGACGATTTCCGCACTCCAAGCATCCGTCAACACACTATTCGCTGCGATCAACGAAAGGTTACCCAACGGAGGGACGAACGGTAGCACACTAAGTGGGATCGCAGAGATGAACCCATATTTCTGGTTCGCTGACTGGAGATCCGCCTTGTAGCGACGGAAGCGGTGGAGAATTTGTTTGATAAGCAACGTCAGGAGCAAGAACAGGTCCTGAGGGATGTCGCCGCTGGTGATTGACCTTTGGGTTTTATGTTTCTAACGGTGGAGGGGCCGCTAACCCGTTATTTGGGTAGATCTCTCAGATGATATAAAGGGCGAGAGGCTCAGGTTCATCGAAGCTATGAAGGAAGCTACAGCTATCAATATTCAAAGTACGCTTACCTCCGTGCCCGCGATACTCTGAATCCAAAGAATAATAATAATAAAATGGGAACTGACAAGTAACCTAGATCACGTCGAGGAGTTCAAGAAACAGCTCACACGAGAAGTGATGATCATGACTGGCGAGGTTGGCAGACTTCAGAAGGAGAGACAAGGCCTCGAACAGCAGATCGCTGATCTGTTCACGTTTTACGCCAAACAGAAGAGCCTAACGGCCGGGATGGTGGGGGAACGAGGCGGACAATTCTACAACAGCTGACCTGTACCCCTTCTATAGCTGACCATGTCTGGGAAACAAGGACTGCCTGGTCCCCCGCAAGTCCCAGGCGGCTGACCCGAGGAGGGAGAACCCTACATCCCCCACCGCCCATGCGTTCGGAGGGTTGGTCCGAGTTGTAGGAAAATGTATTCGCGGATAGATTGCTACAATGATGACGCAGGGAATCGACTACCGACGGTATCTGAAGGAGAGCGACCTGACAAGAAAGTAGTAATTACAATTTGGTGTGATAACACAAGATCGTCGGTTCCCCAGAGAACTTGGGGATCAACATTTCGCAGATCGTGGAGTTCCTTCAAGCCAGGGAACCCATAGGATCCCAAGCAGGCAGGACATGAGGATTACCGTCCTCGAACACCTTTACGAGCTCCTTGGGAGCGAAAGCCTTGGGGACGACGATTTGGAAGACGTATTCGGAGAACCAGTCGTCGGTCATCATGAACCAACCCTTCTCCCCGGACCTCTCACCCCACGAATTCTCAACCTTGTATCTGACGGGCTTGCCGGTCACTGGGTCAACGTGTACACCGCAGATAACCATCGCGTGCGTCATGGCCGACTCGTTAACCTGGAGGCGTTGCTTCTTGGTCATGCCGAGTTTGATGTTGAAAGCAGTCTGTGAGGTCCTTGTAAGGATGTATCCGGATGGGGCGAGGAAGGATACGAACGTCGTAGTCGAACAGCTTGAGATCCATAATCCCGAGGGTGCCATCCGAGTGCTTCCCAACATCACAGCCGAAGAAGACGGGGATGCCAGCTTTGACCAACTTGACAACAGTCGCCTTCAAGTTGTCAATCTCGGTGTTCACGTCTGGTGGAATAGTCAATATCCAGGCATCGGAAGAGGTGAGGACCGTTTCCACCCACAGAGCACAGGTCGTCCACCCCAGACATTTCCGAGCCTATCGACAGTGTAGAGCTTGTTGTACTCGTTCCTCGGGTCATTGATGAGGGAGAACGAATCCGAAGCAGGATACTTCCCAGAGGCAATGTTCTGTAGTTCCCTCAATTCACGAGGCACTGAAGGACCTTGAATCAAAGAAACATACCTTATAGAATTCGATGGGAGTTCCTTCCCATCTTCCTGGCTTACCGTCCTTGTCATAATAATCGAACACGAACCTCTTGTCGGCAGGTGGTGGCGCGCCAAGGGTTGCGGTCGTGATAGTATACACCTCCCTCATCAACACCTCCTTCCTGGCGCGAAGCGCGCTCAAGATGGCATCCTGGGTCAGGTTGGTAGCCTTGAGGGAGGCGTAGAGTTCTCGGAGGATAATCGCATGTTCACGAAGCTTGGTCTTGAGCAGCGTGTCCAGAACACCGGAGGAGGACGAGGAGTAGGATTCAGGGTAGTTGGCTTTGGGGACAACTCCGTATTCCTAGACGCCAAGAGGTAAGCACCTTCGGACGGAGTAGCTTAAAGTTGGGTGGGGTACCTCAAGGACGTTGACAACCATATCCCACTGACCCCCATCGCTGATGAGATCGTCGGACAAGAAATACACCAACCGATCATCGAGGGGCTTGTCGGCATTCTGGATGGAGAGTTCGAGGTAGTAGTTGGACTTGTTTAGCTTGTCCCAGAAAAACAAGTACGACTATGCACATGAACAAGAATCAGCCACTTGCGAAAAACAAATACTAGATGCCGGCAGGGAGGGTGAGGCGCGACTTGCCTGAGAGAGCTCAAGCTCGGAGATATTGAGCTTCTTCATGACCTCATATCTCAGTACGTTGGTGGTGGCGAAAAGCCAACACCTCCCGCTGCTCTTCTGGTCGGTCCGAGGTCCGGTCTTGAAATCGATCACGTGGTTGAACACATGCTGGTCTGCAATCTGGGCAGTGCGATCCAGCAGCGAGGAATGGATATTGGTGGTGGCCAGCACGGTACGGGCAAGCTTGGTCCGCGGGTCTGAGGCGGCCTCTGACTCCCAGTTCTCGATGAGTGCGGCCGACAACGCGCCGGAGGACGACAAAGGCGCCACGTCCGTCCCAGAAATGGAGAGCGAGTTCATCGAACGACGCATCTTCTCCTCCAGAACCTCCTGGGAAGGTTGGGGAGCAGTGGAGAGCTTGGAAGGAGAGGCACCCATGACGTGTCAGGCAGTATACGGTGGTGGTCAGAAGAAAGTAAAGAGGGAACCCCCGCAGTGCCGACAATTGTGGGCGCTTAGTTCGGACATTCATGGGGAAGCACATTGCGGGAGGCACACGTGATGAGAGATAAGGGGGCTCGAAGCGGCCAATCAACGGGATCACATTTGGAAGCTCCTACCCAGCCGTTGGTGACCGGTCCGGATAAATAACCGGATGCCCATCGAACGGCTGGAAAGGATGATTAATTTGGAACCTTAGTTGGGAGTTGTAAAATCCCTATGCTCACGGTGATCGCAAATTGGCCAGTACTTTGCGACCAAACGCTATGTGCACACCTCCCGCTTCGAAGTTTGACTTTGTAACTCGCAAGGACGGAGTTGAGATTTTGAGCAGCCTCGGTCGGGTGCCGGGAGTTTAAGGCCACATGCCTGAACCCCGCAGCCCTAATTTAAATTGGTCGCGGTCGCCGTAGGCTCCCTTGCCATCACATGTTGGGCGTATCAGATCGTTCCATGAGGGATTACGGATGGGGGGAAGTGAGCTCGAACTCAAGCCGGGAACCAGGAGGGATCTTATCAAGGATGCCGTAACTAAGTAGACCCCTGGGCCACACATTCTACGGACTCGGGTTGAGATGGATGAAGACCTGGTCACCCAGGGCGTTCGTGGAAGGCAACTCCTGTCCGATGTCACCAACCAACCTCAGAGTACATCATCCGGATCCTCTGGTCAGAACGGGGGGGGGCAGGACCTCCGATGGGGCGAGGAGTGGGAGGTTCGATATCGCATCCGCGTGGGGAGACTAGCCGATCCTTTCATTCAAGAGAACTACTGGTGGGGCCGATAGGACTCTTTGAGTTGGGAAAGTGCACTCTGAAGCGAGAAATGTGTGAACAAATATTGTAGGTCCACTGATCGGACGGTGGCACGCACGTCATAGGCAGCGGTGAATGGAACAAGGTCCTTATCAGATATCCGCAACTTTTTGAGATGATCGAAATGACCGGCTTCCTTCATCATAGATTTGAAGTGCCTTGCCTATACGCCTACATTAGCTGGCCATCAAAACAGATTGAGTGGGCTCACCTCTTGTTCTTCAACCAATGTCCATGCCTCGCCGCGTCTCCCAGCTCGAGCCGTTCTACCAACGCGATGCACGTACTTGCGAATGTCGATCGGAACGTCATAGCTGACAACGTGAGCGACGTGACTGATGTCCAACCCTCGGGATATCAGATCCGAACACACGAGGCTAAATGGAACTATTGAGAATATCCGGTACAAAACCTGCGAGTGTCCGTGTTCTTACACATTAATTTTCTTCTCTTTGAATTGCGCGAGAATGTATTTCCTGTCCGACGGGGGCAAATCACTTGAGTAGGGGCGGATTGTGAGCTTCTGGGTCCCTGCGATCGGAAAGATATCCTCGAACAGCTCGAAAAGTTTGACGAGACGTGTGGTGGAGTCCGCTGATTTCGTAAATACAAGTGCATCGCCCACGTTACGAGCGTGCGCGAGATAGAAGAGTATCAGGGGTTTCTGGGAAGGATCACACACGATCATGTGTTCCTTCGTGTACCACTTTAGACTTTTTTCAGTGGGGGAGCGGAGGAAAAACCCACCGAGAGGTTCGCCGGCATACTAAAGTTCTCCGATACCACATGGTGGCCGTCCATGGGACCAGTGGCAGTATCACGAACGACAAAGTATTTCGGATCTTGCAGCCCGAGCGAGGCTATTTTTCCTGGGTCGCTGGTCAATGTAGCCGAAAACAAGAGCTTCTGACAGGATGAACGGATCGGTTCGTCGTAGTCCGTCCTGAACATGCCACAGGGCTGGTATGGAACGAGCGACGTAGTTGCGTCACCACCGTTTGACATATCCTCGAGTTGGTGGGGTCCATGCCCTGGGATCGCCCGGGGTAGATACGAATGATACGGACGCCGAACGGCCGTCAGGACCTTCGCAAGCCAATCTTGAAACGACTGGTTGAGGAGTTTATCCGCTTCGTCGATAACCTATTGATGTCAATCATCGTGCTTCATGGATCCGTGAGAAAGTGATCAGATGCATACCAAGAAACGCAGGTCTCGTAACGTGAAAAGAGACGTTCCGTCGATGTGGTCTATCAGCCGTCCTGGTGTACAGATGAGAATGTCGACCTTGCTTGTTCTTCCGCTGCAACGGTGAATAGAATCGGAAAAATTAACGTAATACCGGACGTTACAAGTAAAACGTACGTTCTCCACTCTTCGTCCGTCACGAGCTGAGCTTGCTCATTCGAGAAGGAATGCTGGCCGGTGGCAGTACCGATCTACACGTAAGTTAGTTCGGCTCGGTGCTATTGGTGATGCAAGCAGGCACCTTCAAACCCCGACCTTTCCCAACCATCTCGAAGACCTCCCTAACTTGCGCGACGAGATCACGAGTTGGCAGGACGATCAGCGCACGCAATCTCGTGACGACACGCGAAGATAGGAGCTGCGGCCAGAATTAGAGGTCTGATGTAACCTCGTCGGGTTTCTTACCTCGACGATTGGCAGGGCGTATGCGAGCGTCTTCCCGCTACCAGTCGGGGCCGACACACACACGTCCCGCGGCGGGTGATATGGGTCGTAAAGGCTAGTGTATTTGTGCCCGGACCTAAGCAGAAATGGAATAACGGCCGTCTGAACTGTTCAACCTTAGCGGCCAGGAGCACCAAGCGGGCAAAAGAATGCGAAATACCAGCGAACAGTTCATTGATGCCCAGGTCGATCAGCACCCTCCGGGTTTTCAGCCCGAGGGACAAATTGTCATCATCAGCATCCAAGTCAATAGAGAGCGTGGAGTTGGGATCCACGAGTTCTGCTTCAATCTGGGCTCTATCGAGACCCTGAAGAGCGAGTTCAGTTTTCGAGGGAGCGTCGGGGCGAGTTGGTAGGGGAAATAGGGGGAGCGCGCGATTCGACCCTGGCTCATCCTCGAAGTTGGGTTCGTCCGCCTCAACCGGTGGTGGTTGGTGGTCCTCAACGGAACCCTCCCGTATTGAATGATCAAGCTTCCGTTTCTTCCTCTTTTTCGAGCCGTCTTCCGCGGCAAACTTTGACCGCCGGGTCAGCTGAGCCAGGTCAATCACAGTGGGGGATTTATCTGGCGGAACATCCGCAGGATTGTCGCCTATTCCCCCCTCGGGGCGTATAGCGTCATGGATGGAAAGTTTTCGTTGTTTCCGCCGTTCTTTCTTCGCCTTCAGGTACCTCTTCTTTGCCTTGGTCTTAACCTGTGAACCGTCGGAGGTTAGGCCTGCGCATACGGTGACAATTGGGAAAGGGACGAATCCAACAATCACCTTGCGGCCGTCTTCCTGGGAGTCAGCCATCGGATATTGAGCATCAAGACGTGACGGTGTCACGTAGCTGATCACGTTGCTCCAATCCTGAAATTTTCAAATCGACCTCTGGAATGGACCGCCACCACCACCAGCCGTTCGGCGGGGAACAATAATACGCTCAAATAGGACACAGCTCACCCGACTCCTGGACCTAGTTTCTGTCTAAAGCTCGCGCAGATTCTCGCATGCTGTCTCCTGGGACTTCTTTCAGCTTGATCTATGAACACCAATGGCAAAACCATCCATATTTTCGGCAGTCCCAAGGGGGAAGCCATCCATGATGGTGCGGTGCCGTACTTGTGGCTGCGCTTCTATGAGTACCGGTATTTGCGTTATTTCACGGTCGCTAGTGTTTTGTGAACGTACCGCTCGCTCGATCCTCAAAAGCTCTAGTCCTCCGGATAGGCTATAAACTCTTCCAGGTCGACAAATTCCTACTAGCTGTATGCCTAGCAACACAGGTTCGCTCGGATATCTAATCACGGTAAGCCCGTGAAATTATCTTTGTCATTGCGCATCACCCCCGTATTCTTTTGCTCGGAGAAAACCGCACCGGACGGGAAATGCGGGGCACCGTCGAGTGGCCTACCTTTTGGCTACTTCTATAGTACCCTGTTCATTAGACTGTCTGTCTCCCCTACAGGTGAATCATGCGTGCCGCTGAGGCTGAACGTTGAACCGCAACTCCTGCCGCCATAGTTGACACACCAATGGCGCTCATTCTGGAACCGGACCTTCGTCCCGCGCTCGCGATAACTTATGCCGTTGTTGGCCATGGTTATGCAGTTGTATTTGTCCTGGTCTTCCGGTTCTAGGTCTCTTGGTAAGACCCGCCATCACTTGTGCGATCCAACGTAGGACGGTCGGGAAGTCGCCGGTTTATAGGTACCGTTGCATTTCTACTTGCAACACTCATGTGTCACAGGATCTTGATCGTGTACCGCACCAAACCTGCGTCGGCTTTATGATGTTTTATTGCGCGCTTGTTCCAGGCTCTCGTTGACGTGCGCTAGTTCCGGTCTATAAATTCGTGGACCTCATCCTAATCGTTTCCTTGCAGGGCCCACCTCGTCAACCCTTCCCCTCTCACGTCGCCCCCATCTCGTCGGTATCCACCCCCTTCCAGTTTTTTGTACACCACAATGTGCCAAGCCGAATGGCAAGTCTTCAGCCGAACGTCCACACCTCCGCTACCGTCTCTGACCCGCTCGTCGCATCTAGCTTTGGAGATCAACATCGGGTCTGCGGCGTGAATATCGATTACAGCCGTGGCATCCAGCCCACAACTGATACCCCTTCAACAGCACTACGCCCGAGTCTATTATTCTGGTGAAACGAAAGATTGTGAACAAACCAATTGCCAACTCAGCAATAAGCACGCTCATGGGGAATCCAAGACCTGTGGATGCCGAAACGTACGTTCACCCTCCTCCCGGTTCGTGGGCACACGTTTATATCCCCACCGCTATAGTACTATGACGACTATCGACGTGTTCTGAATATCCTCCAAACTCGCTGTGATGACTGCGTCCGCAGAGGACTCCCAGGCCAGCAACGCTGACCCATGTCCGCTCGTATCCAATGTATCATACAGGACAATTCGTTGTTTGTATATATTTCCAAGTCTATAGGTGCAATGAAGCACCTCCTCGTTCCACCTACACAATCACACTATACCTGTTGAAGCCAAAAGGTTACGGTGGCGCTTAGAAAACGCTTCCGAAGGGGATAAAACGACGGCCAGAGGGAAATAATAGAAATCCTGGCGGCTAACCAAGATAACGGGTGTCCAAGATTAGGAGTTAATTGCGGTGGTAAATTGGGAAGCCCCCGGGCGTTTTTCCTCACCGTGGAGGTTCAGAAGCGCCTGCCGCCGCGCTTAATGGGCTGCCTCGCTCCCCGCCTAGTGGATGGACCTGGGACAACCTTGTTGCTCTCGTCCGAGTCACTAGAGCTCGAAGCGGCCTGCTTGGCCTTCTTTGAAGCGGAGGGTCGAGCAGGCGGTGGCGAGCGGTCAGACGACACATATTTTTTGGCAGGTTTACGGGTTCCCTCGGGCAGTTCTGAACCAGATGTCGAGTTGTCCACGTTCTTCTCGTCCACAGGGGCCGGCGAATAGATATTCAGCGGCCGCGTAAGCGTTGTGGGCTCCTTTAGTATCTGATCATCTGAGTTCTCGGTAGCAGAATCGTCGTCGGGTATTGGGTCGGATGGGCCGGGCGTGGCCAATGGTCGATCCGGTGGCTTGGCCCCTGTTTGATCTAGCCAATCACGGATCTAGATTAGACAAGTCAGCGCCCGGTCGGCTGCGCACTATCGCAACGCACTATCGCAACGCACATTCTTATCCTGCAAGTTCGGTATCGCGGGCTCTCCCATTTCAACGTCTTCAGTCCCTGATAGATGCTCTACAACGCGATCTTCGGAGGCAGTGATCGCCAGTGTCGAGTCAGGTGAGTTGATATCCAACTTCTCAACATCTAGCTGGATATTTGCTTCCACAGGGTCAACGTAAACGCCCGTTGGGGGACATTCTGGGCAATTGTTCACTCACGGAGCTCCACAAGAAAGTTGAGCATCGCGGTCATTCTGCGTATGGCAGTGGCGAGCCTGGGCCTAGAAATGGCATTTCGCGCGTGCATCCCCGGCGTCCTACGGGCGGTTCGACCGACTTTATCTAAAGCCTGCGCATGCAGCCCATACCGGATCAGCAACAGGTAAATGGGTGGGTTCACTTTACTCACGGTCTCGAGGTCGGATTCCGACATCTCGCCGACGGAGTTTGGTGTACTGAATGCGAGGTGGGCTGTAGTCATCAAAGGCATAATTATTTGTCTTGAGATGACCTCTGCGGAGATTCTGGGTCCCGCGGAGTTGGTCTCCCATCTGAATATGAAGTCTTCAAGACGTAATTCAAAGGCGAAGTCCTGCAATTGGTACCGTTGGGCATCGGTAAAGGCGCCCGACGGTTTAGAACGGTGGATTGCAGATCAGCTTACAGAATAGAGGGACTTGACGACCTCGAACGACATCTCTGCGATATTTCCGATAGTGTGAGCCGCAGAGAGGCATTTAAGGACGTCCCCTCGCCAGAGTTCCTCCTCTCGGGAAGTAAGGTTGGTCTTGAACTTGAGAGGGTGGTATTCCCGCCAACGGCGAGCGAGTTGGTTACTCGTGAGCACTAAATCGTCCGACGCTTAACCCAACCCCGTGGAATAGGTCGGGTGCACTTGACCCACATTCGAACCACACCGATTTGGTGTCTGTAATCATCAATGAACAAACAGGGTCGGACTCGGATGCGTAGAATTTCTAAGGGGTCGCCAATCTGATTAGACCTGAGTGGGGATTTGACGATGAATGCCACCGAACCGACCAATAGATATGGTGTCGATGTCTCGTTGTCGACTTTGGTTAGCCATTCCTTGCCCAGCATGTATTTCTGGACGTCCTGTAACGGATAGTTGGCAATCAGCGGCCAGTGGAACAGGATACATTTGCAACCTGGACGAACATCGAAGAAGGTGTCCATTTCCGAAACTCTCTAAACTCCGCCCGCTGTCGCAGTTTATGGTACGAGGAAAAGAGGAACTACTTTGTGATCTTGGACGTAAGTGATGATGATGGATCTGCCGGATTACACGCGGCGCCGGCAGCATTTGCATAACCTTCGCGGGCGCGCTCGTTTCTCCTGCAGCCGCACCTGCGCTTTTTTGATTTCCAGTCAGGTCCTGTGACTTCTGACGATCGTCCTTGCATTCCGGATGGGCGATGGTGTCCTCGACTCCGCCTACGATCCCACTCTAGAGTGGCCTGGCGACGGCGAGAACGTCGAGCATGACGGCCCGATGCACGCGTCATCCGCTTCCCAACCAGGTCATACATCTTCCACTTTCCGACTCATTGTACGGGCGACTTCCATTCTTCCAGGAGCCCAAAGGTTGGCCGTTATCGAAGGATATCGGGAAGTGCAGATTGGTCGTGATGTGGCGCCCCCAGGCAGTGTCACTCCCCGTATTCGGCTGAAGGAAATGGAGGTTTCCAAACTTCACGCCACAATCTACTGGGACGATAGTAGGGCTGAATGGGGACTGGTGGATATGGGCTCGAAACACGGCACTTTTCACAATCGTTACCACCCAGGGGTCTCTTCGGAAACCAGAGGCAGCCGCCTATCGCCGCCCAGGGTCGCCAGCATGCCTCGACACTTGCAACACCTCGACACGTTCTCGGCCGGTGGCACGACGTTCATCGTTCACATCCATGATGATGGTCTCCCGTGTCCGGAGTGTTCTCGTGGTGACAACGATGAGATACCGCTATTTGCGACCAAGGCGTCCGCGATCCCTGCTCACGGAAAGCGGAAGCGGGATGAAGGAAGTGGATATCTGCCCTCAGATAAGGAGAAGGACCCCAAGAAAGCACTGTTACTGTTGAGGAAGAGCCTGTTGTCACAGCGCCCCGCAACGAAACCGGATAATAGCCCGCAAACCACCTGGGTCGACCGTTCGGCGCGTCGCCGCGCAATGTATCCTCCTCCCCCACCCGTCCCCCCAGAGCAGTCACCTCTTCCAGAGTCAACTCGCTCCACTCCCCAGAATACTCCCACCACATCCAATCCTTCCACGCCAGAACCAGTGTCGTCGAGTAACGTCGGGTATCGAATGCTTGCAAAACAAGGATGGACTCCTGGAACCTCTTTGGGTGTGGCGAGCGAAGACACACAGCACGTCGTGGAGCCCATCACGGTCCCTTCAACCTCCAACAGAGCTGGGCTTGGCAGTGCAGGCGCTATATCTTCATCTTTGCAGGGGGCAGACTGGAGGGATGAGGGAAAGCAAAGGCTCTGGTCGATGTTCAACCCCTGATATCCACACCAACTGGTAGGTTTTTCCGCATACACCGGGTTGCCAAGGGCTTATTATATTGTCAGGTAAAACCGGACCTCTGGCAAGTTCAGACAAGGGACAGTCTCGGAATCTATACACGGTCCTCGACGGGTGATTTTCAAGTCACCGTCGACCGGGACGAGGGCGGATTTGACATCGCCGACAGGAGAATGGCAGCTGCGGCCCACCACTAGTATCTAGCCGAGATGTGGTACCTCTTATTTCTTGTCGGATGCAAAAGTGCTTCCGCGCTCGTCATCCCGCGCGCTTTGTTGTGAATGTGTGACACTGAGATGTGACACAGCTTGAAAGGGGCTAGGGCCACGACCTGGCCAGCCGCATGTGTCCGTGTCCTCCTTTGCCCCGTTGTTCGTGTGGGCCAGAGACGATGGAATGGCCATAGCCATGCGGTTAATTAGCCCGCGCGGACGCGTTGTATGTCCGTGTTGGGAAAGTCACGTGAGTGCACTCCGGGCGCGATATGAACCAAAAAGCGGTTCGAACTGGCTCGCCACAACCGAGTTGGCTTTCTTCTTCCGTTCCAACGAAGTTGCTCTCGTCCTCCTCTTAGCTTTCCTGTAAACTCTCTTCGTTGTTTTCTTCCACACAGACGAGTTTTTCTATTTCTCTCCCTAACAATGGCCCCCTCCTTCACCCAACGCGTCAGTCGTTCCACCCGTCTGCTCGTCATCCCTTGCTTATTCCCATCTCATCCCCCAACAGCTTCCTATACGAAACAGAACCACAGGCATCGCCAAAGCCAAGGGCGACGAGAATGCTACGAGCAAACATCTCAGACAAGGCTCTGGTGCCGGCGTCGGTCCCTCACGTTCAACCACTTTCGGCAAGAGCATCCGCGAGCGACCTGTGTTGAACGAGGTCACCAAGACCACCATCAACAGAAAAGTACCATTCCCCCTCTCCGTGTTCCGTGGCCAACGCTGACCCGCCGTAGGAACAGCCTTTCAAAGCCACCGGCAAGGAGAAGGAGTCGGTGGATATTGTCAAGCGTCGTTCCGTACCAACCACCACGACAACCGTCGCTCCCCAGAGAGTTCCACCAGTCTCGCGACCTATTTCGTCACAATCCATCCAATCTATCCCTTCCCGTCCCTCATCGATCCGCGTCGCGCAGAGCGTCTCACAAGTCGCCAACCTCGCTCCTCCAGTCGTCGAAGATGACGACGAACAGAGCATGGACATCGAGGAGGTTGTCCACGAAGATCCGCGAGAACTCATGAACGCCATTCGGGAGGTCGAGACGATGATCGAGGACGAATACCAACGCTACGATGACCACACCGAATACATCTGGCCAGAAGCATCCCCTGAATGTGCTGAACGATACCGCTGTCAAGTTCAGGCTATCAGGGATGTGTTCGAGGACGAACCTGATATGTACGACACCACAATGGTGTCAGAATACTCCGAAGAGATTTTCCAGTACATGAGTGAACTCGAGGTATGTTTCTGGAGTACCACTGGTCCCCGGCATCCGCTGAGATCTGACACTTGTTTAGGAGAGCCTCATCCCCAACCCCGACTACATGGATGGACAAAACGACCTTACCTGGGAAATGCGCCAGACGCTGGTCGACTGGCTGCTCCAAGTCCACCTCCGTTACCACATGTTGCCCGAAACCATCTGGATCGCCATCAACATCATTGACCGCTTCCTCACAAAGCGCGTTGTATCCATCGCCAAACTTCAGTTGGTCGGTATCACCGCCATCTTCATCGCTTCTAAGTACGAGGAGATTCTTGCTCCCGGAATCGAGGAGTTCGTCTTCTTGACCCAGAATGCGTATTCTCGTGAAGAGATTCTGAAAGGAGAGAGAATCATCCTACAGACCCTCGACTTCAAGATTTCCCAATACTGCTCGCCATATAGCTGGATGAGGAAGATAAGCAAGGCGGATGATTACGACATCCAAACGAGGACGCTGAGCAAGTTCTTGACCGAGGTTACTCTTTTGGACCATCGTTTCTTGAGGGCTAAGCCGAGCCTCGTCGCTGCTGTCGGCATGTACACCGCTCGTCGTATGTTGGGGGGAGACTGGGTATGTCGTCCATGGTCAAGATGCCATACCTCATACACGTGACTGATCGCGCTAATTTGACAGAATGATGCCTTTATCTTCTACTCCGGTTTCACAGAGGAACAGATGATTCCTGGCCACCGCATGCTTATCGAGAAGCTCACAGAACCGGGCTTCGATAAACTGTACGTCTCGAGGAAGTACTCACATAAAAAGTTCCTCAAAGCCGCCAACTTTGCCTTGGACTGGGCTCGCAACCACTGTGACGAGGACTTCCAAATGATGTCTTGAGCTGGGTAACTTTCCGTCACCTCTTGAGGACTCCGTCTCCCAACGAACCCCCCCCCCACCACATCCTAAATCTCTCACCATCTTCTCATCGACTTGTACAAAACATTTAACTCACGTGTCCTTCCCTCCATCCTTGCAATACCACCTTAACCGGTGCCTCCTCTCCTCTCCCCTCCCCTCCCCTGTTTTCCGCTCCCCAACATCTTGGACCAACCACATGTCATCCTTCTCTCTCTCTTCTCTCTCTCTCTCCGATCGCAGAAACAACTCGCCCCTCCTCGTCTCTCCCCTATGCACCGTGCTATCTCCCTGCCCACACTATTCGATCTTTCTCTCCTTTTTCGATATGGCGTTTAGCTTTGCCCACGTCATTTCAGCATTTCTCGGTTTGGCTTTCTAGAAATCGCAGGCATCTTCTCTTGTAAATTACACACTTATACGAACCTAGTCGTTCTATTTCATTGGCACACGCATAATGTACATTTCATCCTTCCACCCTCGGTTCGAACCTCCAGACACCAGAAAATGCCGAGTCAGCTTCCATGGAGTTGGAACTTAAGCACCCGGGGCTCGCGCTTGGTAACGAGCAGTGATTCATTCAGTTGTGTGATGCATAAAACCCCGAGCATGCAGGTGGGCTTCCATGGACCGGGGATCCAACGGAAGTGCATGGAATCGCTCCGGATCGCTTGGAAGTGCACAGGACGGATTGCCAGCGACCGAAGCACACCGGCTGCATGCACATTTCCCTCAATGGGGGCTAAGCTAAGGTTTCACACGTGACGCGGCGAGTTATCCCGAAGCCGGGAAGCCCTCGCAGTTGCACGGATCGAGCTCTGCGAAAACACATGCTTCGACATTCACCGGGCTATAACTTACAGCACGAAACATTTTCGTCTTTGTTACCACCCTCAACTACACATCTCTAATTCCCGATGACGTTCTCGTTTAAGGGACACACCGTCATTGTCACAGGTGCCGGAGGAGGATTGGGAAAGGCGTACGACCATGTCAAGTTCCGAGTTATGGGGCTGATGAACACCATTATAGCTATTCTCTGTTATTTGCTTCGAGGGGGGCAAACGTTGTCGTGAACGACTTCAATCCCGCCGCTGCGCAGAAAGTCGTGGACGAGATCACCAAGGGTGCGTAGATCCGAAGCGTTGGAGTTGCCACGGTTCGGGACGTTGGACTGACTTGACATTGTGGTTTGCGGTGAATAGCTGGCGGAAAGGCTGTGGTGAACACCTCGTCTGTGACGGACGGTGCTGCTGTAATCAAGTCTGCTTTGGACGCGTTCGGCGGGGTCACAATCCTGATCAACAATGCTGGAATCTTGAGGGATAAGGGGTAAAATCCCAAACTCCTGCCCATCCGCAAGCGAGCTCAAATCGCCCCATCACACAGATTCAAGAACGCGTCCGACGCAGAATGGGACCAGGTCCAAGCCGTCCACCTCAAGGGTGCCTACTCATGTACGAAGGCCGTTTGGCCCATATTCAGGAAACAAAAGTTTGGCCGAATCGTAAACACCACTTCCGCCGCCGGCCTGTACGGTAACTTTGGTCAGGCGAACTACTCCGCTGCGAAGATGGGTTTGGTCGCGTTCACGAAGACCCTTGCCGTTGAGGGCGCCAGGTACGGGATCAACGCTACCGTTATCGCACCGGTACGCTTGTCTCGTCATCATGCGATTCGGAATGAGGCTGACCATGGGGCTAGCTGGCCGCCTCGGCCTTGACCGAGACGATTATGCCACCGGATATGCTTCCAAACCTCAAACCAGAATTCGTCGCTCCGTTTGTGGTTGCTGTCACGCACCCTGATGGGCCGGAGGCCTCAGGGAAGGTCTACGAAGTTGGTGCCGGATTCGTTGCCGAGGTTCGGTGGGAACGAAGTGAGGGTCATATATTCAAGGTCGATGATACCTTCACCCCGTCCGCTGTAAGGATTTTCTCCGGCTGGTAGTTCCGAACACCCGCTCAATTACGGATGGTAGGTCGCCCACGCCTGGGGAAAGGTTACCGACTTCGCGAACCCCGAGTAGTGAGTCCCTCATGAAGTGGCCGCCCCTCCTGACCACTGAACCCCCGTAGCCCGAACAGGATGACGGATGTGGATCTGGAGGTCTGTGCTGCGAACCATGGTCCACACTGCTATTCACGCCCCACTTACTGTAGGGCAAACTCGAGGCCGCAAGGAGCGCTCCCACGAACGAACAGTCATCCCCTGAGGTCAGGTATGACGGAAAGACGGCGATTATCACAGGTTCCGGCGCCGGACTCGGTCGATCTTATGCGCTGTTGCTCGCGCGATTGGGAGCCAACGTAGTTGTGAACGACGTGCACGAGAAGAACGCCAACGCCGTTGTTGACGAGATCATCAAAGGTTCGAGGACTTGAGTAATAACACCAGTCGCGATAACTGACAGTGGAGCGCAATAGCTGGCGGTAAAGCTACGGCTGTGGTGTGTTCGACGGAGGATGGTGATGCCCTTGTTAAGGCCGCATTGGATGCCTTCGGTGACATCCACATCTTGGTCGCTAACGCTGGCATCTTGAGGGATAAATCGTTCACGGCTATGACGGATCAGGAATGGGATGCCGTCATGGCTGTTCACCTCTGGTATTTCCCCGTGTCTTTTTTCGTGCCTCATCCGTGGCTAACATAGATACAGGGGCACCTACAAGGTCTGTGATGTGCTGATACGTCCCCCAACGCCCTCCTAAGTGGACCTTAGGCCGTCAAAGCCGTTTGGCCCATTTTCCTAAAACAGAAGTACGGAAGAATTCTTACCACCTCCTCCGGTGTCGGAACTCGTAAGTCGTATTGTGTTGATCCTCATCGCGCGCGGGCTCATCTGTCGGTCCGAAGACGGGAACTTCGGACAATCAAATGTTCGTCAACCCACCATCTCAACAAAGGCTTTGGATTGACCTATTACACCATTAGTACGCCGCTGCAAAAGGAGGCATTCTCGGTTTCACGCGTACTCTCGCGATTGAAGGCAAGAGGCACAACATTATCGCCAACTCTATTGTCCCGTCAGCTGGTACCGCCATGACAATGACCGTTTGGCAAGTAGCCGTTGAATTCATGGGTATTTGGACGTTGCTGATGCCACTCAAGGCCTCAGGAGATGGTTGATGCCTTCAAGGTGAACGTGCCAACTAAAGCGTGCAAATCCAAAATATTAACACCGCCATATGCAGCCGGATTATGTTGCCCCCATCGTCGGTTACTTGACAAGTGAAGGTGAACTACATTTAGCTTGCGGTTCAATTGCTCCGAATTGAATTTATGTTCAGCAAATGAGGATACGACTGGCGCCCTCTTTGAAATCTCGGGTGGATGGGCTGCCCAACTCAGGTGGCAACGAGCTGGTGGTCATGGGTTCCCCATCAACAAGCAGCTGACACCCGAGGATGTGGTTTCAAAATGGGACATCATTAGCAACTTTGGTACGTCTAGACGCGGTCCTTGCAGCGGCCGGTGTGTTGCCTTTGTGTGAGGATTTGGTATTCATAGTTTTACTCCCAGATGATGGCCGTACTACCAACCCTTCATCGACCTCGGAATCAATGACCCAGGTATGCCCCACTTTCACACTGCTAATGGCAAATCCTCTCCCTCGGGCATTGTCGGTGGATTGTTTCGTGGTTCTTACCCCTATTTCTTCACGATTTGTGATGTTCAGATGGTCGGGAACTTGGAGAATACGTCCGAGTCCGAGAACTCCCCTTCGAATGATCCGGCGGATGGGGACATCGAGCTCGTACGTGAAGCGAAGAGGAATGTGCCCGAGCCTCAGGACTACTCCTACTCGGAGCGTGATGTCATCCTGTACAATCTCTCGGTTGGAGCGACGGAGCAAGAACTGCATTGGGCATTCGAAAACCATGAAGATTTCGCTGCGCTGCCCACTTTCGGAGTCATTCCGCAATTCCTGGCCAGCAGCGGAGTTTCCCTCGACTTCTTGCCTAACTTCAATCCAGTACGTAACTCTCTTGGCCTCAGTTTACAAACCCGACATCCGGTCGTGCCGGCCCTCCCGTATACATTTTGGCTAACCTGTTTTCTCCCTCTCAACTGCAAGGCCAAACTGTTGCACGGGGAGCAATTCCTTTCGATAGAGGCTCCAATCCCAACGAACGGAGACCTGGTCAATGAAGCTCGGTACGTGAGACCCCCCCCCCATAACTCTCTGCGTGCGGCCTCACATCAAAGTACAGGATTATCGAAGTCCTCGACAAGGGCAAGGCTGCGGCTGTAACAATGCAGGTGACAACCAAGGACAAGAAGACTGGTGCTGTCATCTTCGAGAACCAATCTACGGTCTTCATTCGGGGATCCGGGGGGTTCGGTGGCCAACGTGCAGGTAAAGGTACGCTAACGAGGATCGGGAATGTTGTGCGAGATGTTTCCGGAGCTGATTCGACAACTCCTTTACGTTCCTGGGATCCCCCTTGGGTGGTAAACAGATCGAGGACCCGCTACGGCTGTGAATGAGCCCCCCAAGCGTCAGGCGGATGCCGTCGTCGAGGAAAAGACGACGAGTACACAGGCTGCGTTGTACAGGCTGAACGGGGATCTCAACCCCCTTCATGTGCGATTTTCTCTCTAGTCCCATCTCCCAAACCCGACTCGACTGAAACTTGATTCCGTCCAGGTCTTGCCTGAGTTTGCAGCCATCGGAGGGTTTGACAAGTAAGTCTTCTGTCACTGCCACCTCCTCCTTGCGCCCCTGTTTGCGGGGCACAAGAATACACCAGGCACTGACTTGGCCGCCCTGCGTCGTTTCCTCGATTTTCGCTTCCTAGGCCCATCCTTCACGGACTGTGTACTATGGGTATTGCGAGCAAGCACGTCTTGAAGTCGTTTGGCGAGTACAAGGACATCAAGGTTAGGTTCGCCGGTGTTGTTTACCCCGGTGAGACGATCGTTACCGAGATGTGGAAAGAGGGGGGCAAGGTCATCTTCAGTGCGTCCTTTCTTTTCTCTTGGGGATCGCTTCATTTTGCGCCCTTGCGTAATGGACTTCTGATCACTTTTTCGCTCCCTTGTAGCTGCTAAGACGAAAGAGCGAGGGACGACGGTTCTCGCTTCGGCTGCTGCTACCCTTTTGAGGCCATCCTCCTCGACTCCCAAGGCTAAGCTATAGAACGATCTGGGGGGGAAGTTCGGCTATTCGCTTTCCCCTTTTGTTGGACGATGACCCAAAACCTCACTATCCTTCCTTCCTGGATCCGCTCGTCATTAGATTTCTATGTTCAAATATCTTGTATATCACGATGCGTATCCATTCACGTAATGAATCCTAAGTACCAAAGCACTGTGCCGGAATAGATAAAGATTCTCGTTAGCTGTAACTGGGTACTGGTCCCTGGCAAGTCACAGAGAACCTGTGCTCAGTTCGTACCGAGGCTCTGTGATCGATAGGGGGCTGGGGAACCTCCCCGTGCCCGACCATTCAACATTCAATGGGCGCTGTTTCTCTGGGTGCCAAGTGAGTGTCTAACGGACAGGGGCAGCGTCCGATCTCCAGTGCGAGGATGGCGGATAACTTGAAGATGGTCCGGACGCCCATCAACGGAACTACAACGACGAACCCGTCCGACAACAAAGGTCTCAGCTCGTCCACGCGTTGAGATCGCTCGCTCGGGTATGTAATCCACCGGACCGAGGGGCAATGCACATTGGACATTAAACATGCACACGTCTGATTACTCGGATCCCCACGTCCGAGGCGTCATCTTGCCTCTCTTCGCCCCGGCCCGACCTCTGTTGTTTTTGTAAATGTATGACGCGAAATCGGAGCGGTTTGGCGTCAAGTTCATCATGGTAGATATCCGAACATACCAAGTTCCGTGTCACCCGACTACAACCAATCAATATGCCGGGCGCGGTTCCCGAGTAATGCACCTGGACACGGTCATAAGATCCACCAGCGAAGGTGAGGGTGGGATTACACAAGCCCACTGCTAGAGCAATACGAAGGAAGGAAGGATAATATTCTATTAGCATACACACGATCGCAATAGATAACTACAGAGGAAACATGTACAAGATAAAACGGGAGGGAAACTCGGTCCACGCGTGCGTACGTGCAGGAATACGAGTCGCATCGCTTGGTCCAAGTCATCCACCGAAACACACTCACGCTCACAAAAATGGTATGCTCGAAAGCCCCCTCCCCTAGTCCCTGTACAGAGAGAAAACGAAGAATTAAAAGGATAGGTGATCAATTCCAGAATTGAGTGGGAGACGGGAAAGCGAATTGTACACAGAGTGGTCGTTGTGGGAGGCTAGGTTATCGGGTAGGGAGGAGTCGTGGATGGAAGGGGGTAGCATGGGTGTGGTATAGACGGGAGGCAGCTGGGCGGGGCAGTAATGAAAGGGAAAGGAATGTGGGGTCGTCCGGGTATAAATATCGGGGTCTAGGAAATGCGGACAATATGGTGAAGCAAGGAGAGACTGAGGGGTTGTCGGCCGCTTTACGCCGAGCAAGTGAGGAGACCGTCTAGTTCTGTTCCAGGGTAGAACCAGAAGACTAACGCCACGATAATATACCTGTATTCCAACACGACATACGTCAGCCCCGAAAAGAGAAGCGGAACGAAACAACAATCGAGGGGGAAAGGTTGAGACGCACAGGCACACAAGGATCATTCCTTCTAACCAATTCGACTTTCCATCTTGCACGACGTAGTTGACGGTCAATACTGAAAAGAAGAGCACAATCGACTCGAACGGGTCGAAGAGCATCGTGATCGGACGGCCGATGATCCACCCCAGGGTGATGATGAACGGGATGACAAATAACGCAATTTGCTGGGTGAAAGTGAGTTGAACGCGTTACACGTAACTGACGGCGCAGTCGCGGAAGAGGAATGAAACTCACAATGCTACTTCCGACAGCGACACCCAGACTCAAAGTCAACTTGTCCTTGACCGAAACAGTGACTGCCGTGGCGTGCTCGGCGGCGTTACCGACGATGGGGAGCAGGATCAACCCAATGAACTCTTTCGAGATTCCACCACCAGCAGCCAACCCGTCGATCGAATCAACAAGCCATTCGGCGGTGACGGCAACGAGGACTGTGACCACGACGAGAAGACCGATAGTCATCGGGAGAGACAACTCTGGAATTTCCTCATCCTCCTCTTCCTCTGCCCCAGTCACACCAGGCTGTTCCTCGTCCGGGACTCGCAAATCACTTGGGTGGGGTTGGATAAAATGAGACTCGCTGTTCGCCTCTGCAGAGCCACCGTCCTCCTTGGCTTCCTTCACAGGAGAGAGGCCAAAGAATTTCCTCGTCTTCTCCTTTGTGCTTGGTCCGGTGCGGGGAGCGTACTTGATCGTCTGAGGTTTGATATCGTTCTTGTCATCGTACAGGCTCTTGTGGGAAAAGAGTTGAAAGATGAGGTACGAAACATAAACTGGGGATGAAAACAAGCACGTCAATGTGCAGCCGTGGAGTCATAGCAAACCAGACTCACTGAAGAGGAGGATAATCGCGGTTCCATGGGAGAGTTTCAAGATGTCACGCTGTTCGGTTTCGGCGTCGAATCCATTGATTTGGTTGTCACCTGCTACCAAGTCGAAGCTATGTCACGACATAACCCCGTGAACGGAGGAAATTTTAGCAAACGTGCGCGGGGCCGCCAGGCGATAGGCACGAGGTGGCCAAGAAAAAGACTCACGCGGCCGGGATCAGAACCCCAATGACGCTAAGGGTTAGTAAGGACGAATTGAGTTGTGTGGCGCCTAGTGCACGGATGGTTCAGAAAGAGGAAATGGGGTGGGGGCGTCAGATTCCACGTGATGCCGCAAAGGTAGTCATTAACGCACTTAGAGCGAACCCTTGCTCGCTAAACCTGGTTCCGCCCGCAAAGAAACATAAGCCGAGGACCTGTGCGCGTGGGTCGTGTCAGGTGAGCTAATGTGGCCGATACGGAAGAAGCCCAATCTTACCAATACTATAGACGAGGAGGGGCAGTTCCGGGTCAGCAAGCGGTGTTCCACAAGGGGTCTGATGGGTGGCAGGAAACTCACAGAGGTTACTCAGGATAGAGCCGATGAGGGACGACTGGACAACGCGGAGTTCGCATTTCACGAGCGCAAGGATCTACAAAACCGGTTTAGCTGCCGAGAGACTGATCCACGTCATGTTTTACGCACGGCGACAATTAGCTCAACACTGGGGGTGTTTGAAACGAGGCAAGGAGTGGAAGCGATTAGTGCACAGCCGCGGGCAGCGTTGACGAAAACACTCACGCGTTACCCTGCAAGTGGATGTGAGTTTGGGTGAACCGAAGGATGTGAGGAGAAATGAAGTGCGCACCAGAGTGGCGTTGAGTAATCCAGCAAGTGTCTCACCCACTCGAATTGACAATTCATCCGTGGCGAAGGCCAACAACTGCGGAGTGAGGAGAACACGGTGAGTGATGAGCGGAGAGGGATGTGGCCGGTTGTATGCGCACCTTCGCAAGGGGTATGATGGAAAGGAAGGAGACTGTGGGAGGTGAGCGCCCCTGGCGTCATGAGATTGGAGGAATCACGTACAAACGAATACAAGGGTATACTCGTGAGGTTTGGCGAAGTGTAAGGCCCACTGGAAACGCGAAAAGCACGGCGCGTCAATCAGCTCGTGTTAATGTGATATTTGAGATCCAGCGAAGCACGCACAGAAACTGGAATGGCCAACAAGAGAACGTTGAACCCTAGTAAACCACGTCAGAACACTCTGTGGTACTCGGAAAAGAGATAAGGGGGTAGGACTCACAGGAGCCAAACACAATGGTCCTCATCTCATGGAGAAATCCGGGGGCGTTTCCGACTTTATGCTCGGGTACCAGCAGAGTGGACAAGGTAGACCTGGCCCTTTGTATCATGGTCAATGACGATGCACCCGGGTCCTGGTCGACGGAATTCGGTATGGTCGCAGCCCGCCCACCGTACGTCATCCTCCTACGAACTGACTGGGCTGACGTGCGACGGCCAGGTCTTGGGGCGTCTGAAAATGACCTGGGTGGAACAGGGTGGGACGGTGAATGATGGCCACCGTCATTGTCGGTTTCGTTATCGGTGTGTTGGGAGCGTGAGATTTGGAGCTGAAACGTGTCATTGGATGGGTCGGGGCTCGTCGTGAGCTTGTCGGAATACTTGATTGTCTGTTTCGCTGTGCATTCCGGGCAGAAAGAGACGAAGATTAGCAATCTGCGACAAGTAGGTGGGGGTAGTAGGAAGGGGGAGCCGAACAAGCAACGGGGGACAGCGAGAGACGGTTGATCCGGGGACTCTAGAGCCAAGAGAAGTGGACGTACACATGACTGACTCGCTTCAATTGCTGGCTTGGGATGGAAGGGGGCGGGAAAGAGAGACGAGAGAACTTGGCGGAGGTGATGTAACTCGGGATCGACGAGTTTTAATCCAAACTGGGAGGCGGTGTTCGAAATGCCACGACCCGCAGGCCCAAGCCGTGCGCCCAATTGTTTGCTGCACTCATGGCACAAATGGTGCATTGCCGATGCTACGCACGCACTCACTCACGTATTCACATTGCAAAAACCATACGTCCGGCACAGGTCTCGGCCGCAGCATTCGAAGCCCATGGATGATTTCGGCCTGACTGACTCGGCCTGCTAACGACGTCCGCACACAGTTACCCCGTTTGGGAGGTGCGGGTGATTCGATCAGCTTGCCGATCAAGCCGAGGCGTCCGGGCCGTGTCGACCCTTCGGTCTTCCGCCGACGGAGATGAGAATAACAAGGGCGCTTGTTCCCGCGCCCATTTATTTCGAGAGGACCCGGCCACTCATCAGACATACTGCCAATAGATCTACTATGAAGCAAATGGAACAAGATGTATGTACATTGAGTGACACGACGATGAAGTGGTAGTTGAGTAGTGGTAGTCTTGTATAGATAGAAACAATATGCGTTAGGAGTGAGGTATAGAGGATTTTGTAGAAGAAACCGAAACCCAGCGAGACCCAAAACTAATTAACCCTTTGCTTTGTGATACAATATACGATGGCCAATTAGGATTCTTTGAGAGAGCAATGAACACCAAAATTCGTGGAGGGAAGAGAGTGGCGGCGGCAGAAAACACGATCAGACAAGGGGAACCGTTCGATTGTTCCCAGTGTGGCGGTCACGATGAAGGATATATTGGCGAACTGTCGGAGCATGGCCAGGGGCCGTTCATCCTTGGTAGGCGAAGGACACAGCTCCGTATAGGCCGTCCTCACGTCCAAACATGCCGTGTCCATGGAGAACCTGCACGGGCACGGGAGGGTCAGTCACCCGGTAAAAGAGAATAATTCCCAATATTGCTTACCTCCATCTTCCTGGCATGCCAACCGACACCGCTCGCCACGTTTCCGTTGGCGTCGGACAACCTCTGCAACTCCTCCCTCCAGGGATGATCCTTCAGATCCCTCTTCAACTCTCCCCCACACCATCCACTTGCTGTGTCGACGTACCACCCCCTTCCTCCCTTGCTTCTGATAATCCTCCACGAACCAGCACCGCCTCCCAACCCAGACAGCATTGGCGCCGCCAGCTCTATCACCCTCAGGCTCGTGGGTGCCTTGCCACCCAATCCCGTCGGCGAATCGAGGCTGAACGAGAACGGTGGGATCGAGAGCGGCCGAATAATCTTTCCGTGGAGGGCGACCGAGGCTTGGCGGGGGTTCGTGCCCGCTCCTGGTCCGTACCCGAGGTCGGGGGAGGTCGAAATCAAAGTGAGAACTTCGACTTTATCGGCCTTGGTCCTCAGGAACTTGGCGATCGCATCGAGCGGGAGAGTTGGCATGAAAGACAACCCCAGGCTTCTGAGCTTTGGTTGGGCCGGGAACAGCTCCAAGATCGCGGGGGTCAGCGGGGTGCTTGAGATATCGAGGTATTCGAGTTGTCCCCTCGTGAAGCATGGAGCACGTTGGACGAGTTCGTTGAGCTCATCCACTGTCAGAGGGGTAAAGAAGGTGCTGTCTCCGTACAGGTTCAACTCCTTCAACTCCCGAGCGGCGGGAGAGTCGACCAAGAAGTCGCAGATGCTCCGGCCAGTCAAGCGGATACACTTGGCCAGCGCGAGGGAGTGAAGGTGCATGCGTCCAGCTGAGCCGAGGGTTTCCAAGACTTCTGGAGTAACCCGAGTGGCCGAGAGGTCGAGGTGGGTGAGCGAAGGGAGAGCCAGGACGAAACGGTTGAGGATATTGCTCGGGATGGACTTTGCACCACGGAGGCAGAGCCTTTGCAGGGAAGGGAAAATCGAAGGTTCGTCAGCAAATCGGGCATGTCGGCCTCGAGAGTCTTCGTCACCGAGCTCGGACTCGCTGGGAGCGATGAGGAAGGTGTTGACAAACTCGGTCAATGCGTTGACAAAGACGGCACTTATGCAACCCGTGAAGTCGATTGCCTCGAGTTCCACGCAGTCCCTGCGGCGTTCGCGTTCCTCGACGTCTTCCTCGAGAATTGCATCGAACCGGAAACGAGAAACCCTCCCTCGGCCAGGGAGCGAAGCGGACCCTCGGAGGAACAGTTCCTTGACCACGGTCAGATTAAGCGCGCCGTCCATGTACTCAGTAGCCCCGAAGGTTCTCAAGTTTGGTGCTTCCTAAAGGTGACGAGGGAGATGACATCAGAATGGAGCCAAACTACGGTCACGCCGCGTCACGATCATTGGATCGGATTGAGACTAACCTTCAAAATGGCCCCCAATCTTTCAGCGGTAACGAACCGGGAGGAAACGCCCTCGTCGATGGAACGGCGCATTCCGATGGTCCGGAAGTGATTGAAATCGATGTGTCTGACAAACCGACCTGGGAGGTGATCATACACAGGAGGTACTGCGATTGTGGGAAATGCCGAGGCGTGAGCATAAAAAATCTTTCGCAAGTATTATACCGGATGACGGCATACCATAGATTCCGGGCTCTTCCAGAGACATAACGTTTTGCACCGCGTCGGTGATTGATCTCAGCATTCTCCACCTCGTCGGACTCTTGCTCTTGTCTCGTAACCGCCACGGGCTCGGATCTCGGGAGGCGGGGGCAGAGAGCAGCTACAGGATATAACGAGATCGGCGTTAGAGTTAAGAGCTTAACACGTACGAAAGAGCCGCCCCGGTTATTCGGACTAGAAGAGGGCGCTCACCTCAGGCGGTACTGAACCATCTAAATGGGCCATAATGTCGCAATGCAATTTGTCGGCTGTGTCCTGATCGGTGTCCTTTGCGAAGATGGACCTCGCTGCCAAGGCTGCGTTTTGGGCCTCCTGAAGGGACTTTTCAACGACGAGAGCGGTTTCCATTGGCTCTGCTTCCCCATCGGCTCCACCTGCAAGCCCGTCTACTAGACAAAGCCAGCTCCGGGGCAGTCGGACCTCGAGGCGCCTCCACAGCCATGGTTTGGCGGCGTCATACCACGATTTGTTCACCATGCATAAACTCGCGAGGGTCTTCCTGACCGAGTGGTCAGTCCAGGAGGTAGGGGGGAACGAGTTCGGGACTGCGGTTGGCGGGCGGGAGGCCCCACTGAGGAGAGGATCGAGGGATGGGGCGAAGCTCGGGATGCCAGCATCAAAGATGTGTGCGCAGACAGCCTCGAGTAGTTCTTGGGGGAAGTCTTCAATCGTAACGCGGACGGGTTGACGGAGAGTGGTAGTCATCGCCATGAGAGAAATGTGGTGTGAGCGGGACAAGTTCAAACGAAAGGCCATTATATATGGGACAGCATACCCCGCGTCACGTGCCCGGAGCATGAAGAGCGCTAGAATTTGCTCCGTGACGAAGATCATTGAGTACGTAAGCGGATCAGCAGCTTAACACCCAAACGCACGTTCCTGTGGGAAGGGGTTCAGAACCCAAGACCCGATTTGGCTTCCCAAAAATACCTTCAATTGCCGAGCCACCTTGGCGCCAGAGTTCCCACAGCGCAAATGAAAAAAAAAAAAAACATTCTCGGCACTGGTGGCGAGTTTTTTGTACCGACGAGCAGTGCTCACTGGCCCCCCCACTTCCACCTTCCCGTCTCCATCACGATAGAGAGAATGTAACAGAGTCGAAGTTTACCTAAATGCTTGGTTACAACCCTTCGAGAATCTTGTACCAATATGGATGGCGGAGGACCATCGGGGCACCGTACTTGAGTTCCGTGCGAGGATCTTCTCCATCCGAAGATCTGCCCAATTGCCAGCGGGCTCAACGGATAATACTTCGTCCCAACCTCCCCCTCCGGTAATGGTCAATCTGAACTCGCCGGTGGGTTGCGGCCGGCACTGCACCCGGCGCCTTCTGCAAAAAGACGCGGCTCGTGACCCTCCGATCATCGTAACTCAGGGGGAAAGTTACCGCTTTCGGGCCGCCAGTCGACGGAACTATGGACGTGGCCTCATCACTCTCTTTTCTTGGAGATGCACAACGGTTTACGCGTTTGTGCGTTCTCTTCTGAATTCGTTTTCAGGGTACCTCCCTCGCATTTCAAAATACGCTACTGCGAACACGGGACACGCGTATTTGGGGGTCAATATTGTTGTGTGAAAGCCACGCACCCCTCGCACGCCTTCTTAGCAAATCGTTCGACAGATATTTCACAGAATACATCGCTTGTTGTCTCCTCATTTCACACCTCCCACGTTCCGCCCAACGAACGTTTCTTGACCCCATTGTGGGCATTCTCGACGAAGCAGGAGGGGCTGATCGTTAGTACATACAAGTGCGCATGCGATTGGTACTACTGATAGCGACTTGGGATGTAATAATTGGTCGTCCAATGACTAGTCATCGATCCGACCCATTGGAAACTCGGTAACAACGGACATGAAACAAGATTGATTCCGGAGATCCTTCAGAGGAGGCGTCGGAATGCATCAGGCGACTGCTGCCCGACCAGGAATTCACAACTGGAAAACTTCCACCTAAGGCCCAGAATTGTGGTCTGATTCTTCGATGTCGAAGCATTGGGGCCACGAGGGCGGGTTAGCTGACACCTCGGCACGCGCTGCGGCTCCACCCTATCAACTCAGCCAAACACAACGGAATGCTCACAGAAACCATCCTTGTTTTCTGTCGCACCACAGGTTCAGGAGTGCGTGAAGGGGGCAGTTTCGCCCTGAAGTTGGTGCATTTGAAGGACTTCGGGGGATCGAGTCGTGCGTTGGAGCTCCCAGAAGCATGGTTCCCGGAAGCGTCCACCGTTGTTGGCGTCGTGGTTGACGAATAGCTCGCACTCCAATGGGGGTAGCAAGGTGGAGAGCGGGAGGGAGTGAACAACATGAACAACGACACGTCCGGACGATGCAGCGGTCCCTCGTCGAGAGCTCTGAGTTAGAAAGTGACTGACTACTAGTTTCGTAGATCCGTGCCGGGTCGTGACCAGATGGGGAGTTGTTGCTCGAGACTAGCGCTGACGGGAGGCGTTCGCGAGGGCGCGTTGGATGACATGACCTGCCGTCAGTGGAGCCAAGAATGGAAGTGAGGGTGACGACCAGGAAACTCGTCCTTTGAGGGGCGCCGCCCGGCCTTTGGAGGAAAGGTATTCGTGAGTCCGTATCCCTCTTTGTCGTTTCCAGCGGGGCGGTTTCGAGGATTCCCGTGTCGGTACTGGCTCGTGGCGTTTCCTACCTCGCACAACCCTTCGCTCGACGTTTGCCGCAGCTCCGCCCCATCACGAACGCCCAGGCCGCTGACCGGTCCTGTGACTCGCCGGCACTCAATGGAGCCAATACCATTGCCAACAGATTCTAGAATATCCTTGATGTGGGTCAGCTGACCGATGGAGTGAACGACAGGACTGAGCTTGGTCCTCGTACTCGAGGACCCATGGCGGTTCCTGATACCGTCGCCTGACCTCATCGACCCCACCCTCCACCTCCTTTGGCATCGACAGACCCTTTGATCGTTCAAACATCCCCGTGGGGTATTCTAAGCGGAGGTGGGTTGTCAGGCAGTTCGAGAGCCAGTGGGTTGCCTTTCTTGACACACAATTGAGCCGCTTTGTATGGAACGGGCTGAATCGAGTCGCAGAGCGTGCTGATCCAGCCCTTCTGGATGAATTGGGCGAGTTAAGAAGTGATCGCAGTGGCGCCCGCCGCGCGAGATGCCATTGGTATGCAGTCTACGCTACTGAAGTGCGCAACGACTCTTTGAAAGTTTTGTACCTCGAATGGGGGGCAGTAGACTATCGATGCGGGGGATTGTGCAGTTTTTTTTCTTTCATCTCCGCTCTACAGCGCGGCGGTTTTCTCCTATCAACTCCCATCCGCTTCGAGATCCGCACACCAAGATTTCGTGCCATTTATTCGATTTCCACCGCGCGTACACCAAAATACCCACCTCTCGGCTCTCTTGTTGGAGCACTCGCTCCCGAGGTGTGCGGCGTCTACGGAACCGGGCGGTGGTGTCACCAGATGCTGAACCGATTTCGGACCGTACCTCTTCGAGGGACCCGTGGTCTTCGATACCTCTGCGGGACCTTGAGATCACGACGTTTCCTACCTCATTGGGGCCTGGACCGTACCCTGTGATACACTGCCTCCTCTGTTTCGGTTAATCTTCTATCAACAGGTTATCGGGTGTAACGACCAGATGAACCAGGAAGGGGCAACCGCACGTCGTCGTGCTTTGAGGTGGGTCCGTTTGAGGTGGTATACATTGTGAAACGAAATTTTAGCTCCGAGGTATGTCCCCATTCTCCAGCCCCACAATCGAGGGTTCTCCCGCTCGGCCTCGCTGTGGAGGCATTGAGTTTATAGAGTCGTCGCAACGGGCAGAGCGGTGGTCAAGATATGCGTATTGCTCGGTCCAAAATCATGCGATGATTCGTACTATGATTTGGGGCACACTCGTGTCCAGTGGAACCAGCCGTCCACACCGACCGCAATCCCCTTGCAGGCACTCGGAAATCCTCAGACCAGTGTATCTGCAGCCGCCAGTGGGATGGGCATACGTCGGGTAGGTCAGTGGTCACGGCAATCTGGAGTTCCCATGAGTTTGGTGGCACGTTTAGACGCCTGCGAATCTATTCAGGTGTGATCTACAGTTAGATTCGGTATCTCTTCCGGAGATCTCTAAGTTATGCTTGACGCGTGTCCGACAGGATCTAGATGTGCGGTACAAATAGCGTGCTTTACGTGCTAACACCCGCCAAACATGCTGATTTTGGCCCGATCAGCAGGTTGACAAATTTTCGAACCAGGTGACCTTTCTAGCAAAAGCGGAGCATACAGCGAGGACGAAGCGATTACCCCCAAATTACCCCGGTACTGGGGCGGGTTCCCACAGGGGCGGTCTACCGCACGTAAAAGTCGTACTGCGTGATCATCCAAGTTAAGGACACGGCTGGCACAGGGCGATCATGAGGTTGAGGTGATCAGGGCTCCTTGTTACTACACTTCTGGGGGTGGACTCACTCGACACAATGACCGGGCTGAGGGCCCCAGGACCGAACGTCGCGGTGCGGAAGATGAGCAATTCAGAGCCGAAGTGGGCGAATGCGAAAAAGTACGTGAAAATCGTCAAATCATACACTCTGACCATCAGATGAAACATGGCGTCAGTAGTGGCCCCTATGGCGGAGCAAGAACCGAACACGTACATCTTGAGATTGATGTTGTACGCCGCATAGAGACGTACGACGCCTGAGAGGGCCGTCCAGACCGCAAAGGTCCTCGCCTGCAATCCCGTGACTGTGAAAAAAGAAGCCTCATCAGCGAACGGCGCGACGAGAAGCGTTATGCGGGATCACGAACCGAGGGGTGGCGCAACGTTGCCGTATATCCGCCGGGTCAGTTTCAATGTGGCGAAGTTCTGTACGGCGTTGAAAAAGGCCATGACGGCAACAATCAGCTGCCATTTAGGCAACAATCCCTCGGCCTGGGGGAGATAACTCGTAACTGTCCCCCATCCGTTCAGCAGAAATTCGCGAAATACGGCGGCCAGCTCACTTGCGTCGATGAGAGACATGGTGGACGGGAAGGTGTGACCGGCTGTTGTGACGGGTGACGGTTCCCATCTGGCAACACGATCTGGCGTCGGTGTTGAAGCTGCCGCAACAGCCAACTCCCCGCCGTTCTCTTTCCACCCCTGGCCGCATGCACGCTTGCACCTGAACGCGCATACGACGGTCATGCTCGCTGCTGACCAGCCACCCAAACGTGCAGATTCAATCCGCAGCGTCGACTCGGCCGCCTCCAACGCATCACTCTCCAGAAAGCCCAGGACAACGAAACTCCGTTCCCGTTCCCGTTCGGCCGCTGCGGACACAAGGAGAAGACCTTCAATCTCGGACGATACCAACGGTTTACTTTCTGATGAGCTCTACGCCTCGTACTCCTCTCTGAAATCCATTTCCGCCGGAAATTCCCCCCTCAATTCCCCGGATTTCAACCCGCCGCCAAACGCTCAGCCCCCCTTCCCCTTCCTCTTTCCAAATCCTGCTCAGCGACGACCTTCGAGCGCAGAACCGACGCTTCCCCAGCCTGACCCGCCACACCCGCGTGGGAGACATCAGTTGCCGGGGCCGAGTAAGGTGAGTACCACATGCTCTGCGCGCCTTTCCTTTCCTTGCTTTGATTCTCAACCAACATGTGCCTGCAGGTTCAGACGACGAGGCGACCGCGGAGCGTTCCCCGTCGTGCCATGGGTTCGGTTTCCTCCGACTCTTCAAGAGGTCCTCCTACCCCAGTAGACTTTTCCACGTCCAAACAAACCCGTCGGGGTCCTCGGGATTCATTGCAATCGGGAACCTCATCTTCTCTTTACCCCGCTTCGACGCACACCTCAACACCAATGGACCGTGCACTCTCTCCTCAGTCACACTTCGAACAGATGCCGGAAGTCATCGAAGTTCCCACGCTAGCGGAGAATGAGAGTGGTTACAGGGACTTCGATACTGATGACGTCTCACTTCGACTACGGTTGCTGGTGAACAACAGTTACTTCTTGCCACCGGCGCACTCTAAGCCCACGATTGCGGACCTGTCCAACTCCGATGCTGCGAAGCGGTCCCCCAAGCCCACCACTCAAGGCTTTTTCGACCTCTTCCGCAAGGCTAAGTCGAAGCCCACCGCTCCTGTGGAACCGCCGCGGTTACGCGCCACGTCCGAGTCCAGCAGCCAACTCAACGTGCTTGCCTACACCGACCCTACTCCTGGCGCGAACACCACTTCTCAAAAGCCCGTAGAAATCCCGGCGCGTGTCATGGTCGTTCGCGAAAAGATGGAAGACCTCATGATCGCCGCACAACAGGCTGAACAGGAGTCAAAGATCCGCGCCGAGCGATTAACAGAGCTGCAAGAACGGAATTTAGATCAGACCGAACGGTTTGATGGTATCATTGATCCTACAGACGCTGTCGATCTTCCACCCCCGTCTTCCAAGTATCCGTTCACGCTCCAAGCTTCAGTCGCTCAAGGGCTCGGAGTCAGTGACTCGATAGGTGCTGCGGTCCTCGCGGATCGACTCCCTCCACCACGAAGTCCTGGCTTATGGTCTGTCACCGAGGAAGATGAAAAATGGCGAAAGTTGCTCTTGACTCAAGCTGTGGGGTATTCATTGTCAAATACCCCTGATTCGTGGGCTTCGCGGACTCCTGTTCGACGTCCCCCCCGCAGTTCCTCTATACCCACTACGACCCCACGATCTCCCCTTTCGCCCACCCCGCAGACCCCCTCCTCTCCCACGCCCCAAACGCACCCGTTCTTTAGTGAACCAATCCTCCTCCCTGACGCACTACACAAACGCCTTCAACACAGTCCCTCATTATCCCATCTCACTCCTTCACCAAAACCACAAGTGCTTCACCTGGGTCGGAAAAACTCGGCGCCGGATATACATAACGCCCCCAGCCCACTTTCCTTACCCACCAGAAGCTCGTACGATCCACCTGTAAGAGCGGAGACGCCGGTCGCTCCGACCTTTCCTTTGTCTCCCGCGCCTCGGGTCGCGACGATGGGGCCGGGGAGTCCCGGAACGAAGCATCTTGTAAATCCTATCTATTCGTTGAGCCAGAGCGATTTGGGAGATGGCGAAGAAACTGGGGTCGGGGGCCCATCGAGCTCCCCTACTTCATCCTCTGGGAGCGAACAGACCAGTGGCCCGTCAGTCCAGGAGATCTTGGCTAGCCAATACGAGGAAGAGGAGCTACAGACCTCGCAATCGCTCTTGGCGCAAGCGGCTCAGACGGCCCAGTCCACGAGGTCAATGAAGTCTGCTATGTCTGTAAGGTCTCTGAGGCAGAGGGTGGAATCGGAGAGGCTACCAGATGTGCAAGAGGATGAGGTGGGTGGTGGAGCGGAGGTGATGAATTCTCCACCTTCTGCTCCCCCCGTCACTGTTGAGCCTATGGTGGTTTCTCCAAGGCACACCCTGGGGGCAGAAAGCGAGATTGGGACGAATAGTCAATTCGAGGAAGAGGACACAGAAGAGTGGTTTGGACTGCACGACGATAGCGGGAGCAGAGATTCTTCCGGAGCTTACCCTCATACACGATCGATCCTCTCATACCTTGCCCCGCCTTCTCCGACTGTTTCAGCCTTTTATGACGCACTGGAAGGGAGGAGGGACTCTGACTCTTCGCCTGCTGGGGCCGATACTGATGTTGGGGCTTCGTCGGGGCCGGAGACATTTTTCACCGTCGACACACGACCGTCTGGGGTTCATTCACCGCCACCGAGGCAATCCACTTGCATCCCTCCCCAACCACTCCCACCACCTCCACGAAGGCGCCCGCTCACGAGTCCTGGTCCACGTCGCCCCTCAACGCTGAGGGAGGATCCGATCACTATATGGGAACCTGAGCCATCCACACCTCCGATGCCATCCCTGGGTGGGACTGGGTTCTCGCTGGACATTCCCCGCCGCCCTGAGAGAGGGGAGTTGTCAAGGGCCGTGGCTGAGGAAGCTGCGCAGGGTAACGCGGCGAGGATGTCGATTTCCTTCTTCGATAACATCCAGAGTGACTTGAATGAGTTGGATGAATCCTCCAGTTCGGAGGAAGAGTCGGAGACCGAGTCTGACCTCGGAGAACCCGTCGAGGCGCCGGTGTTTAGGAACCCTGACACCCAGGTCATCTCCATCCCTGGACGACGGTCGACCTCTTCGACCACGTCACGACCCGCCCGTCCCACGTTAATGCGACTCGGAAACAACTCGACTCCTCAGCTTGGTTCTTCCACGAGTAGTGGGTCGAGCTTCAACCAACTCCGATATGACTACCCTCTATTCGACCCGGCCACGTTCAGAGGACCGGTCGGAAACATACCCACCACCCCAACCACGAAGAATTCTTTCTTCGCGTCGAGGACACCGAAGAAGCAGAAACAGGGCGTGTCATTTGAGGATTACCACGGTCCAGAGGCGCACTCATTGGAGGATGGAGTCGGCGCCGGTCCGTCGACATCGAATGCTGGATTGACGTTCCTCGATATGGAGAGTGAGAAGGCATCGAGTGTGTTGAGCCATGGGAGCCAGGAGACGGACGAGACGAGGAAGTCACATGATGAGTCGACGAAGATTCTGGATGGGTTGGTGCTGCAACATTTGGAGAAGGAGAGGGATACGATCAAGAGGATCACGGAGAGCAATCGGCGTCCTGCAAAGTCAAGATCATGATCCCCGTTCCTCCACCCTACCGGTGCCCCTTCGTCCCCACTGTGTTCCACTTTCCCACCCTCGCTACACATCAACCCCCACCATCACTACCCACACTCTTTCAAATTATACCTTCATCCCGCGACATCTTTTTTGCGGTGTCTGCATTTGCTTCTATTTGAGACTCTTTGTGCTCATTCCTGTCTTTTACTCCTCTGCCGTTGTTCCTGCTCTTTCTTACCGGCTTTTACTGCTTTTTTTACGTTCTGCTCGGATTTGGGTGAACTGTTGCTCTGTTGTTTCCATATTTATCGCATTTCTCAAGTTTAGACCCACCCACCCTCCCCTTCCCGCACGTGTGCACCTTACATTTACGCGTTCCGCTGTGTACATGACTTGAACTCTCCCCCTTTTCCCTCCTTCCACTTTCTTTTGCAGGGCACCTTATCGGTCGATTATCAGATATCACTTGCCGTACATATACCAATGACTTCAGTTGACTCCGCTGGGTTTGTCAGTACGATTCGAAATCAAATCAAGATGTTAGATGAGACTGGTGTTGATGTCGAGAGAGCACCAATTGGGGGTCTGGATTAGCTCCAAGCTTAAGATATGCTGTAGGGTGTATCCCCAGTTGGTGTCGCAACTGGGGTAGCCGTGGCGGCGTTATTGTAACACAGCAGATGGTGGCTGGGATGCTGATCAGGAGACCTGGGGTAAATAAGAGGCCTCCTGATGCTGACGATCTCTCCATTACCTTGCCTGCCTTGAGGCTTCCCATTCCCCGCCTCACGTTCTCATATTGGTTCCATCCTTGGTTCCTTACGTCCATACCCAACAAAACTAACCACAAAATTATGGATCGATACGGTGAAGGGTATAATTCGTACTCCTGGCATCAGGTGTGTCTCACATCTCTTTCATCCCCATCTTCTACATGCGTGTGGAAATCTGATGACGTTCTTACCTCTCTCACTGTGCGCGCTCGCTGGGAACTGCGTGGCAGTCTCACGACCAGGTACGGCCCTCTGCTCTGGATACGCCCTTTCCGCAGTTAACCCAACCCTCGGATTTGGTTCGCCGTAGGCAACCGTGCTAGTCATCGTTCCGTATGACACTGTGGAAGAAGACGTCGTGGTGTGTACTACTTCCGATGGAGGACCCGTCCCAAGGCGATTCCTTTGCTCACACCGTGGTCCCGGTTCCTAGGTCGTTTTAGAGGGGCATTGTCTTGTGGCGGGTGTAGTTGGTCAGGCTCCTATCATAAAGGTGCGCACATGGATCCACTCTCACCCGGATCTCTCTTAAGGTGTTTGGGCTGTAATAGGGGAAACTTTACGGGGCGGTTGACACGACGAGCACGACGTGGCAACTAGAACACCGAGGTTCAAGAGGGAACGGTACACGACAACGAACTACATCCTCCACCTCAACCGTTTCATCGCAATCCTCATTCGCCCTGGTATCCGATGTCGAATTCGCGAGCAGTTTCGCTGACAGCACCCAAACGTCCGACGCCGAAGACCTCAACAGCACATCCACGACCTCCCTATCAAGTCCGGTGATCACTGGAATGTCTCCCTGGCTTTCACCAGCTTGGGAAAACAATAATCTGCCACCATCAAGCAGCACCACACGACAGCAACCACTTTCTGCTTCTGGGCTACCGAGCCCGGGTGCTCCAGGAAGGATACCGTTCAATACGAACCCCAGTCTCGCTTCCTCGTATTCAAGCGTGGACTCGCTCAACACGCGATCCGGAAGGCTGTTAACATTATATTTGGATAAAGCGGAACCGGGGATATGGCCGAGTTTGATCGTAGGACCCGTACCGGAGACGATGTCCCCCCTGCAGGCGTATCCGTATGGAGGAGACGCGGAAGTGGAGAAGCAATACAATATCGACCCCTCGAGTCTTGCCCTACTGGGGTTGGAGCTTCTGGATATTCGGAAGGACAAAGAGGAAGCGTTTGAGTATTTTATGTAAGTGGCCCATCGATTCGAAATTACCGCCGGCTGAGCACCTACGCAGTCGTGCCTACCACCACGGCCGTAACCCATCTGCTGTGATGAGACTGGTTACATATTACTTCTCGCTTGCGGCAGCACACGACCCACTCACACCAACACCCGAGACGTGTGCGTCCCCAGCGAAAGGGACAGCGGCCTACAACCATCGTTGCGTTGGTGGTGGCACCGGTCTGGCCCGTCTATACGTCGAGGCGGGTTCGCTGTACCTCGAAGGCGCGGCTGCCATCCTGCTCTCATCCACCTACTCTGCCCTCTCCTCCATCCGGTCGTCAACATCAACCGTCCAGGCTGACGGAGGCATCGCGGGTTGGAGAAGGGATCGAGAGTTCGCGAGAAAGTACTTCGAATGTGCGAAGACCCTAGATCCGGACCTGGAGGTCCCCGTTGTTCCCCCGGAAATTGGAGACGAGTTAGGAAGCGGGACGGAGTTGTTGATGCCTTCGATCGAGATCAAAACTACCGTTGGGACGAGGGGCACTCCAGATGGTATCATGGCGTGCACGCCGAGGAGGAGAACGGGTACTGTGATGGGGAAGGGAAAGGGGAGGGAGACGGAAGAGTCGGAGGGTTTGGCTTCGAGCATGGTGAAAGAGTCTTCGGCCACGCCGTCTGGGTATGGGGATGTGGACAGTCCGTGGTATTTGATCATTCCCGGGCTTGTTGGTGCTGGGACCGCGTTGTTGGTTGTGACTGCGATTGGACTCTCGTCCTGGAGGAAAAGTCAGGGATGATGTCTGTTTTGTTTTGCGCTTGTACGTCGTAGTGCTATTATCTCACATAGACGCCTTTTCCACAGGTGGGGCTCGGCCTTTAGAAACCAGGTAAAAATGTTAGACACAGTTACTCTGGATAGAGTTGGGACTTCTCTTCCTCCGCCGCTGGAGCGCTGTGGATGTCTCCACATTTAATTTTAGTTTGTATCGCTGTTTCAATTTCGTCAGCGTGGAATACATTTGCTCCAATTCCCCGTCGCCTATCTACAAGGTGGACTATAAGACTTTGGGACTAAGAGTTGAGACCGAGGGTACTTCTACAAACGCTTCGGGTCGCAACTCGGCCGTCCACCAGATTGGCTCTGTCGTCCGTACATAAACGATAGGTTCTTTTGGCACGAGATGGTTGGAAGTCGAAACCATCCCACCGAAATGAGATGCGCAATCAGCTACAGATAGGCCCGTTAGAACCATAGAAGGGTGAGGGCAGGTAAACGCACTGAGGTTCCACC